>TARA_R110000868_G_scaffold368227_4_pt1 | contig 37491 bp, 19 predicted proteins | sample TARA_R110000868 | Tara Oceans TARA_R110000868 (sample SAMEA4397489) | marine metagenome | biome: Polar Biome; feature: [SRF] surface water layer (ENVO:00010504); material: water (ENVO:00002006), including particulate matter (ENVO:01000060) such as... | depth 5 m | reverse complement strand
GAGCACTGGTCTCCAAAACCAGGTGTCGGGAGTTCGAGTCTCTCCACCCGTGCAAACGAATTAGTACTGTAATTATGGAAAAACTTATAAATTTTTTTGAAAGTGTAGGTAACGAGTTCAAGAAAGTATCTTGGCCTACTCAGAAAGAATTAATAGATAATACGATTATTGTAGTTGTGTTCTCGATCATTGTCTCTGTGTTTATTTTTGGAGTTGATCAATTATACAGTACAGTACTAGAAGCTATTTATAAATAATGAGTAAAGAACTAGAACATGGTTGGTATGTAGTTCGCTGCTTTTCCAGTCATGAAAAAAAAGTAAAAGAGTTTCTCGATCGCGAAATCGAAGATCAGGATCTAAGTGACAAGATAATAGATGTTCTTGTACCAACTGAGACTGTAGTTGAAATACGTGGTGGAAAGAAACGAACCCGAGAGAAGAATTTCTTTCCGGGATATATTTTAGTGAATACGCATTATGATGAAGAGGTAAATAACCTCATACAAAGCGCACCATCTTGCCTTGGTTTTTTGAAAGGTAAAAATGACGTGATGCCCTCCCCGCTTAAAAAGCACGAAGTCCAACGCATTATAGGACGAGTGCAGGAAGCTGGAGATGAAACGCGGAATGTTGAAATTCCGTACAGCGAAGGCGACTTGGTTAAAGTAATATCAGGACCATTTAAAGATTTCGATGGTACCGTGCAGGAAGTGAACCCCGAAAAATTAAAACTCCGAGTATTGGTGAGTATTTTCGGTCGTAGAACTCCTGTAGAAGTAGATGTGAACCAAGTTGAATCCGCAACATAAAGAACCTAGTTGATGCACACTAGCTATTACGCGATAAACAGAAGTTATATAAATAGATTAGGATCCTGAAAATCCATGGCTAAAAAAGTTGAAAGAATCCTGAAGCTCCAAATTGTTGGCGGGCAGGCAAACCCTGCGCCACCTGTAGGACCGGCTCTCGGTCAGGCAGGCATCAACATTATGGAGTTTTGCAAAGCCTTTAATGCTAAGACTCAGGACAAAACCGGAACAGTTATACCTGTTGAGATTACTGTGTTCGCGGATAAGTCTTTTACGTTTAAGACAAAAACTCCGCCTGCACCAGTACTTCTTAAACAAGCAGCAAAACTCAAATCCGGTTCAGGCGAACCAAACCGCGTAAAAGTGGGGACGGTAACCTGGAGCCAATGCAAAGAAATTGCACAGGAGAAAATGGAGGACCTTAATGCGTTCGACATCGAAGCTGCTGCAGAAATGATTGCAGGAACGGCTCGGAGTATGGGTCTTAGAGTTAACCGCGACAGGTAAGGAAATAGAACTCATGGCAAAAAGAGGAAAAAAATATCAGCAGGCCGCTGTACTTGTAAACTCAGAGTTGGAATATACTTTGGAAGAAGCATGCGATCTTGTTAAGAAAACATCGGACACCAATTTTGATGCGTCCGTGGACATTGACATCCGTTTGGGTGTTGATCCGCGACATGCAGATCAAATGGTACGTGGAACTGTGAGCTTGCCTCATGGTACCGGTAAAGAAGTTCGTGTTTTAGCTCTCGTAAATGAGAGTAAACAAGCCGAAGCTACTGAAGCAGGTGCAGACTATGTAGGTCTGGATGATTATATCGCAAAAATTGAAGAAGGTTGGGCGGAAATCGACGTGATTATCGCAACGCCGGATGTAATGGGCAAACTCGGTAAGCTTGGACGCTTTTTAGGTCCACGCGGATTGATGCCAAACCCCAAAAGTGGAACAGTAACAATGGATGTTGCAGCTGCTGTAAAGCAAGTAAAAGCTGGACAAATTGATTTCCGTGTTGATAAAGCAGGAATTCTTCATACATCTGTTGGTAAAGTTAGTTTTGGAGCAAGCGATTTGAAAGATAATGCTGAAGCATTTCTTCAAACTGTAATGCGTCTAAGACCAGCTTCTGCAAAAGGTATTTACGTAAAAAGCGTATTTATGAGCAGCACTATGGGGCCAAGTATCCCGATAAGCAGAACCGCAGTTACATCTCTTAATTAGGAGGAATTAAATTATGCCTACTGCAGAAAAGAGAGCAGTTTTAGACGAAATTGCAGAAAACCTGAAAAAAGCTAATGCGGTGTATGTCACCAATTACTCAGGTATGTCTGTAGCTGACGCTAATAAACTGCGAGGTGCATTTCGTAAGGGAAATGTCTTCTTCAAAGTATACAAGAATAAGTTGATGAAACTTGCAATGGAAGAAGTTGGAGGTTACGATTTAGTAATTCCAGCCTTAACCGAGCAAAATGCATTTGCGTTCGTTGAAGAAGAATTATCTGCGCCTGCAAAGGTTTTAAAAGATTTTCTAAAGGAAAACAAACGTCCAGAATTTAAAGCTGCTATCGTAGATGGCGACTTTTATGGCGAAGACAAGCTTGAAACGCTTGCTGCAATGAAATCGAAAAACGAGATCATTGGAGATATCCTTGGTTTACTTGCCGCACCTATGTCAAATGTACTTGGTGCTTTAAATGCGCAGGGATCTAACCTTGTTGGTGCTGTGAAGACCATCGCTGAAAAAGGCGAAAACTAACCCTTATTTACAACTAAGAATTTTACTTAAAAAAACAACTGGAGATAAAAATGGCTGACGTTAAAAAACTGGCTGAAGAGCTTGTCAACCTAACTATCAAAGAAGCTAATGAACTTGCAAAAGTTCTTGAAGAAGAATACGATATCAAGCCTGCAGCTGCCGCTGTAGCTGTTGCTGGACCTGCTGGTGGTGGCGATGCTGCTGCTGAGGAAGAGCAAACTGAGTTTGATGTAGTATTAACTGCAGCTGGCGCTAAGAAAATCGCGGTAATTAAAGAAGTACGCGGTATTACTGGCCTAGGTCTTAAAGAAGCTAAAGAATTAGTAGATGGAGCCCCTAATACAATTAAGGAAGGCGCTGCTAAAGCTGAAGCCGAAGAGATTAAAGCTAAGCTTGAAGAAGCTGGAGCTACTGTAGAGCTTAAATAAGCACTTTGTTAAAATTTCGTTGGTAGCCAATATCGTGAAAACGGTATTGGCTATTGGCGTCTATATTATTTAACCCCTGATTTATCAAGGGTTTGTACTGTATTATCACCCTTCAACAAAAAGGAGAGGTTCCTTTTGAGCACGAAGATGCAAATTATTCCTAATACAAATCGCCAATCTTTTGGGCGTACACAACATGTTTTAGATTATCCAGATTTTCTGGATATACAACTAGAATCATTCGAGAAATTCGTACAACTAGACATTGCTCCAAATGAGAGAGAAAGTCAAGGTTTACAAAGAATATTTGATGAAAATTTCCCTATTCAAGATACAAGGGAAACCCATATTCTCGAATTTCTCTATTACAATGTTGACGTTCCCCGTTATACTATTAAAGAATGCCAAGATCGTGGCTTAACATATTCTGTACCGTTAAAAGCGAAACTACGTCTTTCGTCTGTTGATGACAGCGATGAAGCAAGTGAAACTATCGAGCAAGAAGTTTTCTTAGGAGATCTTCCTTGGATGACTAATCGTGGTACTTTCATTATTAACGGAGCAGAAAGAGTTATTGTAAGTCAATTACACCGATCACCAGGTGTTTTCTTTGGTCAATCTGTTCATCCTAACGGTACTCAGCTTTATTCAGCTCGAGTTATTCCTTTTAAAGGATCTTGGATTGAATTTACCACAGACATCCGTGATGTGCTTTGGGCATACATCGATAGAAAGAAAAAGATCCCAGCAACAACATTATTACGGGCTTTAGGATATTCATCAGACATTGAAATTTTAAGTCTTTTCGAGCTATCTGAAGAAGTTAAATTCGGAAGTAAACCAGATTTCAATAAGAAATTGGTTGGAAGTAGACTTGCTCAGAATATCATCGTTGAAGAGATGGAAGAGGTTGTTGATGATGAAACTGGAGAAGTTACCGAAGCACTCAATAGAAAAATTGTTTTCGAACGTGATCATCAGTTAACTGAAGATGACTATGGAATGCTGAAAGAAGCTGAATTAAAAACAGTTCTTATTCAAAAAATCACTCCAGAAGAATCTGAGCGTTCTGTAGTCATGAATACGCTTAGAAAAGATCCAACATGGGATGAGCATTCTGCACTTGGTGAAGTATATACGCAGATAAGATCAGGTGAAATGCCAGATCCAGAAACATCTCGTGCCATACTAGAAAGGTTATTCTTTAGCGACAAGAAATATGATCTTGGAGAAGTTGGTAGATATCGTTTAAATAAACGTTTGCACCAAGATGATACAACGGTTCAATATCTCACTAAAGAAGATATCGTTGCTATTATTACTGAGGTAATTCGCCTCAAGAATATGAAATCTCAAGTTGATGATATTGATCACTTGAGTAATAGACGTATTAGAACGGTTGGTGAACAACTAGGTCAGCAATTCGCGATCGGTTTAGCTCGAATGGCTCGTACTATTAAAGAAAGAATGAACTCTAGAGATGCTGAGCAGTTAACACCTCAAGATTTGGTGAATGCTCGTACTATCTCAAGTGTAATTAACACATTCTTTGGTACCAATCAGCTATCTCAGTTTATGGATCAAACTAACCCTCTAGCAGAATTGACGCACAAACGTCGTATGTCTGCACTTGGACCTGGTGGTTTGACACGTGAGCGTGCTGGTTTTGAGGTACGTGATGTTCACTATACTCACTACGGTCGACTTTGTCCTATTGAGACCCCTGAAGGTCCTAATATTGGTTTGATCTCATCACTTTGTATTCATGCAAAAGTGAATGATTTCGGTTTTATTGAAACTCCTTACCGTAAAGTTAAAGAAGGAAAGGTTAGTAAAACGGTTGAATATTTAGCTGCAGAGCAAGAAGATGAGACAGTAATTGCGCAAGCAAACGCTGAGCTTGATGATAAAGGGATGTTCAAAAATGAATTGGTTTTCTCAAGAATGCGTGAGGGTAATTACTCGAATGCAAAGCAAGATGAAATCGAATACATGGATGTTGCTACCAATCAAATTACTTCGTTAGCTGCGGCATTAATTCCATTTATTGAGCATGATGATGCAAACCGAGCCTTGATGGGATCGAACATGCAACGTCAAGCCGTTCCATTGCTTCGACCGGAAGCTCCAGTAGTAGGAACTGGTCTGGAACATCGTGCCGCTCGTGATTCTCGTGCAATTATAACTGCTGAAGCAAATGGTGAAGTGGTTTATGTAAGTGCAATGGAAGTTCGCGTTAAATATGAGCGTACTGAAACTCAACAGCATTGTTATTTTGATGGTGGAATTAAATCATACAAGCTTGATAAATTCACGAGAACAAATCAGGATACTGCCACTAACCAGCGCCCAATTGTAAAAGTTGGCGATAAGGTTAAAAAAGATCAGGCAATTGTGGATGGTTGTTCTACCGACGGTGGAGAGCTTGCTCTTGGTCGTAATCTGCTTGTAGCGTTTATGCCTTGGAGAGGTTATAACTTTGAGGATGCGATTGTAATTTCTGAGCGTATTGTTCAGGAAGATATTTACACATCTATTCACGTTACTGAATTCGAACAACAAGTTCGTGACACTAAGCGTGGAGAAGAAGAACTTACTCGTGAAATTCCTAACGTAAGTGAAGAAGCTACTCGTAATCTTAACGAACGCGGTATGATTCGCGTTGGTGCTAAGATTAATCCAGGCGATATTCTTGTAGGTAAAATTACTCCTAAAGGGGAAACAGATCCTACACCTGAAGAAAAACTTCTTCGTGCAATTTTTGGTGATAAAGCAGGTGATGTAAAAGATGCATCGCTAAAAACACCACCAGGAGTTTCTGGTACTATAATCAACACTAAACTCTTCAGTAGAAAACGCGATGAGCTAGTATCTAGAAAGGAAGAGAAAAAACGTGTTGAACAAGAACAAGAGCGTCATTCACAAAAACTTGCTGAATTAAATCAGCAATGGGCTGACAAGATGTACTCACTTCTTCGTGATAAAACATCTCCAGGCGTTCTTGACTACAGTAACTATGAGCTTATCCCGAAAGGAGAGAAGTACAAAAAATCTGTATTTGAAGAAATTGATCCTGTAAACATCAATGAAAATATTGATTGGGCTACAGACCAGGAATTAGTAAAACATGTTAGACTTCTTTTCCACAACTATCGTGAACTAAGACGTGAAATCGATAGCGAAGCAAAAAGAAGAACATTTGCGATTCAAGTAGGAGACGAATTACCTCCAGGAATCATCCAAAAAGCCAAAGTTTATATTGCTAAGAAGCGTAAACTTCAGGTGGGTGATAAGATGGCTGGTCGTCACGGTAACAAAGGTGTTGTTGCTAAAATCGTACCTGTTGAAGACATGCCATTTATGGAAGATGGTACTCCGGTAGACATTTGTCTAAATCCACTTGGCGTACCTTCTCGTATGAACCTTGGTCAAATTTATGAAACCATTTTAGGATGGGCAGCTAAGAAACTTGGTACTACATTCGCATCACCAATTTTTGATGGTGCAACAATGGATGATGTAAAAGAAAAACTTCGTGATGCCGGTCTTCCAGAGGATGGACGTGTTAACCTATATGATGGTAGAAGTGGAGAACCATTCTCTCAAAAAACTACGGTAGGTTATATCTACATGATCAAATTGAATCACTTGGTTCAAGATAAGATGCACTCTCGTTCAATCGGGCCATACTCACTTATTACTCAGCAACCGTTGGGTGGTAAAGCTCAATTTGGTGGCCAGAGACTTGGAGAGATGGAAGTTTGGGCGCTATATGCGTACGGTGCTTCTAGTATCTTGAAAGAAATGCTCACTGTAAAAAGTGATGACGTGAAAGGGCGTTCCAAAGTTTATGAAGCCATTGTAAAAGGTGAAAACCTTCCTGATGGAGACGTGCCGGAATCATTTAAGGTATTATTACGAGAGCTTATGGGTCTCGGCCTTGAAATTCACTTAAATTAATCACTGTTAATTAGGAGGAACACCCTTGCCAATCACAAAAACATTAGCAGTTACAAACGACTTTAAGAGCATTGGAATTTCCCTTGCTTCTGCTGAAACTATATTATCACGTTCTCATGGTGAAGTTTTAACACCTGAGACCATTAACTACAGAACCTTTAAACCAGAGATGGATGGTCTTTTCTGCGAAAAGATATTTGGACCTGTTAAGGATTACGAATGCCATTGTGGTAAATACAAGCGTATCCGTTATAAAGGTATTATCTGTGACCGTTGTGGTGTTGAAGTAACCAGAAAAGCAGTTCGCCGTGAGCGAATGGGGCACATCACTTTGACTGTGCCAGTTGTTCATATCTGGTATTTCAAATCTTTACCAAACAAGATCGCTTACCTTCTTGGTCTATCTTCAAAAAACCTTGATCGAATCGTTTATTATGAGACATTTGTAATTATAAATCCGGGACTCGCTCGTGATTTAGGTTACGCTAAAGGTGACTTGATTTCTGAAGAAGAGAAGTATGATATCTTTGATCAACTTCCAGAAGACAATTTTGATCTGGATGATGATGAGGATGATAAATTCATCGTTAAGGAAGGTGCTGATGCACTTGCTGCAATGCTAGCTGACCTTGATCTTGATGATCTTGCTTATCAATTACGATATGAAGTGAAGCATGAGACTTCTCAAATGCGTAAGAAAAAGAAATTAAAACGACTTCAAGTAATAGAGTCTTTTAGATCTGCAAACCAGCATACTGAAAACCGTCCGGAATGGATGTGTCAAAGTGTAATTCCGGTTATTCCACCTGAATTACGCCCATTGGTACCTCTTGAAGGTGGTCGATTTGCGACTTCAGATTTGAATGATCTTTACCGTCGTGTAATTATTAGAAATAATCGTCTTAAGAGACTGATCGATATTAAAGCTCCTGATGTAATTCTCCGTAACGAGAAGCGCATGTTGCAAGAAGCGGTTGATTCTCTTTATGACAACTCAAGAAAATCAAACGCCGTACGAAATAACAATCGTCCTCTAAAATCTTTAAGTGATATGCTTAAAGGTAAGAGCGGTCGTTTCCGTCAAAACCTCCTTGGTAAGCGTGTTGATTATTCTGGCCGTTCCGTAATTGTTGTTGGTCCTGAACTCAAAATGCATGAGTGTGGTCTACCAAAAGAAATGGCTGTTGAGTTATACAAACCATTTATAATTCGTCGCTTGATTGAACGCGGTTATGTTAAAACCGTTAAGAGTGCGAAAAAAGTAGTTGATCGTAGAGATGCGGTTGTTTGGGAAGTTCTTGAAAATGTAATTGATGGACACCCAGTAATGTTAAACCGTGCTCCAACTCTTCACAGATTAGGTATTCAAGCATTCCAGCCAGTACTTATCGAAGAGAAGGCGATCAGACTTCACCCGTTAGCGTGTACAGCATTTAACGCCGATTTTGATGGTGATCAGATGGCGGTTCATTTACCGTTGAGTCATGATGCTGTACTCGAAGCTTCTATATTGATGCTTGGATCTCACAACATTATGAGTCCTGCAAGTGGTGGACCTATTGCGGTTCCATCTCAGGATATGATTTTGGGTCTTTATTATTTAACAAAGCCAAGAAGTGGACAGAAAGGCGAAGGCAAAACATTTGCATCTCCTGATGAAGTAATTATCGCATTCGATCAAGGTCGTATCGATATCCACTCAAAAATAAATGTTAGAATTACAGCTCTAAACCCAGAGGGTGAGCCTGTAACCGAAGTAGTTAAAACATCTACTGGTCGAATAATTTTCAATGCAATTGTACCTGTAGAAATGGGTTACATCAACAAAACATTGGGCAAAAAAGAGCTCCGTATATTGATTGGTGATATTCATGGAAAATGTGGTACTGCACGTTGTTCTACCTTCTTGGATGACATGAAAAAGATTGGATACGAAAACGCTACTCTTGGTGGACTTTCTTTCAGTCTTGATGATATTATCATCCCAGATGCAAAAGCGAACTTAATTAATGGCGCTAAGGATGAAGTAAATGCGATCCAAGGTCGATATGAGATGGGTTTCATTACCGATAATGAGCGTTACAATCAGGTAATTGATAAGTGGACTAGTACAACAAACCGTGTATCTGAGACACTCTTTCAAGCACTTGCTGATGACCGCGAAGGATTCAATCCTGTATTTATGATGGCCGATTCTGGTGCGAGAGGTTCGAAAGAACAAATTCGCCAGCTTGGTGGTATGCGTGGATTGATGGCTAAGCCACAAAAAAGTTCAATGCAACAAGGAAATGAGGTTATTGAAAACCCAATCCTTTCTTCATTCAAAGAAGGTCTTACAGTACTTGAGTACTTTATTTCTACTCACGGTGCTCGTAAAGGTCTTGCGGATACAGCTCTTAAAACTGCCGATGCGGGTTACCTAACTCGTCGTCTTGTAGATGTTTCTCAGGATGTTATTATAACAGAGGAAGATTGCGGTACACTTCGTGGAATTAAGATGCAGGCGTTAAAAGATAATGAAGATATTATCGAGCGTTTAGAAGATCGTATTATTGGTCGTTATTCTCTTTATGATGTAGTTGATCCTATTTCTGATGAGACAATTTGTGAAGCAAATCAGATGATCGATGAAAAAGTAGCTCAGAAAATTGCTGAAACATCTATCGAAGAAGTTGATATCCGTTCAGTACTAACTTGCGAAACTGGTCGTGGTGTTTGTGCTAAATGTTACGGACGTGATCTAGCTCGTGGAACTGTTGTTGAGAAAGGTGAAGCAGTAGGTGTTATCGCAGCTCAATCTATTGGAGAGCCGGGTACGCAGCTTACACTTCGTACGTTCCACGTTGGTGGTACAGCTTCTCGTCTTGAAGCAGATTCACAACACAAAGCGAAATTTGACGGTAAAGTTGAATTCGAAAATGTACGAGTTGTTATATACGATGACGGTGAAGAAGAGCATAGTGTAGTTCTTAGCCGTGCAGGTGAACTTAAAATTGTTGATGACGAAGGTAAAGTACTGATCAGCTATAACGTGCCTTATGGTTGCGAAATGGTAGTTGAGGAAGGTGATATGGTTCCAAAAGGAGCGCAGCTCTGTAAGTGGGATCCGTATAACGCACTTATCTTCTCAGAAATTGATGGTAAACTAGAATACAAAGACATTATTGAAGGAATCACCTTTACTGATGATACGGATGCTCAAACTGGTCACCGTGAAAAAGTAATTGTTGATTCTAAAGACCGTACTCTTGTTCCTACTCTAGTAGTAAAAGGAAAAGGAGACATTCTTCGCGAAAGTACTCTTCCTGTTGATACTCACATCACCGTAGAAAACGGCGAGAAAGTTTCTTCTGGACAGGTTATTGCGAAAATTCCTAGAGCAACATCAAAATCAAAAGATATTACTGCGGGTCTACCTCGTGTGACTGAGCTTTTCGAAGCTCGTTCTCCAAGCGATCCAGCAGCTGTATCTGAGATTGATGGTATTGTTGAAATGGGTGGAAGAAAAAGAGGTTCTCAAGAAGTAATTGTTAAATCGAAAGACGGTACTGACGAGAAAAAGTACCTTATTTCACTTAGTAAGCACATTCTAGTACAGTCTAACGATTTTGTTAGAGCTGGACAGCAACTTTCTGATGGGACTATACCTGCACAGGATATTCTAAATATTCTTGGACCATATGCTGTACAATCGTACTTAGTAAATGAGATTCAGGAAGTTTACCGACTTCAAGGTGTGAAAATTAATGATAAGCACATTGAAGTTATCGTAAGCACCATGATGCAGAAAGTTGAAATTACCGATCCAGGCGATACAATGTTCCTCGAAGGCGATAAAGTTGATCGCTTCGAAATGAACGTTCGTAACGATGAGTTGATTGGTAAATTTGTAATTACTGATGCAGGTGGAAGTGAACTCAAGAAAGGTACTATCCTAGATCGACGTGAAGTTAGAGATGTTAACAACACATTGATCAAAGACGGAAAAGATGAATTGCAAACTAGAGAAGCTGAACCAGCTATTTCTAAACCAATTCTTCTTGGTATCACTCGTGCAGCTCTTTCTACAGAAAGTTGGTTATCTGCAGCTTCCTTCCAAGAAACTACTAAAGTACTTACTCAGGCTTCTATAGAAGCTAAGAGAGACTTCCTCCGCGGACTTAAAGAGAATGTGGTGGTTGGTCATAAAGTACCTGCTGGTACAGGTCTTAAAGATTACAACGATATTATTGTTGGATCGAAGAAAGACATGGAAGAAGGCGACGTAGAAGTTGCTAAAGTGTTCGAAGCCCTCAGTGGCGATGATGCAGAAACAGTTGAGGGAGAAGAGTAATTCTTTAAACTGTTTAGAAATTAAAAAGCCCCCTCTCAGAAATAAGCGGGGGCTTTTTTTATGTACTAAATTAAATACTCTATTTAATAAGAGTCATCTTATTGGACTGAATCCCAAAAGAGCTACTAAGTTGGTAGAAATAAATTCCGCTTGAAAGTGAACTGGCATCGAAGCTGACACTATGTAATCCTTCAGACTTTCTTCCATCTATAAGAGTAGTTATAAGCCTTCCAGTGAGGTCGAATACTTTTAGTTGAACATGATCACTTTTAGGCAATGCAAATGAAATATTTGTAGATGGATTAAATGGGTTGGGATAATTCTGGGAAAGTTGAACACTGGTTGGAAGCTCAGAGTCGTCGTCAGTGGATAATCCCCCATTAACCCCTTCAATTTCTATATAGTCAATACTCATCCAGTTCCAGAAGCCATGAATAGCAATTATATTATCAAATTGGTTATCAAAGTTTACTTTTAAAGCATGATTAAGCCAAACCTCATTATCAGGAGCTTTAAATTCTATACTTTCTACCGTATCACCATTAATTACTAAAAATTGTGTTTTCGGAGATTCATAGGTTAATTGATATCTAATATTAATTAGGTGCTCACCTGATTCCCATAAAAGAAAAGGATCGAAAGTAACTGTCCAGGCATCTTGTAGATCAAGAAAATTTCCTGCACTGGTAGATGCACTAGCACCTATTGTTGCTTGTCCGGTAGTAGTTGAGCCTTCCGCCTCAAAGCGAGTAAACATTCCACGATCTGTGTAAAGTACAAATGGGGAGGATTGTATAGAAATATCATTGTCATCGGTTGCTATAGCATAGATAGAATATTCTTCAGAATCATTCAAATCAAATGTAATGGAATAGGGATCGGAAGTCAAATAACTAACAGATTCACCATTCACAAAAAACTCTACACTTTGAATGGAACCGTCGGTATCAGTAGCATTTGCATTGATCGAAAATGAGATAGTACTCTCTTCAACTAAGTTTCCATTATTACTATAAAGCTGAACACTTGGTGGTTTAATTTCAGAAACACTACCGAAGGCAGAAATTTCAAATAATGAATATCCATAGATAGTCCCACGATCAATACCTTTCATCCTTAGGTATTTCCCAGTTACTAAAGAATCAAATGTAATATTATCTTCTCCTCCATCACCAGAACGCTCTTCATAAACCGTGTTCCAAATATAGCCATCAAGTGATACTTCAATATCATAAGAACTGCCAAAAGCACCTTCCCAATCTAGAATTACTCTGTTAATATCAATGTAATCCTCTAAATCGATCATAATCCACTCATCATCGGGCGTACCATCATAATTTAGTTCTTGGGGATTATCTCCTTCACCATCGCTCCATGCGCTACTCCATCGTGTCTCAGGGTTTTCATCTACTGCAAACTCTGGCCTCCTCAATTCTCCACAACAAGATTCTGAAGTAGATGCGAAAACAGGTTTATTGAATGTTCTATTAATTTCTTCAGGGTCTAACACTTCAATTGTTACGTAAGCAGTATCTGATTCTGAGGAATCTTCATTGTTAATTGCTATTAATTCATAAAGAGTAGTGGAAGTAGGTGAAACAATCTTTGAGCCAAGAGAGTCAACCTCCACACCATCTAATGTTGTTAAAGATGCTTTAAAGACTTCCCAATTCAGTGTTGTGCTTTGACCTTCTTCTATAGCTGATCGTGCTGATTTGAAAGTGCCAATTTTGAAACCTGCATTAACATTTGTTTGAAAAGGGGCAACAGGAAGTCCCGCACTATTATAAAGGGTGACTGTTCCTGGATTATACTCCCACGCATATCTGATTGAGACGGGTTCAGGAATGTCATCATTCCAAACAACAACTTTATTATCAACAATTTTTGCATATGCCCACTGGTACTGTCCATTATCTCCGGATAATGCAAAAGCACTAATCATTTCCAATCCTTCCGAGACTAGACCAGTACCTTTGTTAGTAAAATCAATGATAACCGAACCAGAATCTGTGAGTGAATTAATTTTATATCTGGGGCTGTTAGCAACAATATCTTCTCCGTAAATAAGATTTCTAGCTAATAAAGAAAGTCGTTTTCCAACAGGTTTTTTATTTGTTGGATGTATATCGACACCTCCAACATCAATTGTAACTGCTTCTCCTGTATTAGGTAATGAAAGTGCTTTACTTTGTTGTGCCCTAAGTTGAGGCCAAGCATCCCAAGTAGAAGGGCTGTCTCCAACAGGTTGTCCAAAATTTGGAAGTTGAACCCAAATAAAAGGTAAGTTTTCTTGATTTATACTATCACGCCATGCCGTAATCATTGTTATGAATTGATCACCATAAGCAAGTGCATCTTCCATTGAGTCGCCATTAGATTCAGCTTGATACCACAGAATACCTTTATAGGAGAAAGGAAGAATGGGGTTAACCATTTTATTAAAAATTACGGTTGGTTGCCGTTCAATTTCACCATTTGCAAGTGTTATATCGTTTTCATCGTATCCAAGCATTTCATCACTCATAAAAGCTTCAATACGAGCTCCGCCATAAGAGCTATTAACTAACCCAATCGGTACTGAAATTTCTTCTTGAAGATACTTTGCAAAGTAATACCCAACAGCTGAAAAAGTACTTACGTTGCTTGAATTAGTAGCTTTTTTCCAAGAGCCTGAACCCAGTTTATCTGACAATTCATTTGCGGTTGATTTCTGAATCTTAAACTCACGAATATTCGGTAAATTTGCAGACGATGCCTCTGCTACACCTCCATCACTCCAACTAAGATTATACTCCATATTAGATTGGCCGCTAATCATGTATACATCTCCAATCATAATATCGCTCACAGAGATACTTTCAGTATCAGTTGTTATTAACATAGAAAAGGGACCGCCAGCTTCCATTGGGTTAAATCTTACTTTCCATTTACCAGAATTATCAACAGATGTAACTCTTAATGAATCAGCTAAGGTAACTGAAACCTCTGTAGCTGGATCTCCCCATCCCCAAACTGAAATGGGTGTGTCTCTTTGTAGAACTGTTCCATTACTGAAAAGTTTAGAAACAGATGTTTGAGAATATAGATTCATTGAAAAGACTACACAAGACAACAATAGTAGAATAATCTTATTTAAATAGCGGGACATTATCTTTTTGATTGGTTAGAAAAGGTGAATCAAAACATTAAAAATCATTATATCATAAAGTGAATATATAATCAATCAAATTGACTATATATGATTTTGGTTAACCTTTGGAGCTTTTAAGTAGCAGAACTTCAGAGTTGATACAAAAAATGGTTACTTTTATAAGGAGCTAAAAGTCAAAATTAAAAAGTATGTATTAAACCATGTATAAATTTATTGTTACTGTATTCCTTTGTTTCTTTTTAGGTTGTAATACTACGAAAGTGAATGATTCAATTGAGCATGAAATGTGGTTATCAACCGCAGATAAACAGGCCCTTTTTCAAGAAATTGAAGGGGGTATTAGCCAAATATCAACAGCTTCTGGGAATCCTTTAATTGAAATAAATTCTTCAATTTTTTATCAAGAAATGGATGGGTTCGGTTTCTCATTAACAGGAGGAAGTTCATTCCATTTATATAATATGGATACACAAAATAGGTTAGAGATATTAAACGAACTCTTTGGAACTGGAATTGGGGAAATTGGAATAAGCTACTTAAGAATCAGTATTGGAGCCTCAGATCTCGATCCTTCTCCATTTTCATATAATGACTTACCTGATGGACAAACAGATGTAACCCTTTCAAATTTTTCTCTTGAGCCGGATAGAGTGCATCTAATTCCTTTATTAAAAGAAATCCTAGAAATAAATCCTGAAATCAAGATTCTGGGTTCCCCTTGGTCAGCTCCGGTTTGGATGAAAACAAATAACTCTACAGTTGGCGGAAGTCTTAACCCAGAATATTATGAGGTTTATGCCAACTACTTTGTTAAATACATAGAGGGTATGGAAGCAGAAGGAATTTCTATTGATGCCATTACTATTCAGAACGAGCCTCAACATGGCGGAAATAACCCGAGTATGGTAATGTCGAGCAACGAACAGAAAAATTTTATTAAAGACTATTTGGGCCCAATATTTGAAGAAGAGAATATCGATACCAAAATTATTATCTGGGATCATAATGCAGATCGCCCCGACTTCCCAATAAATATTCTAAACGACCCCGAAGCTAAACAGTATGTTGATGGTTCAGCTTTTCATTTATATGCTGGAAGTATATCGGCACTAAGTGAGGTTCATGAGTCACATCCTGATAAGAATATCTACTTTACAGAGCAATGGATAGGAGCACCTGGAAACTTTTCAGGAGATTTAGCTTGGCATACAAGCAACCTTATTGTCGGAGCTACTCGAAATTGGAGTAAGAATGTATTGCAATGGAACTTGGCTGCAGACTCTAATCAGGATCCTCATACTAATGGAGGCTGCGATCGATGCTTAGGTGGGCTTACTATTGAAGGAAATAGTGTTACAAGAAATCCTGCATACTATATTATAGCTCATGCCTCTAAATATGTTAGACCCGGTTCCGTAAGAATTGAGTCTAGTGAAATAGCTGGATTACCGAACGTTGCTTTTAAAACCCCTTCAAATGAAGTAGTACTAATTGTTCTTAATGATTCTAATACAAGTCAAAAAGCTGAAGTTTCTGTTGATGATGAGCTTTATTCGATTTCTTTACCTACTGGTTCAGTGGCTACACTTGTTTTTAATTAAGATTATTTTAAATGTAATTTCTCAACTTTTTATTGATGCCTATTTCCTCCCCAAAAAAAATTCTATTCTGGTTAATAACTATAATTTTTCCATTTATACTTTTAGCAATTATAGAAATAGGTTTTAGGATTGGAGGGTATAATAGTGATGCCCAAAACTTATTTATTGAACTCCCAGGAAAGTCAGATTTCTATGCAACCAACCCTAATTTTGCAGCTAGATATTTTCCTTCTTTTATTCCTCAGGTAGCACCATCTCTTTTTTTAAAAGAGAAACAAGAGAATTCTTTTCGGGTTTTTGTGTTAGGAGGATCTACAACACAAGGATTTCCATATAATTTCTATGGTAGTTTTTCGAGCCGAATAGAACAAAAATTAATAATGGAAACCCAAGGGTTAAAAATCGAAGTGATAAATCTTGGTATGACTGCAGTAAACAGTTATGTATTGAGAGACCTAACAACACGAATAGTCGAGTATGATCCAGATGCAGTAGTAATTTATGCAGGTCATAATGAATATTACGGTTCATTTGGTGTTGCTACTTCCCAATTTGGAATTGGGGATAGTATTTGGTTGAAACGATCTATTCTCTATTTAAAAAATTTTCGGTTATACCAGTTCATCGAACATCAATTTAAAAAGGAAGAGGATAGGTCGGAAAATCGAACTTTGATGGCAAAGGTTGTTCAACAATCCAGTATTCCTTTAAATGGTGATATTTATAACAACGGAGTAAATCAGTTCAAAGATAATATGACGGAAGTTCTTGCAGAGCTAAATGAAGAAGGGATTACAACTTATATCAGCACTATTACCTCAAACTTAAAAGACCAAGCTCCTTTAGGTGAAAATGAGGAAGCACTTCAAGAATTTGTAGAAGGAGAAAAATTATATTCTGAGGGAAAATTTGAAAACGCTAAAAAGAAATTTATTACCGCAAAAGAGCTCGATGATACAAGGTTTAGAGCGCCAGAAAAGATTAATGAAGTAATAAAAGATCTTAGTGATACTTATAATGTAGAATTGATAAATACTTATGAGGTTTCTTTTGATAGCTCCCTTAGCGGAATTCCTGATAATAGTTTTTTTGTTGATCATCTTCATCCAGATTGGGATGGAAGTCAATTAATAGGTGAATTATTCTTTGATAGAATTATTGAAAAACAACTTAGCAAGTATTACATGCCTAATAGTTTGTCTATAAGACCAGTACTAAATAAATTTGAAGAAGTATATTCAAGCACTGGAGTTTCTAGATTACTAGTAGGATATCCCTTTACAAAAGGTCTTACTTCAAACGAAGAATATGCTAATTTTCAAAAAATATTAAATAGCTCATTCAAAACTTCATACATAGATTCTATTGCCGCATCAGCATGGCGAACACAACGAGAGGTTTTCCTTGCATTAACTGATGTTCTAAATTATGAAGCTTACCGAAAAAACGAACAAGGGATTTCTGAACACTACCTTTCACTAGCCCAATGGCAAATATTTAATGATGATTTGCTAAAAAAAGGAATAAACGAAGCTACAAATAATAGAAATTTAGATAATAATACCGCATTGCTTCTTCATCTCATACTCAATAAGGAGCAAAAAACTGATCCGTACTTTGCAAATACTTTATCAGCAATATATCTGCTAAACCAAGACTTAGATCGAGCTGGTTACTGGCTAAAGGAAAGTGAGAAAGTGGCTTCTGAAACAAGCGAGTTGTTATACAATTATGCTCGCTATTATGTAATGAAAGGAGATACCACTTTGGCAAGAAAGTATTATAATCGATATATGGAGTTGAATAAATCGAAGTGACAGCACCTTTAAAATTTTAGAATTCATTTTTCATTAACTACAGAAACTCACTAATTCAGTTATACTATGGACTTAACCCCTTCTAAAAAAAAAGCCTTTTTTTGGATTTTCACACTATTCTTTCCTCTTTTTCTAATAACCATAGTAGAAGTAGGTTTAAGAATAGGTGGCTTTAATAAGCAAGCTCAAAATCTTTTTGTAGAAGTACAAAACGATAATAGGTTTTTAGTTACAAATTCTACATTTATTGAAAGATATTTCCCATCATTTACACCAAAAATTGCTCCTAATCCCTTCAGAAAGAAAAAACAAAAGAATACATTTAGAGTGTTTGTATTTGGAGGATCTTCAACTCAAGGCTTTCCGTATAATTTCTATTACAGTTTTTCTAGTCGGCTAGAACAAAAACTATTATTAAATACAGATGGGTTGAATGTAGAGGTAATAAATTTGGGCATGACAGCAGTAAATAGTTATGTGATTAGAGATTTATCTAAAAGAGTACTCGATTACGAACCCGACGCAGTAATTATTTATGCGGGTCATAATGAGTATTATGGTTCATTTGGAGTGGGAACAACTCAATTTGGATTAGTTAATAGTTTATTTATAAAAAGATTGGTTCTCGACCTAAAGAATTTCAGACTTTACCAGTTATTAGAAGGAATACTAAAGGGAGAAGCAAAAAATACCTCTAGTAATCGAACAATGATGGCGGAAGTTATTAAGGAATCGAATATTGAAAAAGACAGTAAGCTATATAAGGATGGAATTAATCAATTTGAACACAACATTGATGATGTAGTAGAAGTTTTTCGAGCAGCTGAAATTCCAATATTTATAGGGACAATTGCGTCTAATTTAAAAGACCAAGCTCCACTAGGTGATAATAATGAAGCTCTATCTAAGTATAAAGAAGCAAAAAAATTGTTTGAAGAAGGAGAATTAGAAATTTCTTTCGATCGATTTTTAGATGCAAAAGAGTTAGATGCAATTAGGTTTAGAGCCCCTGAAGCGATTAACGATTTTATTTCAAATTTATCAAAAAAAGAAGGGGTAGAGGTTGTAAAGGTTCAAAAAATGCTTCGAGATTCTTCAGCAGCTGGAATAGAAGATGAAACACTTTTTATCGATCATCTACATCCAAATTATAAGGGGCATATCCTAATAGCAGATTTGTTTTTAGATTATCTAAGAAAGCTTAAGCCCGTGAAGGATTCTTATCATCCAAATAGCTTTGATATTCCAAATCAAATAAGTGAATTTGAGGAAACCTATTCAACTACAACAATTTCAAGATTGCTGGTAGGCTATCCATTCCAAAAAGGTCTATCTATTGAAGAAGAGCTATCTAGATTCGATATTATTTACAGGGAGTATTTATCAGGTACATATACTAACTCAATTGCAGCTAAAACTGCTCGTGAGGTTAACTCAGTTCCATTAGCTTTAAGTGAAGTTGTAAATAGTGCGAAAAGTAGAAATGATTCACTTACTGCTATTTCACATTATTATGAGCTTTTAAAATGGCAATTAAAATCAATTGATATAATTGAAAAGAGTATTGAATATTCAGTTAACAACAGATCAACAGATACATACCTTGTAAATTTACTTACACAGGTTTTAAATGATGGTAATTACGATCCAAGATATATAGACGTGCTTTCTGGTGTTTATTTACAAAATAACGAGCTCGAAAAAGCTAGTTACTGGCTTAAAGAAAGTGAAAAAATTGATCCAGAATCTGCAAATCTGATTTATAACTATGCACGCTACTTTATACTTAAAGGAGACACTCTCGAAGCTAGTAAATATTATAATAGACTTATGAACAGACAAAAAAAGAACTAAGGTCAAGCCATTAATTCAATTACTTATTTTAATCTATAAGCTTGAAATCAATTCTTTGATTATCTACTGCTAAAGTAAAAGTTCCACCTTCAAGTAGGAGATTTCCTTCTTTATCTGGAAAAGAAAGATCCTCAGTAGGATTGATCTCAAAAGTTATTGTTTTTGACTCTCCAGGATTCAATGTAATTTTCTCAAAATTTCTTAGTTCTTTTATAGGTCTCGTGATAGAGGCATAGTGATCTGAGATAAACCATAGTACAGATTCCATTCCAGTCACCTTTCCAGTATTTGTAACTAAAACGGAGCCCGTTATCGTGCCATTTTTTTGAACTTCAGCTGCAGATAAAGTAAGATTTGAATATTCAAAAGTAGTGTAACTTAAGCCAGAACCGAAACCATATAAAGTTGTAGAAACAAATTCTTCTCTTGCTTGATTACTTGGACTGAATACTGAAACCTTATGATTATAAGGATAAAAAGTGCCAGAAAATTTCGGATATGTAATTGGAAGTTTACCGCTTGGTACCTCAAGACCTGCTATTAAGTTAGCAATTGCCTTTCCTCCTTCATTACCTGGAAACCCTGCAAAAAGTACAGCATCAACTTGATCAACCATACTGGTTATAATTCTAGGTCTACCTTCAACCATTACCAAAATTTTAGGGGTAGTAACCTCCTTTGTTGCTTCAATAAGTTCATATTGCTGGTCAGGTAGTAGTAAAGTATTAATATTCCCTCTACCCTCAGTATAAGGCGTTTCTCCCAAGGCAAAGATAACTGCGTCTGCCTCAGTAGCTTTAACTACTATTTTGTCTAAATTTGAAGCGCTAATATCTTCAATGAACTCTACATCTGAATTTGGGAAAGCTTTTTTTGTAGCCGTTAAAATAGTTTCTACATCGTCAGGATATTGTTCTTCGGAGCCGCCCTGCCAAGATAGTGTCCAACCACTATTAAGGTTTCTTTTTGAATCACCGGTTCCACCAACAATTAGAATTTTTTTTATGTCTTTAGAAAGAGGTAGTACGGCGTCTTCATTTTTAAGCAAAACAATAGATTCTACTGCTGCCTGATACGCAAGTTTTTTATGATCTGGGTGGCCAATTCTTTCTAAGCGTTTATTACTTGGGTAGGGATTTTCGAATAATCCCAGTTCGAATTTAACTTTTAAGATTCTTCGAACTGATAAATCAATTCTTTCTTCAGAAATTCTTCCCTCTTTTACTAATTCAATAAGGTCAGTTGTAAAAGAAAGATCATTTGGTGTCATACTCATATCAATACCAGCTTCAATTGCCAAAAAAGTTGCTTCTTTGTTGTTCTCAGCAACATGATGCTTAGTAATAAGTTGGTTTATATCGGCCCAATCGGTTACTACAACTCCTTCAAAGCCATAATAATCGCGTAGCAAGTCAGTAAGTAATTCTTTTGAAGCATGGACAGGAATTCCATTAATTTCTCCACTGTTTACCATAATAGTAGATAAACCCGCATCAATAGCAGCTTTAAAAGCAGGGCCAAAAAACTCATAAATTTGTTGTTCAGGGATATGGGCAGGAGTTCTATCCCAGCCTCCAACGGGATCAGAATATCCTAAATAATGCTTTCCTGTTGCCACTTGTTTAAAAGGGGCAGTATCTGGATGGTTTTGTAAAGTTCTTACAAATTCAGCTCCCAAAATCTCTGCTACATAAGGATCTTCACCATATGTTTCATAAAGTCGAGGCCAGATTGGATTTCTACCAAGATCTATTACAGGTGCAAAAATCCAGTGGTGACCTAAATCTGCAGATTCATAACCAGTAACTAGTGCATTATTTTTTGAATGCTCGATGTTAAAAGTAGAAGCAAGATTTATATTATGTGGAAAAATAGTGCTATTCGAAACATAGCTTGCTCCATGCATATGATCTATTCCATAAATGATAGGAATTTTCAATCTTGAGTATTCCATTGAAAGATGCATAAGTTCATCCATAAAAGAAAACCACTCTTCAGGAGGAACAGCTTCCCCATTTAGGAAAGAACCTATATGATGATCCCGAATAAGAGGGATAACGCGCTCGGGATCTAAAACTACATCCTTCTGTCCCGTTCCTTTATTTATTTGAGTGATATTAAGCTGAGTCATTTGCCCAACTTTTTCTTCTATTGACATTTGATCAATAAGCGATGAAATTTTTTGATCAATAGTTTGAGCAACTGAGGTGCCACTTATAAAAAGTACTAAAACTGTAAGTACTATGGATTTAGAAATATACATTTAAGGATGTTAGGTTGAGTTTCGAGTTTTGAGTGAAACCGGAATTACACTAAGTATTCCGCTATGTGAACTTGAATTTCCCATCTTTTCAGTAAGTATTTGGAAAGATTTTTGTGCTAATACCTCATAATTAGTGTGTACTGAAGTAATTGATGGATATACATAACTACATATAGGTAAATCATCGAACCCCGCTATGGCAACTTGTTTTGGGATATCAAAGCTATTCTTAGTTGCTTGCTCAATGAATCCAAGGCTCATATAGTCATTACTAGCAAAAATAGCTCTTGGTTTATTGCTAAGTTTAGAAAATGCTTCAAAAGCCTCTTTACCTGAATTAAGACTGTAATCACCTTCGAACTGCCATGTTAAGTTCATTTCTTTTTTTTGACTGATAAAATCAATAAAACCATTCTTTCGAAGGAGCGATTCATTCTTATTATTAGGTCCTGTTATTATTCCTACGTCATAATATCCTTTCTCAAAGAAATGTTTACCGATAATAAACCCGCCTCTATAAGAGTCAAATGTTATTGTATCTAAAACTGGGTTAAAAAGGGGAGCAACTGAAACTATGTTAAATTCAGGAGGCAGGTCAGTAGTAAGACAGTTATAGTCTTTTTCCTGTAACGTTGGAAGAAATAAAATAGCGGCTTCAATAGAGTTATAACTTAACTCAGTTATATATTCGGTTAAATTATCAGACTCTGGGTTAAATACATGCAAAGAAAGACTAATATTAACCTTTGTAGCCGCTGAATTAAACCCATGAAAGAAAGTAGAATAAAACTCATCAGGATAGAAAGACGTAATAAGGGCAACTCGAATATTTTTCTTATAGTTGTACTTTCCGTTTAAAAGCCTCGAATTAATAGGATAATTAATTTCTTGAGCGGTTTTTATTGTAAGGGTAACATTTTGAGAGCTAGTTTTCGACTCACCCCTAAGAATTCTTGAAACCGTAGAAATAGATAAACCCGTTTTATCAGCGATATCTTGTAGTGTTGCCTTAATCATTGATACATAAAAATTGTATTGATAGAATTATAATTAAATCTATGATAATTTTTTTCTTGGAAAATAATAAATTTGCGCAAAAAAAGAAGCGCTTTCATTCATTATTTAATCAATTCATTTGATCAATTAAGCTTGGTAGCGCTTTTTAGGGACTTTTTATCTAAAAGATATCACCTAAATGGGAAAAATTCTCATGGAATGGAAATTTTTTGTGTTTTAGTGTTGTTTCTTTGGAAGGGTTTCTATAAAATAGGAACACTTATTAAATTACATGTTGGAATTGCTTCTACGGCTTATCCAAATTGTAATAAAACTGTAAAAAAAAGTTAATTCTAACGAATAAGGATAAAACATGATCAAAGATACAACTAAACATATAGCGTCATTTGCACTAGTGATGTTACTTACTGTGGGTTTTGCGGTATCAGCACACGCGCAAAATACATTATATGGAGATAATGTTGTTATAGATGGTGATTTCCCAGGAGATACACTTACATCTGTATGGAACGTTGAAGGTACAATAGGTACTGCAAGCATTATTGATGGAGCATTGGCATTCACCAATATGGCTGAGACGGCAAACATTTATGATTTTCAAGTCAACCAACCATTTTCTGCAGAGCAACTTGCTGAATTAGAAAAAGGTGGCACATTTGAAGTTACTTTTGATGCAAGAACTACAGCCGATACTAAAAACTTTCACTTATTTTTAGGGCAAGTTGGCGGAGATTGGGCAAGATACTTTGCTGCAGATGGCGATGGTCTTGTAACAGTTACAAATGAAATGCAGTCGTATAGACTTACAACAGATATAAAAGAAACATGGCCAGAAATGAGATTAGGTTTCGAGGTTTCTTCTGATACGTCTTCTTTATTTCTTGATAACATTGTTTTAAGAAAAGTGGATGACAACCTTCTTTATGATGGTGGTCTTGTAATTGGTGAAGATTCACTAAGTACTAAATGGCTTCAAGTAATTGGTTCCGCTTCCGCAACTTTTACAGCAGATAATGGTGCGGTTAAAATTTCTGAAATGGCAAATCTTGTTAATAGCTACGACATTCAGTGGTATCAAGATTTAGATACTGCACAAGTAGATTCTATTTATCCAGGTCCATATATCATGAGCTTTGATGCTAAGACGGTTGCCGATTCTAAGCAAATCCAAGTTTTCTTTGGAAATAATGGAACTGATGGCGATTGGACAAATTTTGCGCCAACTGTAGAACTAACTAATACTTGGAAAACATATTCTTTAAACATTGATGCATCACAGAACTGGTCTCAAATGAAGATTGGCTTCGAAGTTTCTGCTGACACATCTTCATTATGGTTAGATAATGTTGTTGTTAGTAGGGTAAGAGAAATAACACCTAATGCTCCTTCATTTAGTTTATCTTCAGAAGATGAAGTTGTAACAATTACAGTTTCACCTGAGGCAGGAGCAGCAACATACAATGTGTATTTTAATGATACAGCAATAGATAGCCTAGGACAGCCTGGAAGTGCATTAGTTGGTACATTAAATGCAGAAACTGGTTTAAGTATGACACATTCTACTTCTGCACCTCATGTTACATTAGCAAATACATTTACAGCGAACTATGCGGTTACTGCTATTACAGCTAATGGAACAGCAAGTGAATTATCAGCTAATCAAACTGTTGAGGCAGGAATGTCAGTTAATCCAAATCAGGGTGTTGAACTAGCTTCTGCAAGTGTTGACGTTGTTTTTGACGCGATTCAAGCTAAATCAATTCCAGATGCAGCAACAATAGCAGGGTTTTTCCCAGCTGGTTATGTTCCTTTTGTAATTAACGAAGAAACAAGAGTAAGGGAAAATGGAGCAGGCGGTGATGACGATGCTGATATATCTGCAAAATTTTGGGTTGGTACCGATACATTTGATGATTACCTCATTATCTATGCTGAAATAACTGATGATGTTGTTGTTCCTGCAACTCAAGCAACTGGTGGTGGTGGAGCTTGGAATTTTGATAGCTGGGAAGGTGGAATATCTAACTATTCACCAGCATCATTTATACAAGGTTCAACTCATGATGCATTTGAAGGCGGTGCTGAGCCTGATTACCAACTTAGAGCTGGTTTATCTGCAGATGGAGATCCGTTTGTTCATATGAATAATAGTGCAACTGGTTTTGATGGGCCAGTTCCAAATTCAGGTACTGTTGGTGAAGAAACTGACTATGGATACCGTATTTTGAGTTACTATTCAACATTTGATTTTACTGTTTCAGATGCAGAAGCAAAATTCGATTTCCCAAGTGGAAATGAAGTTAAAGTTTATCCATTTCAAATAGGTGTAAATGATAATGATGCTACTAGTAGAGATGCACAGTTTACTTATTCACCAAAAGGTGGGCAAGACGATTGGTGGAATACTCCTGCAAGATGGGCTAGTATTGCATTCGTTGGAATTGATGCTTATGTGGTATCAAACGAAGAAGAGAATTCTAAAGAATTAAATACATTTAAGTTAGACCAGAATTATCCAAATCCGTTCAACCCAACAACAAACATTAAATTCTCTTTAGCAAACACATCAGATGTTACTTTAGAAGTATTTAACATGTTAGGTCAAAAAGTAGCTACGTTGCTACAGAACGAGAAAATGACTTCAGGTCAGCATAGTCAAGCATTTGATGCTTCAAGCTTAGCTTCTGGAATGTATGTTTATCGATTAAGTACACCTTCGTTTGTACAATCACGTAAAATGATGCTAATCAAATAAAGATCAGCTCATTATAAATATTCAAATCAATCAGGCACAGTCATAAAGCTGTGCCTGTTTTAAATTATTCATAATTATGAAGAAACTACTCTCAATTAAGTTTCAGGCACTTCTCATTAGTGCAATATTAATTACATCGACATCGATTTTTGCTCAATCATTGGGTAAGATTAGTGGAAAAGTTGTAGATGAATCAGGGGAACCCTTGATTGGAGTTACAGTAAATATTGAAAACACTACTAGAGGTGTTTTAACAGATATTGATGGTAATTATTCCATAATAAATCTGAAGTCAGATACCTATGTATTAATATTTAGATACATTGGTTTTTCAACTACCAGAGTACAAGAAATTGAAGTTCGAGCGGATAGAACTACCGAAATAGACGTAACATTATCTGAAGAGGTAATTGAAGGTCAAGAAGTTATTGTAACGGCAGAACGTCCAATAGTTGAAAAAGATAGAACTACAACGACTGCATATGTAAGTGCAGAACAATTAGAAGATTTACCAATTATTAGTTTAAACGATGCTGTTAATCAACAAGCCGGTGTTGTTGATGGTCACTTTAGAGGAGGTAGAACGGGAGAAGTTTCATATTTAGTGAATGGGGTGCCAATTAATAACGCTTTTAATAATTCTGCGTCGTTCGAAGTTGAGCAGAATATGGTTTCAAGTTTAGAAGTTATAAGTGGAGTTTTTAATGCTGAGTATGGACAAGCATTGAGTGGGGTAGTAAATATTGTAACAAAAGGTGTGCCCTCAAAATGGACGGGAAGTCTGTTGACTTATTCAGGTACTATTGTAAGTAATAGAGAGTTAGAGTTTATATCTAGGGATACAGACCAGCAATTCTTTTTAGGTATAGATGATTTTTCGACAGAAAAAGTATCCTATACAGAAGCTTCGTCAAAATTTGCAAATTGGGATGTTCAGTTTTCAGCTGGTGGCCCAATTATTAAGGATAAATTGGGAGTTCAGGCAAGTGTACGTTATGTAAAAAGCCCAGGGCATTTAATTGGTAAAGATCTTTTTAGACCGAGCGATTCACAAACAGGAATTTCAAGTGATGACCCAGAAAACTGGCTTATTACTTCAACTGGTAGTGGAGATTATGAGGAACTGAATTATCAAGATAGATATTCAATAAATACTTCATTTGTCTACGAAATAAATAGTCGATTTAAAATTGATTATAATTTATTCCTACAACAAAGTGAAGGTAAAGGGTACGATCATGCTTATAAATACAACCCGAATGGAATAAATACGTATAATAATTTTTCACAAAACCATATAGTTGGTCTTAGATACACAATTGGGCAGAGTTCATTTGCAAATTTATCTTACAGTTATTTATCTGATCTTGGTGAAAGTTACTTATATAATGATGCCACTTCACAAGTATTAGATCCTAGATATGTTGGACCACAACAATCTTCTCAACAAGGTGATTCGGGATTTAATATGGGTGGGAATTACTTGAACTCAAATCAAGGTATTACGAAATCTCATACGATTGTATCTGATTTTACCTCTCAAATTAATAACATTGTTTTATTTAAAGCAGGTTTATCGGCAAGATTTCACTCTTTAGATAACGAATCTTTTGGTATTACAGTATTTGGTGGGGCACCAATTAGGTCCAATAATCCTTTTTCAAACTCATCATTAGAGGTTACTCCTTTTGAGACAGCTGGATATTCTCAGGTTAAACTAGAATTTGATGAACTAATTGTAAATGCAGGATTAAGATTCGATTATTTTGATCCTGATTACGTTGTCCCAATTGATTACTCACAAGCTGCATCTGCTCGTAGACCAGATCCAAATGGAGCTCCAGGTGATTCGATATCTAACAGAGCTGCTGCCGAAACTTCTTTTCAAATAAGTCCTAGATTAGGAATTGCATTTCCGATATCTGAAACAGGTGTAATGAGGTTTTCAGCGGGCTTGTTTTTCCAAACTCCTCAACTAAGTCTATTGTATACAAATAATGAGTTTGAAGTTAATCCTCAATCTGCAACAGTGAGTTATGGGAATGCATCATTACAAGCTGAAAGAACATTGTCTTTTGAAGTAGGTTTACAACAAGGTTTAACTGAAACACTTGGACTAGATTTAACAATTTTCTCAAAAGATATAAGAGGCTTGGCTGGAACGGAAGTAGCAAGGAATTTTAACGGGCAGCTAACATCACGCTTGGTAAATCTAGATTATGGTACTGTAAAGGGAACTACTTTATCTCTCTATCAAAGAGGTGCTGGAGCTGTAAGTTGGACAATTGATTATACCTTACAATTTGCAGGTGGATCAGCTTCTAGCCCACAAGAAAACTTTAACAGAGCACAAAGTGGTCAAGATCCTGTAATTAAGATTAATAGATTGGACTGGGATACTAGAAATGTTTTGAATAATACCATTACATGGAATACTAATTTTGGATTAACAGTTTCTGCTATAAACAATCTTAGAACTGGCAGTCCATATACTTCAATTAGAGATTTCCTACAGTCAAATGTGCCTAACAACTTAGACACTCCAACTCGATTTAATACAGATATGAGGGTTTACTATAAACCAAATTCAATATCTCAAGACATTCAACTTTTCCTACAAATAGATAACGTCTTCGATGCAGCTCCTCAATACGGAATCTACGCTGATACTGGTCTGGCTACAGAATCTACAGAACTAAGTAGAAGAATCGACTCAGGTACTCCTCCGGGGGGGTTAAATTCCTACACTGAGTTCTATCTTGGACAAGACCGACTTGGAGCACCAAGAACAATCAAAGTAGGTCTTAGCCTAAAATTTTAAGTTTATAAATTAAAGAGTATTAAAAATAATCTTATGCAAACGATACTAAAAAAAGTACTTATAGTAGGCTTAATAACTTTCACGGCAGGAAGTCTAAAAGCGCAGCAAACAATCCCTGATTCAGCAAATGGAGTAGTATATAGAGGGAACGAAGCAACCGATGCACGTGGTGTTATTGATGGAAACCTTATAGAAACTAACTTCAGAAATCATGGAGAATTATCGAGATGGGACGATGATCCTTGGGGTGTATGGCCACGTGGTATTGGTGGTCGTCATATTGATGGTGTAGGAGTAATTGTGGCTGGATATGTAGAAGCAAAATATTCTGAAGGTACCGCTACTTTTGAAGACTATAAAACATGGGCAAATGCAAACGCAGGCATGCCTGGTGATACAACTTTAAACCCATTGATTATTAATTATAGGCAAGCTGGACTGAGACAAAGTCCTTACAGTGGAGCAACATGGGGTTGGTTACCTCTACCTGGGTTTAATAATCCACTTAGAACAGATCCAGTCTTAGGTACTTCTGCGCCTGTTCCTGCTCTATCAAATGACGAACAATCATGGCCTGCATTTTGGCCAGACAGATTAAGCGAAGAAGATCCAGGATGGCCTGGAAGTTGGAATGGTCGCGATGGTCGATTTCCTAGTTCAGATTTGGAATCATACTATGTGATTGATGATTTTTCGGATCTTGAATATGCAGTTGGACCTGTTTTGAGAGACACTGTTTCTGGTCCATTAAGTGATCTTGGTGTTTATTACCCTAGTCCTAATGAAGATCCTACTATGGGTGGTTTTGGTTTACAAATGCAAGTCCGATTGTTTCAATGGGCAAATGTTTTAGCCGAAGACACTATGTTTTTAATTTATAGGATTACAAATAAGGGTGAAGGATCTCAGGAGAGATTACTCTTTGCACAGATTGTAGATTATGGTCTAGGAAATGAAGAAATTGATGATAACGCCGCTTTTGATGATGTCCAAGATGTTGTTTATGGATGGGATTCTGATGGTATTGGAACTCCTACAAGAGCTGGTCAAAGTGATTATGATCTAGGATATACAGGTTTTGCGTTTTTGGAATCTCCTGCAAACGAGAACAACTTTATTGATGATGATCAAGATGGAATTGTTGATGAATCAAGATTTGACGAAAACTATTTATTGTTTACTACTCAAGCTGACATTGACGACTATGTAGCAACGAATTATGATGCAACTGCTTTTGAAGTTTATAATAATGAACCTTACACAGATAAACCTGCTTATAAAGCCTCACGTTGGTTTACTACAGATGAAAATTTAGATTGGATTGGTTTTAGTGATGCAAATGAAAATGGGACTTGGGAAGAAGGAGAAGTTCTAAACAATGATGTTGGTCGTGACGGATTGGGTCCTTTTGATCAATTCTATCCTGGACCGGATGATGGCGAAGGAGATGGTATCCCTACTAATGGTGAGCCTAATTACAATGAGTTGGATGTTGATGAGTCTGATCAAATTGGTTTAACTGGTTTTGATTTAAATACGAGACCATTTTATGAAAGTGGAGATAACCTTAGAGATGATACGTGGCTGTTTGCTCGTATTGAAGAAAATTTATTTTCCAACCCTGATTATACAATACCTCCAACGGTTGTATCAAGTGAGCCTTTTATTTTATTTGTTTCTGGTGAGGTACAACTTTCTTCAGATAATGATCCAACTGGAAAATCAACGGATTTCTTTTCAACTGCTTGGATTTTCGGTGATGATGAAGATGACTTTTTCAAAAATAGAAGAACAGTTCAGAATATTTATAACTCTGATTACAACTTCGCTCAACCGCCAATTACCCCAACTTTAACTGCGGTACCAGCAGATGGACAGGTGTTGCTTTCATGGGATACTACATCGGTACGAAGTTACGATAGATTCTTACAGGACTTTGATTTTGAAGGATACAAACTCTATAAAGGAACTAATAACGTATTCTCTGATGCAAGAACTATATCAGATGTAAATGGTACACCAACATTCTATGAGCCAATTGCTCAATTTGACTTGGCAATTAATTTGGATGGAACCGAAAATACTATCTCAGGTACTATTCCAGTACTAGAAGGTGAAGCACCATTTAATCTTGGTACAAATAGTGGTTTACAATTCTATTATGTTGATAATGAAGTTACTAATGGTAAAACCTATTATTATGCAATTGTTGCTTACGATAGAGGTATTCCACCTGCATCAGAAGATGCTACTGGTATTGATCCACAAGAAAATACATTTAGGGTGGCAGTTAATTCATCTGGTGCAATTACAGGTACTTCAATAAATGCAGCCGTTGTTACCCCTTTACCTCGCCCAGCTGGATATGTTGAGGGAGGTAATTCTGTAGATTTAAGTAGTGTCACAACAGGTACAGGTACAGGTTCAGCAAACGTAAGTGTAGTTTCTGATTCCGATCTAAACTCATCCTATATATATAGAGTCAGTTTTAGTGATACAGCAGCAGCAGCAGAAGTTGGAGATTACAGATTAACTTCTTCGTATTCTGTTAAAGAGCTTACCCGTGATACTGTTCTTGTTAAAAGTACCTCATACTCTAGTACTACAAGTATCATAGATGGTTTCACAGTAGGCTTTAGCAATACACCTACAGATGAAGTCGGTGAAATTATTGCTGAGAAATCGGGATATGTTTCAAATGAAGGTACAGAGAACGAACTATTTAATTTCGATCCTACACAACTAGATGGGCTTGCTACAGATTGGGCACTTGATATAGTAGATAGTTTTGAAGAAGAAGAAGGGTTGGATTCTCAGTTTAAGAAAACAGATAATAAATTTGAAATTCTATTTGTAGACCCCAATGATAGTGTCTATACGCCTCCAAGACGTCAAGTAGGATTTGATCAGATAGATATCCCTGTTTTTGTTACTAATCTGTCTAATGGTGAAAAAGAAGAGATTCTGTTTAGAGATAATGATGATTCAGGTGATTTAAGTGATGGAGATAACTTATTTCTAACAAGATTAATTGACAGAGCTAGGACATTTAGATATGTGATCACTATAAACGTTGGCGGAAGTAACATTCCACCTTCACCAGGAGATAAAGTGATAATAACATCTAAAAGACAGTTCGGTTCTGATGATACTTTCGAATTTGCTTTAAAAACAGGTTCAATAGATAATGCATTAGCTGCAGAAGAGCTGGGTGATATTTATGTGGTACCTAATCCTTACGTTGGAGCAGCTGAGTGGGAAATTGCTTCTAACTCGATAGGACGTGGTGAACGTAAAATATACTTCAATAATGTACCCACCACTTGTACCATTAGGATTTTCAACGTTCGTGGCGAACTTATTAAAACCATCGAACATGAAGGTGCAACTAGTGAAGGTGCTGTGCCTTGGGATTTAAAAACCAATAACAACGAAGATGTTGCATATGGGGTTTATTTCTATCACGTAAAAGCAGAAGGAATTGGTGAATACACTGATAAATTTGCAATTATAAAATAATAGCAAGTAATACTATAAGAGTCTTAAAAATGAAATCAATGAAACAAATAACTATTATCATTCAACTTTTAGTGCTACTTGCTGCTAGTAATGCTTTTGCCCAAAGTAGGGTAGGAACTACAGCGGCTCCATTTTTAACAATGGGCGTTGGTGCAAAAGGCGCAGCGTTGGGACATGCCAATACGGTGGGTTCAACTGGAGCAGAAGCCTTGTATTGGAATCCAGCAGGTATTTCACTTGAAAATGAAGTAGGGGCTGCTAATGCAGGTTTTATTAGCATAAACGACATGTTTATTGGAGTTAGTGCTTATGCTAGTGGGTTAGTCTTTCCCGTAGGCGATAAAGATTCTGGTAAAAGCTTTGGCTTCGGAGTTAACTTTGTTGACTATGGAAGACAAGACGTTAGAACAGTAGCTCAACCTGAAGGGATAGGATCAACTTTTGGAGCTCATGATTTATCAATGGGTTTAACATATGCTCAGAATCTAACAGAGAATTTCCATTTTGGAGGAACTGTTAAATTTATTCAGCAGAAAATCTATGATATGTCTGCTGAAACTTTTGCAGTGGATTTAGGCTTTGTATTGAAGACATCATATTTTAATGGTCTTAATATTGGAGCTTCAATTTCGAACTTTGGAGGAAAGATGCAAATGGACGGTGTTAATAGTGAGTACTTCCTCGATATTGACCCGCTTAGTGAAGGTAATAATGAAGATATTCCAGCACGTGTTTATATGGATAAATGGGATTTACCGTTATCATTTAAAGTTGGTGTAACCCTTCCAGCTATTAAAACAGATAATCTAGAGCTTTTACTACTTTCTGAAGTTCAACAAACCAATGACAATGATCTAAATGTTGATTCAGGTTCTCAGTTGAGCTATTTAACAAATACTGTTAAATTCCATGCAAGAGCTGGATACAAGGATTTACTTCTTGAAAACAAAGTTGATTCGCATTTTACATATGGTGCTGGCTTTACATTACAAACTTCAACAGGAATGGCAATTGGAATTGATTTTGCTCAAGTTCCCTATGAATATCTCGGCCAAACCACAATGATAGATTTAAAATTATATTTTTAAATGTCGATTAAATATTTAGTTAAAAATGGCTGCTCTTTTTTAAGGCAGCCTTTCTTTTTTATAGTAGTTTTTATTGTTCTCTTAACTTCTTCTTGTGAGAATAAAGCTTTAACTGATTCTGATGAAGAAGTGCTTTTTGAGGTTAATGATATAGCCTATTCGGTTTTCGACTTTGAATCTAAATATGTAGAACACCTTATAAATACAGGTAGGAATGATACCAAGGTAGAACGTTATTCATTTTTAAATGAGATGATTGATAATCTCGTTCTTGCATTGGAATCTAAAGAAAAAGGGAATCTAGACGATCCTATTTATAAGAGTGCAGTTAATTTTCAAAAAAGAAAATCAATGATGGATTTCTATTTCATGGATGAAATGGATAAAATCATTGAACAGTCAACAGATGATGAATTAAGATTAGCATATGCAAAAAGACAAAGAAAGGTATATGTACGGCATTTATTTTCCTTAAAAGAAGCTGATTTATTTGAGCCTTACCAAAGACTAGAGCGTGGAGATAATTTTGTAGATGTTGCTAATGACTATTATGAAACTAGTGTTTATGATTCAACAGCAGGCTTTTTAGGGCAGATAAGTTACTTTGGTGCAGATGACGCTTTTGCAGAAGCCGCATATTCTACTAATCAAGGCGAATATACAAAGCCGATACGTAGCCTTTATGGCTATCATATCATCTATATTGAGTACATAGAATTCCCAGCTATGTTAACCGAAGATGAATATCAGTACCGTAAGTCAGGTTTAAAGAGTCAGGTTAGACTTCGAAAGCAGAAATTGGTTTCAAACACTTATGTTCGAGACTTAATGTCTACCTTACTAGTAGAAGTTGATGCGGAAAATCTCAAGAGTCTTAAAGAGGCTATATTAAATTTATCTTCAGAACAATTATTGAATACTACTCAAAATGATGAACAGGAGTCTGATTTTTGGGATGATCAAAGATTGAATGAACTAGAAGCATCTTTAGATAATAATACAGTGTTGGCAACTTACCTCATGGGTGGTGAAAGGATTACATTTACATTTGGAGACTATCTCAAATGGTTGCCATACTTATCATTTGTTGAATCAAAGAATAGAACTGGAGCTTCTATTGGCAGAGGATTAAGAAATCAAGTCTTGTTTCAATTAGCTGAAAATGATAATTACGATAGAGACGAGAGGGTGCTTCATCAGGTAAAGAAAAGGGGATATGATGTTCTGTCAGATATTTATCAATACCAAATCACAAAAGATGCTCTATCAGATGAAGAGTCAGTAACAGTTCCTGAAAGTTTTAAAAATCGATTAATAAAAAATAAACAACTTGAGATAAAAGCTGACTATTGGAAAGTAATAGCAAATGATTTAAATGAGGCTAAAGAAATTAAGACTGATATCGATAATGGTGGTTTAGCAATTAGCTATGACTCATATATTGAGAGGGATTTTACAGTAATAAATCCCTCAGAAAGTGATTATAGTCTTATCAAAAAGGCTAAGTTAGGAGTACCAACATTAGCACATTCTTCTGAGGAAGGTTGGTTTGTATTAAATCTTAATGAGCGCACTATTAATGATATTGGAAACGGTACAGAAGTAGAAAATTTAGAAAAGCGTTTTAAAGTGTATAGAAATGTAAACAATAAGATTATTGATCTGAGGGAAAAAGCTGAAATTAAAGTAGATACTCTTCTTTTTAACGATATATATGATCTAACAAAGAAAAAAGAAATGAAAGAAGAATAGTAATTTCAGAATCTTTTTTTATTAAAAGATACTCTAAACAGTTTTTAATAAAAGATCAACAAATGAGCATCATTTTAATATGATCTCAAAATAATTTTCTTGATCTATTACTCTTGAACAGAGTCGATAGAGGCTAATAATTCTTCAGCTTCTTTAATTAAATCTTCAGCTTTTTCTTTGGCTTCAACAACTACTTTCTCGCCTTTTTCCTTTGCCTCAGAAACAAGCTTTTGTTTTTCTTTTCTAAGCTCCACAATTAAATCAGTAAGCTCATCCCTATAATTACTTAAACGGTAAGATAACCTATCTCTTGTATTCTTTCCTGTATCTGGAGCATATAGCAAAGCAAGTACTGTACCTGCTAAAGCACCTGTTAATAATCCTGTTAAAAAATTTCCTGATTTACTCATGACGTTTTATTTAATAAATTAAGTTATCTGTTTCAAGAATAGCTAAAACGTTTCCCAATTACCACATATTGGTATTAAAAATTCCTAAGTAGCTTCAGTTGAAACCATCATTTTGATTCTATTAAAAAGCATACCAATCCAATTATTTAATTGCTTTAGGCCTACTGAAATTGCAGGTGTTATAAATAGAGTAAAGAGTACACCGAAAGCTAACCCGCCAATTACTGTTTTTGCTAATGGAGACCAAATTTCTGCACCTGCCCCAAGTTCTAAAGAAAGGGGGATCATTGAGCAAATAGTTGTAATTGCTGTTAACAGAATTGGTCTCATTCTTCTTTTACAAGCTTCCAGAATGTGGTTCATAAAAACTGAATCAATAGAAGTATCAAAAGTAAAGTCCCGTGTTCTTAAATGCATATAATCAACAAGTACAATTCCATTATTAACGATAATTCCTACCAGCATAAATAGACCAATATTTCCAGTAGTACTGAGAGGAGAACCGAGTAGTATTAGTCCAGCTAAAGCGCCAAAAAGTGCCATAGGTATACATAACCAGATTACAAATGGATCACGGAAATTTTCAAAAAGAGAAGCCATAATCATAAACATTAACACTAAAGCCGCCAAGCCAGCAAATAAGAATTGTTTAGAACCTTCTTGTGCTTCTTGAGATGCACCGGTGAACTCATATCTATAGCCTTCAGGTAATATAACTTCGTTCGTCATATAATCAGTAATAAGCTTCCGATATACCTCAGCCTCTCCATTAAACTGGATACTTACGTCTAGCAGAATTTCACGATTTCTTTTTGCGTATGAATCGACGCCTTTAGTTTCTTTAAATTCTCCAACAGCTACAACTGGGATTCTCTGATCTTCATACTGTAGGACTTCCAAGTCGAATAGGTCTTCCCTTGATTTAAGCGAAGTTTTTGCAGTTCTAACTTCTATAGGTATTTCTCTTCCTTCAGACCTGAAATATCCGGCTTGATTTCCCAAAGTTTGAGTTCTTAAGTTATTAGCAACTTCTCTAATACCTGCATTCATTATGCCTACCCGATCTCTATCAACAATAAATTGAAGTTCTGGAGTAGGATCTGTTCGTCCATTATCTACCGAAATAATATTTGGATCGTCGAGGAACTGATCTTCGATTTGTTTAGAAATACGTAATAACTCAGTCATTTCTGGACCAATCAAACTTAGACGCACAGAACCGCCACCTGATCTAAAGCCCCGTCCTCCAAATCGAATTCCTCCGCCTTCTACAGATGCTCTTATAGATACACCGGGTGCTGTTAACTCTTGTCTTAAAGAGGCGGCGAGCTCACTACTAGTTATTTTTCTTTTATCTACTGATACTAATTGAACGGTAAAACTTCCCGTATTGGTTTGCTCACTCCAACGGCTTCGTCCAATTGAAGAAACCAAGGTTTCAATTTCAGGTTTAGCAAGTAGAATTTTTTCGAAGTTAGTCATTACCTCTACGGTTTTGATTAACTTAGTTCCTTCAGCTAACGTAACGTTTACATCAATTTCTCCAGAATCAGTTTCTGGAAATCCTTCTTTTGTGATATTTGAATACATAAAGTAAGTTCCTAAAACTATCCCAAAAAGAGCAAGGGTTGGAATCCATTTATGCTTTAAAATCCAACTCAAAATTAGACCATAGCCATTTTCAAGTTTATGAATAGCTTTAAACATGAAATTTCTTTTATTGAATTGATCTCTATCAAGTACAAGAATAGAAATAACAGGTACTAAAACAATAGAAGAGACGAATGAGATTGCAATCGCGAAACTAATTGTAATTGCAAATTCCTTAAAGAAAATTCCTTGAATACCGGTAATCAATGTAATAGGGATAAATACTCCTAAGGTGGTTAAGGTCGACCCTAGTAGTGGCCCAATCACTTCATTGGTTCCAGTCAGCGCGGCTTCATAACGGCGTAATCCTTCTTCCATTTTTTTAGCGATGCTTTCTGCAACTACAATAGAATTATCAACTAAAAGACCAATTGCCAGAGCTAATGCTGATATCGTGAAAATATTAAGTGTGAGATTTGTAGCATACATTACTGCAAAAGTTGCAGCTATGGAAACTGGAATGGATATAGCTACCACTAAAGAGATTCTCCAGCCACCCAT
>TARA_R110000868_G_scaffold117600_17_pt1 | contig 37561 bp, 33 predicted proteins | sample TARA_R110000868 | Tara Oceans TARA_R110000868 (sample SAMEA4397489) | marine metagenome | biome: Polar Biome; feature: [SRF] surface water layer (ENVO:00010504); material: water (ENVO:00002006), including particulate matter (ENVO:01000060) such as... | depth 5 m | reverse complement strand
AGGTGATGTTATCTCTCTTACAGATAAGGGTTATAACAACCAACTATTCAAGCAAGGTCTTGAGTCTCCACGTATGTCAGGCGTTCCTGCTTGTTTTAACGTTGAAGGCACAGACAAGAAGAAGGCTACTCTTGTTGAGTACCCACTTCCATCAGATGTACCATTCGAATACAATGGTCAGCTTGTGACGGAATACTACTGGAAAGTTAAATAACGCCAGTAATCAAACTTTATAGATTAATAAGAAAGCTCCCGAAAGGGAGCTTTTTTTTTTGGCTAAATAAAGTACACTTAGCTTCATGAAAGTTCTCCTCGCCACCACAAACTTTGTCCTCAAATCATTTACAGCTGAATTTAAGGCCAATAGTTTTTCTGCTGCATATGCAGAAAATGGCAAAGTTGCCCAGACTATGTTGGCCAAAGAAGATGTTGAGTTTTTCTTCATCGATATTGAAATTAAAAATCACGGTTTTTTACCGCTTATTAAGTTTGCCCGAATTAATTCACCAAAAGCAGTTATCTATCTCTTTGTTCCTTCGAAGGAGCATTTAAAATCTATTGATTTATCTGAGAAAGAGTTGCGAGAAATTGGAATTTCCAAAGTTCTATACGCACCGTTTGACGCCAAAGAGCTTATCCAAGTTATGCAAAAGCATAACCCCTATAAAAGCTGGCAAAGTGCCACGCCTACTGAACCTAAAGAAATTGATGAATCCAAAGAACAAACATTAAGCGATCAGCTTTTTACTAGTGTATCAATTGAATCCTTTTCTACTCACAATGTTTCTATTCTCGATATCTATATTCGACTAGGAAAAGATCGATATCTCAAGCTTATCAATAGAGGCGAAGGAATCGATCCCACCCGAATAAAAAAATATAGTGAGAAGCATCAAGTGACTCAGCTTTACTTTAAAACAGAAGACCGAGCATCCTATATCAATTATGTGAATTCGCTTTTAAAAAAAATGTCCGAAAAGTCTCACCTCTCAAAAGTAGGTGGCGAAAAGATAGTCACGTCGATTACGGAGAAGTACCTTGAAGAAGTTCAAACTAGAGGTTTGAGCCCTGCCATTTATGAAGAGGGTTTAAGCCTTTGCGATAATATTGGTTCTTTGATCGAAAATAATTCGGCACTGACACAGCTTCTCAACCAACTGCCTAGCAACACAAAAAATCACCAAGTACTGACCACATTCTACACCGGTGTTATTGCAATTAATGAAGAATGGGTCGGAAAAAAGACATTGATGAATATCCTTATGGGGTCAATGGTCCATAATATTGGGTTACTGAAACTAGATTGGTACAACCACGAAACTAGACCACAGTTAAGTCAAATGACCGATGCTCAAAAAGGCGAATTTTTAAGATATCCTGAAAAAGGATATGAAATGCTGGCTGACATTCCCCATATCCCTACGGCGGTAAAACAGATTGTTCTTCAACATTGTGAATATGAGGATGGTACTGGCTATCCGATAGGCTTGCGTGCCTCTCGAATTTATCCTCTCGCCAAGATGGTTGGACTTGCTAGTTACTTCAGCAATATTATATTAACCACCGGACTCTCTCCAAAAGAAGCTCTTAAGATATTCATTCCTGACCCCGAACAAACAGGAAAGTTTCAAGGCCAGCTCATTAAGTCTTTGGTAAAGGGGTTTACAAAGAAATGAAAAATCCAATTTATTATTATGGAAAGTCTAAAGATGCGCCGACGGAGCTGCAACATTTCTTGGACAAAAAGGGTCTTTCTTCTGACTACAGCCTCCTGCACTTTGAAGAAGAGTCATTAAATTTCTTCCCTGAGCAATTGGACCGAAAGAAGAATTACACTCTCATTATTGATGAAGATTATATTAATGAACATATTTTGTATCAAGTTCTCAAAATTCGCCAAAGCACTCTTTCTCCCTATTTCACCATAGGCTGTATTATTGGCAAGTCTGAAGACCTAGAGAAAAAGTCTTATTGGATGAAGTATGGAATTAACCTTATTGCTTCAAATGACGGAGATCTTTCAAGTTTTTTAGTCCAGTTGCTTTATGTCGCAAGTGATGGGCTGGTCCCAATTCAACGTTTTGCTGAGACTAGAAACATTCATGCGAAAGGATTTATCAATTTACAAGTCTACCTAGATTCTATTAATCAATTTAGTGCTCAACTCTCAAGTGATATCGATGTTTCGGTTACAAAAGACTTAATCATCAAGCTGCAAAACTCAGATCCGCTTCAGTTAAAAACTTGCACCAAGGCACAATCGCCATCTACTGGCTCCTATAGTCAGTTTGAGACGACCTGGGATCTCCCGCAAGAAAGCGCTTGGGCCGAGAAATCTTCCGAATTTTTAAACTGGGATACTCTTAAGACTCAACTTGATTTTAACTTCAAGTCAAAGCCTCAGCGCCCCAGAAAAATTTTAATTATCAGCCAGCTTTCAACATATATCACTTACTTAAAAACGAAGCCTGCGGACACTCATGGCTTACAAATTACTCAAGTTGAATATACCGAAGATAGATTTGAACACCTTCTCTCTCTAGAGTGGGATGCGATCATTCTAGGCGATACTCCTAGTCTTTCACCTGATGAACGTTATGATTTTAGTTTTTCAGTAATCGATCACTGTAAAGGGACGCGACAAGACTGCCTTCTATTTATCACTGAGTCTGTTTCTAAATCAGAGGCTGTGCGCAAAGTAACTCGCTATGAGAAAATAATCACATCCCAGGACAAACTCACTGGCGCAAGTCTCTCAACTATTTTACCAGCTCTATCAAAGCCAGTTCAAACTGGAGTAGAAAGCTATGTACTCGATCGCTATAGTAAGTATACAAATGCCTTTATTGAACACCCATGTATCATAACTTGTCTGAGTGAATTTTTTGTTATTTTTGCGACAAATGTAAAGATTCCTGCAAAAAGTATTTTCTCTTTAGACATTGGCTTTAAGCTGCCATTAATAATAGTGAAGCCCATTAGAGAGTTAGAACGAATTGGAGATAAAACCCAGTATATGGCCTTCATATTTGGTCTTAAGGAAGAACAGCTTCAAACTCTACGACAGGCGATTAATTACTACCTGCAAAAAGAGGTGCTTGTCATTGATAGTCATTTTCTTAAGCCAATAATTGAAGCCTCAAAAACTACGACACTTGAGCCTGTAAAACCTGAGCTAAGTACTCCCGCACCGGAAAAGACAGAATTATCCGGTACTAAAAAAATTAAAACATACTATACTAAACACTGACATATGAAGTGGAGACACGATGAAAGGCAATCTATTACTTATTGATGATGAAGAGATGATCTTGGAGAGTTCCAAAGATTTACTCGAAGATATTGCCGACAAAATCTTCACTGCTAATCGTGGAGCTAAAGGTCTCGAGATTTTCAAGTCAGAGACAATTCATTGTATCCTTTGTGATATCAATATGCCTGAAATGAACGGAATCGAAGTCATCAAGGAAATCCGAGAAATTAATCCTGATGTTCCATTCATTTTTTATACTGCTCATGGTTCAGATGAACTCATGCGCGAAGCTGTAAAGTATGGTGCTTTTGACTTTCTGGATAAGCCAGCACTTGAAGGCTTAGAAGAAATTGTTGAGCGAGGACTTAAAACTGGAGTTGGTTCAAAAGATCAAAATCCTGCAAACTTTATTAGCGAATTTCAAAAACTCTCAACTTGAATTTTATTTTGTTGGATCCAGTTTTAGTTTAACGACAAAACATGTCTTTGATGACGTCTCGTCTAGGCTTATGGAACCACCATGGTTATTGGCAATGCGAAGACATAAGCTCAAGCCTATTCCTGTTCCCTTGCCCACAGGTTTTGTCGTATAAAAAGGAATAAATATTCTCTGCTTAATATCTTCTGGAATGCCTGGTCCAGAATCAGAAATTCTAAGGGTAAGATATTTTTCATCCTTACTTGCTTCTACTTTTACCCATGGTTTTTCAAGTTCACAGACAGCATCAAAAGCATTCCCAAGTAAATTAATAATGATCTGTGAAACTTCCACATGACGGCACATAAAGTTAGTATCAAAAATAGGCTGAGTTAAGTCACAGTCAAGCCGAACATTTTGGTTTCTAAATCTTTGAGCGGAGATTGATAGAGAATCCTCAAATATCTCTCTCAGGTTTGCTTGCTGGAAAACATCATTTGATCCATCTCTTGAGACATTCTTCATTCCTGAGATAATCTTTGATATTCGCTGAATCACTTTAAAATTATCGTCAACAATTTTCATCACTCGTTCGCGATTGATCTCTTCTTTACTGATTTGCTTTTTTAAGATCATGCACCCCGTACTTAAAACAGTCAGAGGATTATTAATTTCATGAGCAATACCGGCTGACATTTCCCCAAGCATTGATAGTCTAGCAGATGAAGAAATTTGCTCCTTTTGCTGGATGATAATATCTGATCGTTGCCTAACTTCTTCCTCTAGATCTTCTCTGTAATTATTATTGCGCTCGATAAGATCATTAAAAGCTTTAATCAAAGCACCAACTTCGTCTTTGGTTGAACTTCTTACCTCCTCTACATCCAGCCCAAGGCTATATCTTTTGGCCTGAGTGGTGAGCCTCTTAATGGGTTCAAGTAATCGATTCATAATCCAACTGCCAAGAAATGAGAACGCGACAAAAATACCTAAGGTAAAAATGAAAAAAAGATGTTTAAGCGGATCAATAACTTCAGCCTCTTTGCGTTCAACATCCATACCAATGACGGCGCGACCTAAAAGACCTGCTAAAATGGGAACATCGAAAACGAAATGACTTGAATCATCGACGAGAACCTCATTAACCGAAAGGTCTGTACTATAGTTTTTCTCAGTCGACTTAGAGCCTTGAAAAACTTGATACTCTTTAGGAATGACTGGTGTAAAGGTATGGGCAAGGGGCTGGTCGAACTCATCATAAATGATGATAAAACTGACACCATCAATATTGCGATACTCATCAATAAAGCCTTGAACCGCTGAGGAGCTGGTATTCAAAAGTGTTTCTTGGAGCCCTGTTTCCAGAGTTTTAGAAATACTCTCTCCTTTAAGCTTGAACTCGTCTCGTACAGTCTTTTCCAGTTTATTCTTAGCAAAAGAAAAAGCGGCAATAGTCGTAAGCATGGCAATGATAAGATTAGGAACAATAATCTTATGAGCAAGACTTTTAAGCCTTAATTTTTCTTGTATTTTTCTAAGCATTACTCTGGCCCCGTCGGTAAAAAGCGGTTCCAGTCTTTAACGATGCGACTCTCGCCGTCAAAGTATTCTGTATAATATATTTCGTGCAGAGCTTGATTTTCTTTCGAAGAAAAGTTCACAGTTTCACTCAGACCAATATTCAGGCTTTTAATACTATACGCTTTCTCCATAAAAGAATTACGTGACAGTTTCGGGCCATTTTTATTTAAGATTTGAACAAATACTTTTGCATTGAGATAACCTTCAAGCGAGATAAAATTAAATTCACCACTAAGATTCTCTTTTTTAAAGTATCTCTTCATATCTTTTTGATATTCCATAACCAGCGGGATGCTTAAGTCGCTCCACGGTGGTACAACCTGGGAGTTAAGTAGACGCTGGGTCAGATCGACCTGCAATTCACTTTGTTCTATTAAAAGTTTTTTTAATAACTCGTCTGAGCCAACAAATGATACATTAGCTATAACGGCATTATAGCCGAGGACCCTCGACTCCCTTATAAACGCTGTCGATGCTTCATACGAGCCTATAGAGATCACGGCACTCGCTCCAGCCTCCATGAGTCGCTTCACTTGATCACTCATTTTTTTATCAATTTTCGCTCCACGCATATAAGTGGTTTCCTCAATAACTTGAAGATTATGTTCTTTTAATGCGGCCCTAACTCCATCGGCTCCGCTTCTGCCATAAGAATCAAACTGTATAAATAAACCAATTTTTTTATGACCAAGTCTTACCAAATGATCAACTAAGCCCTTAGTCTCTTCCTTATAGGAAGGCCTGATATTAAAAATATAGTCTTTATAAGGCTCCCCTCTTTGTGGCTGTGCTCCAGTAAAATTACCAAAGAGAAAGATATCTTCATCTCTATTTAGTTTTCTTACGGCCGGTAGTGCTCGAACCATCGTCGGCGTGCCAACATAGCCAAATAGGGCGAAGACTTTATCTTTTTTGACAAGATTGATGGTGTTAACGAGGGCCTTGTCCCCTTCGTAAGCATCATCTCGAGTAATGACTTCAATTCGTCTACCGTGGACTCCGCCTTGCTCATTGATTTTATCAAAGTAAGCTTGGGCACCAAGCCAAAGATTCTTCCCAAGAGCTTGGGAAGAGCCTGAGAGGGCTGCTGATTGTCCAAGCAGTATCTTATCACTTTGTACGCCGGTCTCTCCCGCCAGAGTTAAAACTGAAAAAAGAGAACATAAGCATGCCAATAATTTATTCAAAAAATCTCACTTCGGAAGTTTTATTCATTATTAAACCATTCGGTATAAGTTTAAGCCAAATTCAATCTAAATTTAGATATTTAGCGAAAAAGGAGTGCCCATTAAGAGCGAGTTAGTTTTTCCTTATTGCTATGCGATCGAACTCAACAATCAGCATCACACTTTATGTAGAATTCCTCGCAAACACAAAGTATTTATAAATGACTGGACTTTCCAAAGCCCAAGCCCGTAGCATCACAACACAAAAAAGAATCAATTGAGGAAGACAAACGTGAAGATCTTGATCCTTTCCTGGGCCTTGTTGTTGCCAACTCTGAGTTGGTCGGCGAGCTTACAAGAACAGATTTCAACTATAAAGAGCTCATGTGGTGACGGCTCAGATCTATTAGTTAAAAAGATTCTGATCTCCATACTCAAAGACGAGAAATTTAAACTCGGCACAGGCTGCTCGGATAATTTAACTTTTTTGGTGAATCAGTGCTCAAGCGGGATCAACTGTCAGGGACTCATAAACTTATATCAAAATAAACTGGATAAAAAATCTGGTAGCGTGATTGGAGAATGATGATGACTAAATTACTTGCTCTCTTGTTATTAATCACTTCCCTTCCGGCATTTGCACAAGATCAATCTAAGCGCCTGGCTGAACTCGAAGAGCGACTGTTTGATCTTGAACTCAATATGCTTAACAAGAGTAGTTTGTCTGTAGGTGGCAGTTTTTCCTCGATCTACCAGTACTCATCGATTAGAAGTGACAATGGAAATATCAAAAAGGGTACAAAAGATGTCATCACTTCTGATTTGAAATTAAATGTTAATAAAGTCGATGATGATACTCTTAAGTTTTACTCCACCATTGGTGCAAAGTATTTTTGGAATAATAACTTCCAATCGCCGCTCGACGTTACCGATAATGGACAGACTGAAGTGCGTGGTAGTTATCCCTATGTGCAAAAAGCCTATTTTGATTACTTCACTATGAATAATAACTTAGTCTTCTCTGCCGGCAGACTACCAACTGTAGATGGCCCACCGATTGAGCAATCTCTCGGCCAATCTCGCATGGGGACTTATCCGCTGCTTCTCTACAGCGTCCCTCTAGATGGCGTTGCCTTTACTTTTAACCTGCAAAACACTTTCGATCTCAAACGTCGATACATTATGAGGTTAATTTATTCTCCATTTTATAGCAGTGACTCTCGTTCAGACTTCACCACTGTTGGTAATGAAAATAACACTCATACTCTCGAGACAAAAAAAGGCGATGCTCTTCATGCCAATTTTGAAACTTCAGGAGCAATCGAAAACCTTTTTAATTATGGCCTTATCTTTCAAGCCTATTACGTACGCTTTGGTCGCATGCAAGCGATTGAGAATGTCCGTGGAGTAGCTGATGCAACTTGCCGCGCCGGTGGCTCTGGTGGCGTACTTTGTAATGCAACAGCTGGCCCTGACAGGAATACCTACGAAGTTAGCTCCAGCGATGAATACCTAGCGGATCAAACGGCCATCTCATTACATCTCGACCTTGAAAAAGTACTCAATTCTAAATTTGATGGTTATTTCACATTTAAGAAAACTTTCTTTAAAAAGCGTGGAAGTTTAAGTGCTTACCTGACAGAGCAAAATAATGGGGGTGCAGCTCCTGTAGGTACAACTATTGCGGCCGGCGGTTTTATTTATAACTCTGATCAAGAAGGTACAGAGATTTTGTTGGGTGCCAAGTATAACCTGACGAATAGACACAGAGTTGGTGTAGAATATCTTAGAAGAACATTTGGAAGTGCCCCTGGAACAATACAAACTTCAGGTATAACAGATTTCTATAGTATAATTGGTAGTGGTTATCATAGTTATTTTAACTTTGATCTGAGATCAAACCTTGCTGTGACGACTGGTGCCATGTATTTGGCCAATGAAGCGGAGTTTGTAAGCTTTTCTTATGCAGAACGCCCTTCGCGAGTGACATCGGGATACATGAATATTCTTTTGTCGTTCTAAAGACAAAAGGAACTGATGAACAGTTTGAGACAAAAATACTTTCCTCTACTTATCGCCTTTTGTATTGGCGCTGTTAGTGGTGGAGTTTTTCCAATTGTTTTTATGGTTCTTGACCTCAAAGAACTTGAGCTCGATATCAATCTCGATAATATGCTCTATGTTTTTAATTCACAAAATATCTATATTTTCTCTAGCCTCGCTTTCCCTGCTGTTTTTGGAGTTATTGCGACTTTGTTCGTTATGATTACTCGCTCCCACAAAGATCTCATCATCGCTAAAGAACAAGTCCTCCTCGAACAAAAAAAGTCTATATTAAATTCAAAGATGGCTTCTGTCGGTGTGATGGCCTCAGGTGTTGCCCATGAAATCAATAACCCCATAACCATTGTCAATCTATCCCTCAAGAAAGCTGAGCGAATACTACACAAAAACTCTGATAATCCACTGTCACCTGAGCTGCTAAAAATTCTAGCTAGGGTGAATCAAACGACGGCACGAATCACTAAGATCATCGATACCATGAAGCAACTGACTCAAGATGTCTCAAGTGATAAACGATCGTCCATTAAGATTTCATCGATTATTAACGAGAGTATTGATTTTCTAAGCGAGCGATTAAAGTCGGCGAAGATTGAAGTTAAAACCAATATCAGTGAATTTATCCTTGAGTGTAATAAAGGGGAAATCTCGCGCGTTCTAAACAGTCTTATTATAAACTCCATTGATGAAATAGTTTCCAAAGACTTTGAGCCGACCAGGCGTTTTATTGAAATTGCTACTTTAAAAAAGGCTGACAAGTGGCTCATTACTGTTACTGACGGTGGTTCAGGCATTGCTATGAATGTTGTGAATAATATCTTTGATCCATTTTTTACAACAAAAGATGTATCTGAAGCAACTGGCTTAGGTCTCAACACTTCAAAGAAGATTATGAATGCCTACGATGGAGACCTCTTCTATAATGACAAAAGCTCCACAACTCAATTTATTATGGAGTTTCCAGCTTCCTAATTTCACTGCTCGAAACTTCTTCATAGTCATGATGTGACATCATCTGAATCACTAAGTTTTTATTAATCTTTTTAATTTCAGTTTCAGCTCGCAAGAGTTCTTGCGCAGCTGTTTTTCTTGGAATCACAAATAAGCCTGTGAGCGCATCTAATAAGACACCAACGTTTTTCCATTTAGATAATCCTAAAAAGCTATCCTCCCCCACACATAGATAACGCTTCGGCCAATTCGTTTGAGATAGCCAGCTCGAGGTTGGGTTGCCTGAGTTTAAATGTACAAACCCAACATAGAGATGGCATTGACTTGGCAATGTTTTAGCAATCTCTAAGACTTCATTAAAACCCATCTTTCTTTGTTCTTGATTCTTCCATGGGTTCGCATCAGGAATAACGATTACCTGCATTTTATCACTGGTTTGTCTGACACATTCCTGATGACCTTCATGCCAAGGGCTAAAACTTCCTGGATAAAAACATACTGTATCTTGAGTTGGTTGAGAAAAAACTTTAGGCAACGTGAGTGCGGACAGCTTTCCATTTGGAAACTTATCCCACAGCGAAGCCAGCCACTGGCATAGAGTTTCACTTTGCGATTGACTTAGAGTTGGTGGACTAAGCAGCTTAAACCACGCACCGTCTCCTAATTTTAACTCTAACTCTTCTCCCGAATTTCTGTGTTCTATCTTCATTTAAATATTTTGCCTGTTTCGCCTAGACTTTGACAGAGTCTCTTTCAAATAAAGGCCTACTGCCAACCAAATAAGGATAAAGGCACCTGCATGGCGAATCGTGAATTGTTCTTGAAATACTAATACCGCCAAAAGAAACTGTAAGGATGGGGCTAAGTACTGAATAATACCTACACTTGAATAAGGGATAAGTTTTACTGCCTTATTAAAAAGTATCAAAGGAAAAATGGTGACGGGTCCGGCCAAGAGACAAAGGACTTGCATAGAGAGATTCATTTGAGCGAATTCAAAGGGAAAAGCTCTTCCAACAAAGGGGCTTAAAATCAGTATTCCCACTATCATTTCAAAGCACAGTCCGTGAGCAGGGCCTAGAGGATTCTTCTTTCTAACAAAACCATAGAGTGAAAAGCTAGAGGCTAATGCGAGGGAGATCCAAGGTGCACCAAGATCCTGTGCAAACATAATGGCCAGTCCGACTCCGGCCAAAGCAACAGCTCCTTGTTGAAACTTGGACAGTTTCTCCCCAAGAAAAAGCGTTCCAAGGACGACGTTAAGTAGTGGGTTTAAAAAATAGCCAAGACTGACTTCAAGCACATGGCCATTGCTGACGGCCCAGATAAAAATCACCCAATTAATGATAATCAAGGCACTGGCGAGTAGAGCATTAGAGAGAATTCGTCCTTGTCCTAGTGCCTTGAAGTCTGCAAGACGTGACTTATAAATCAGATAAGCAATAAGTGGTAGCGATCCCCAAATCACGCGGTGGTACAGCAGCTCGAAAGAACTTACGCTAGCGAGAAGTTTCCAGTACAACGAAATCAAGCCCCAGAAGGCGAAGGCCAAAGTGGCGTAGAGAATTCCCTTATGGGTCGAGCTCAACATCATAAAACTTCCTTTAAGCACCATTTTAAGGGTAAAATATCGATATGACCCTAGAACTTGAAAAAGAAAAAATTCTCGTGCGTTTCTCACTGCGTGCCGATGGCTCGTACTCACCTATCTCGCGCTACGAGCATATACCACAAGAGGATCAAGACGACTTAGTTGCCGGAGAAGCAGGCTTTTATGCTATTTCAATAGAGGCAACTTTAGATGGAGAGACTCATCACTTCATTTCACAGGGCATGATCATGAGTCATGATGATGAGATTAGAGAAGAAGAATTTGAGGCATTTGTAGCAAGTGAAGGTGGACTTATGGATGAAGTCATCACCAGAGTAAAGGTATGGACCAACGAAACATCAAATGAGCCTCGCTGGTCTAAGTAGCTTAAGACTTTTTCTTCATCTCACACTGACCACTTTTACAACAGCTCTTATCAGTCTTGCACTGAGCAGCTTTTTCACCACCACAACATGACTTACCACCGAAGTGACCACAAGAAACTAGAGAAAGTGTAAGACCTAGGAAAACCACGTTTAGAACTTTTTTCATTTTCGACTCCTTGAAAAGTATAAGTAATCTTAACCAATGTTGAGTAAATCTAAAACTCTAGGAAAAACGTAACTGGACCATCGTTATCAAGTTCTACATTCATATGTGCACCGAATCGACCGGTTTGAACTGGAACTTTTTCACGTAGCCGATCGAGAAAGAACCTAAATAATAATTGTGCCTGAGCAGGTGCCATGGCCTTGTCAAAGCTGGGACGATTCCCTTTTTGACCATCCCACGCCAGTGTAAACTGAGAAATGGCCAATATCGCGCCGCCAGTTTGCTGGATATCTAGATTCATTTTATCGTCTTGATCAGAGAAAATTCTCATACTTAAAACTTTTTGGGCGGCTTTATCGACAACCTCTTCGCTGTCTCCATCAACTAAACAAACCAAAAGTAAAAGACCGTTATCAATACGACCCGTCTCTTCACTCTCAATGATAACTTTTGCTTTTTTGACTCTTTGAACAACAATTCTCATTACACGCTCTATGATCTAAACTAACTTATGCAAAATCTAATTGTGCCCTCTTTTAACGGTATTCGTCGAGTAAGTAAGCCTCTTTGGATTAGCTCCTGTTTACTTGGAAATAATGTTCGCTATGATGGCGGGCACAAATCCCATCAAGGTGTGAGAAGCCTGGCCCTTATTTTCTCTCATTATGCTATCTGCCCAGAGCTTGAGATGGGACTGGGAGCACCAAGACCTAGTATCGCTTGGTACGGTGATAGACTTTTAGAAAATGACACACAAATTGATCATACAGCTTTGGCAACATCGACTGCTACAAAGCTATTACCGACCCTAGAGGAGCCTCTGGCCATCATCTTAAAGTCCAAGTCACCGTCTTGTGGACTTAACGATGTGGCAGTTAAAGGACGAGGCTTTTTTGCCGAAGCAGCGCTCAAGAAGTACCCCAACGTACCAGTAGCCGACGAAAACGCTCTAACATCATCTAATGAGTTAATTCTGTTTGCTAAAAAACTTGGCGCCAGTGAGACTCAGCTCGACGATTTACAAAGGGCCTGGAGTTTTCTAGCCTAATGCTATGAAAATTATTTGTATCCTTTTGACGCTTGTCGTTTCAAACCAAGTTTCTGCTAGTTCGATCTTTGCCACCGGTAGGATTGAAAGCTTCGACTTTCAGCTTGAATCTAAAAGTATTGATGAACTTTCCAAGGATTGCTTGCAATTCACTAGAGATCAGAGAATTGCCCATGTTGATGACATTTATGTCTCTTTTAACGGCAACAAGCGACTTCATCTCCATAACTCAGATGGTATGTGGCATTACCCAAAACATATTTGCGCTGAGTTTGTAAAAGTTGCCACAATCATCGACCTGACACCGCCTACTCCGTCCGAGTTCAAGGAAGTTGAAGCGACCATCTCCTACAAAACATTTCGCTTTAGTGGTGCTCACTCTGCCGAAATTTTTAATGATTGTATCTCTCAGCTTGAAAATCATCGTCAACGTGAAACAGATTATATTCGAGTTCGTTTTATAGATCAGGCTTGGAAAGTTCTTCGCAATAATGACGGTTGGTGGAGAGGTGCACAGCAAGTTTGTACCCTTATTGATCAAGCTCTTTATCAAACGAAAGTAGGCAGAGCTCCAGCGCTAGAGTAAGTCACCTCGATAATTTGCAGCCCCTTCAATGGCCGAAGCATTTTCCTTAGCTGCTTTTTGAGCATCTCCAACTAATTCTTGATACTCATTTTTTTTGGCCACGAGCCCCTGCTTAAGCCCTTTGATTTTTTGTTTAATCTCGCCTATTTCCGAAGCCAATTCACCGGCCTTGGCCATGGCCTTGTCCATTTTTTCTTTGGCCGCGCCAAGCTCTTTTGTTAATTGCTCTTTCTCTGCGCTAGAAAGAGTATCTTTGCCAATTTCTAACTTAACTGAGGCATTAATCATCTGCTCTTTTTCGGCCTCGATTTTCATTCCAATGACATCGTGGATAGCTTCCTTAGAATTGAGTTTCTTCTCGAGCTTACCAAGCTCTTCATCTTGGGAGCTAATTTCATTGGCCACTTCATTGGCCTTAGCCTCGATCTTAAAAAAGTCTCGCCTTGCTTCGTCCCCTCTTGAAGAGGCTTGAACAGCGACTTCCTCTTTATTGGTTTTACTAAAGCGATTATTATCCTGTCTTTTTTTAAGATTCGACTTGGCCCTTATTCCGCCGGGAACGAAAAGTTCTTCGATTGCTTTTTTGATTTGTTCTTCACTCATGCGATTGATATCTGCCACCATCCTGAGCATATTGTTTTCTTCTTTGTGTTGATACTTTGGAAGAGTGTTCGTACTTTGTTGTTCTAGAGGAGCGAAGCCATTTGAACCCTTCCCTTCTCCACAGTGTTTTAATTTAATGGCAAGAGAGGCATCACGCAGTCGTTTCTCGGTTACAATTCCTGTTGCTTCATTTTTTTTATTTAAAAGTAGTGTGCCTGGAATAAGCCCGTTAGAAGTTGCTGGCGTAGACCAAAATAGTTTTTCATCAGGGTGCAGCTCTACTCTAGCCTTAGAGAAGTCACTATCTTTTTCATGGTAGACAACTTCACTTTCATTTTTTTTAAGATCTGTATTGTCTTTGCCTAAGGATACCTTTCGATAAGGAATATAGTCCGCTTTATAATAGCAAAGAGGATAATCCTTATCTTTTTCGCAATGGGAAAACTGAACACTGCTCAGTGGACGATCATCATTAGTCTTAAATGAAACGAGATAGTCATAAGGGTCTTTCATGGCCGGCTCAATAATACTTTTAAGCACAGCAAACTCTCCAATACCAGAGACAAACATTCCTTTGCCCTTAGTTACCCTACCCATGCGATCATGCAGTTCAACGTTCATTGAGGCATCCTTCATGTCGAAGGATTTAGCGAAGCCATTAAGGCTGGTGAGAATTAAACTTATTAGGAGTAGACGCATACACTTCCTATCGGACTATAAACTCATTTCAAGAATATCATTTGATTGCATTTTTCGAATTATTAAGCACTTAGAGCTAGCGATCTTTATATTCTGGCCTGCTATCCCTGGCAAAAGAACTTAGATTCGTCTTATGAAGTTGCTCATTCTCTCCCTATTCATCGCACTGCCTGTAGGGGCACATGAAAAGTGCACCGTGATTCATCTCAAAGAGGCCATGAACCTCAACCGTGAACGTCGCGAACTTTATAGAGTCGACGGCAACCGTGACGCCGCAAATGTAATGAATAAGCTCATTTTACTAGAGAAGGTCATGCTACCTTTTACCTATTCACTTGATCGTTCAGTTAGACAGCTTCAGGCGACGGGGATGGGAATGTGGTGTGACGACCTGGTCTCTATGCAAACTGTCCCAGCTTATCAAGCTAGCGCTGAAGCCCCTGCTCATGAATACCGGGCTCCAAATGCGAAGACACTTAAGTCACTCAAACGTAAAATGAAAAAGTTTGAGATAAATCAAAGCGAAGAGCTCTACCTTCAGATCAGTCAGCTCATTTCAATTGATCTCGCTGATCATCACTATAATTGCCTGACGAGACATTTTTTGGAGTCGGCGGCTAAGTCCTTGGCCGCAACGAGAGAACGCCTAGACATTGTGCCAGGTGAGCTCAAGTCCGACCTAGAGCGAGCGACAAAGAAGCTTATTAAGCAGCTTGCTATGTCTCTTCGTTTTGCTCAAAGTATCGATCAAAGTGCTGCTCCTATCCAAGCTCGTGGTGTGCCAGTTTTGTGTCAGGAAATGCCACCTATAGACTGGTAATAGGCTGAAATTATGGCAATTATAAGATTTTCCTATAGTCTTTAGCTTAAAATATTACTTTTATTAATCTTCTAGAGTCGTAGAATACGTCTAAGTATTCAATTGAATTTAATCATCTGGAGGACATATGAAATTAATCAGCTTTGCACTACTGACTCTATCTTTAAATGTATTTGCGGCAGACTACAGTTTTAACAGCGAACAAAGCAAGCTTGAGTGGGAAGGAAAAAAAGTTAGCGGTGCCCATCAAGGGACAGTCAGTTTAAAGTCGGGAACTGTTCAGCTAGACAAAGGCGCGCTTAAGGGCGGCGAGGTTGTTGTTAGTCTTGAAAAGATGACAGTGACAGATCTTCAGGGCGAGTGGGCCGATAAATTAGTCGGTCACTTAAAGAGTGATGATTTCTTTAGCGTAAAAGATCACCCAAATGTTTCTTTTAAGATCAATTCTGTTAAAAAACTTAAAGGTAACCAATTCACTGTCAGTGGCCCTTTGACAATTAAAGGCAAGACAAGCGAACAAAGCTTCAACGTAAGCGTGAAAGAATCGGCAAAAGAAGTTAACGTTGTAGGTGAAATCAATATTGATAGAACCACCTATGATATTAAATACGGTTCGGGAAAGTTCTATGACCCAAAGACTCTTGGGGATAAAATGATCAATGATCAATTCACCATTAAGCTCAACCTTGTGGCCAAAAAATAAGCTAAGCATCTGATTAGACGTTACTTAGGGGGCTTTTCGGCCCCCTGTCTTTTTTACAACGCACCTCGTCAACACCTTCGTTTTCCTATATCTTGAAGCAATATATTCAATTTAGATTACCCGCCTTGATGAGGAGATCGATGATGAAACATTTAACTAATTTAAGTTTTGCAGCCCTACTTATTGCTGGAAGCCTTGGAGTTGAAACTGTCCATGCACAGTCTCGCCGCTACAATGGCCCACGCGTTGATTACGATTTTCAAATGACTCCTCCCGGTCGATTTGGAAACTGTGATTCTTTTCAACAAAATGATCAACAGCAACACTTCAAAGTTTGTCAGTTTGCTACGGCCGAAGCCAGACGCATGGCTGAAGTCTTCGCCGGTCAAGAGGGTCGTATTGAGGGCTACCATCGTGGTTATGCCTGGGGCTTAAACCAAGGTATCGATATTAACATCGCCAACGTTGGCCAAATGAGACGTGGCGCTGCTGAACTTCGTTTTTATGAACATAAGTTGGCAATTGCTGATGAGATGGGAATCAATAAAGCTGAAGCCGATGCAACCCCTCTTGCAGCTCAAGAAGTGCGCAACCGTTTTAACGCTGCCGTAGATTCCGGCAATGTGCCAAATGATCGCTTCCAAGTACCTCAGTCCTACTACCCAGGTGAGCAAAATTCTTTTGAACGATTTGTCGGTAAAGTACCAACTGTCGCTGAAGTGATAAGACGCGATCGCTATAATGATTACCTCCCAGTTTATCGTGACTTCGATAGAACCTATCGCGATGGCCCAGCCGTTCGCCGTCGCGCCGTTGATATGTACTCCAATAACGGCGTCTATCGTCCGACTTTTAATCGTTATGATTCATCAGATGAAATTCTAAAACTATGGCTTAACCGTCGCATCGATGCTTATGCACGCTATGATCGTCTGAATCAGGGCGCACCGACAAACCCAGATGGAACATTGGTAACTAATTTTCAAGATCTTTTCCAATCAATTTTCACTAAAGGTTATATCCACTTTGCTCGCTACAGCTTCTCCAGAAACTTTAACGATGCTCTCGATCTAGGCTTTCATCACGGTGAAGACTCGGGTCTAGAAATTGGAGCTGAAGTAGCACAAGCTCGTGGTCTGCAAGATGCCTTTGACCAAGAGTTTAGAGTTCGCTCAATTAACAGCTATAAAGACCAATTTCACAAAAGTTTTGCTAGCTCATTTGAGTCAACCTATGCGGATTATAAAAATAGCGCCAAGCTCTCAATTGAACTTCTAGAATTGATCGGCGAAGACAATGATGGCATCATCCAACCGGGCGAAAAGGTAGCGATGAAGTTTAAAGTCATCAATGCTGGAGGCAAAGGGAGTGATCTTCGCATTAAGGCTGAGGGCGATATCGTTAGTGGTTCAACTGAAGTTAAAACTATTGCCCCACTGAAGTCTGGTATCTTTACTACTGGACTTATAGCAACAGTTGATCCTCGTCTAGGAAATAGAGCTCGTGCCAATGTTGTCCTTAACGTCAACGGTATGACTGATAGTATTGGAACAAGTGTTTCATTCCTTGTTCAAATGACAGGTCAATCGGCCAGTCTTAATACACTAAGAGGCTCAGCTCTTGTCAACGTTACAGCTGAAAACGTTGCCACGGTTTCAACTCCAAGAGCAATTAAAGCAACACTTAAAATTGCAGGTAAAACATTTGAAGCAGTAGGAACAACACTCGAACCAGGTCAAGTGCAAAAGCTTGCAATTGATGTCACAGGACTTGATCCTTATGCTCTCATTACCTCTAATCTTAGTGGCCAGCTTGAACTTAAGCTTGGAGATCAAAGCATAGAGTCTAGAAATGTAAGCCTTGGATCAACCAGCAGAATTAATGACTCTATCGAATATTTTGACCAACTTGCAAACGGCAATGGTTTAGTTCCGGCCGGCATTGGTGCAGGTACACAGACTCAAAAAGTACTTGAACTTCTAGTTTCTCACAATGATTCTGAAACTGATCGCAATAGTGGTCGTGGTGGATCGAATATGTACCGTAAAGATGCCAACTCTACTGTCGTTGGTAAGATTCGCGACACAAAGATGAAGCGTGAGCAAAGCGCTGCTGCCAAAGGTCAGTATGCTCGCCTTGGAAATATCCTGATCAAAGCGAAAGATAAGTTTAAGTCTTTCCTAGGAATAGCTCCAAAGCGTAAGCATTATGTTCAAATCGTCGAAGAGATTATTGAATAATCATAATCACTAAACATAACGATCAGGCCCTCTTTGATAGAGGGCCTTTTTTATTCCCGACAATTTCACCTGTGAAACCCCATGTCATGGCTAAGTTAAGAGAAATCTTTTAAACTAAGCCCTTATGAATAATGATGAATTATGCATTCGCCTCGAAAGCGAAATCAAAACGTTGATTTCTACACCTGTAGGGAGAAGACTTTTTATCGCCAGCAGCGCCGCTCTTCTTAGCGGCTGTGCATCTGCTCCAAAAACTCGTATGCGCGAAGGTGATAATTCGGGACAACAGGTTTCACTGACTCCTGCTCAGGAACGAAAGATGGCCGATGAGTATGGGCCTCAAATGGAAAAGGAATATCCTCCACTTAGGGACGCCTGGGCCCAATCTTATATAAGTAGTCTTGGCCAAAAAATCGCCAGTGCTAACTCTCTCCAAAATAATCCCTATGAGTACCGCTTCACCTTAGTTGACGCCAAGATGGTTAATGCTTTCGCCCTTCCTGCCGGTGCAGTCTATGTGACTAAGCCACTTGTTCTCATGGCCGAGAGCGAGGCTGAACTAGCAGGTGTTATTGGCCATGAAATTGGACATATTCAAGCCAGACACACGGCCGAGAGAATGGAGCAACAAAAGCGCGAACAAAATAAGAGCATCCTCTACGGCATCGGTGGTGTTCTTCTTGGTGGTGCCGCAGGCTTAGGCTTAGCAAAATTAGTATGCAAAAAAGAAGACAAAGAATGCTTACAGCGAATAGCGCTTTATGGCGCTGCTGCTGGAGCGGCCGGAGGGCTTCTCATTCAAAAGTTTTCCTTCATGGCAAATTCTAGAGAAGATGAGATGGAAGCAGATCGCATCGGTTTTAGAACATCAGTTAAGGCAGGTTATCATCCAGCACATGTCGGTTTATTCTATGAAAAGTTATTGGCCATGGAACAGCAGTATAAAAAGAAACAAGATAAACTCTCCTCCGCTTTTGCCGATGCACTTAGTACTCACCCACCCAGTACCGAGCGCGTACAGCAAATGAACCAGTTAAGTCATCAGAGTTCAAAGTCTGGAGAAATATCTAGTCCAGATTTTAAAAGAATCAAAAACCGCCTTTCATAACTTTTATAAGGATTTATTATGAACGCAAACGTCGGCTTGCTTATTCTTCGCGCTTCAACAGGGCTTATCATGCTTATCGCCCATGGTTGGGGCAAGCTTATTAACTTCTCTAATATTGCCCCAATGTTTGCAGATCCTATTGGATTTGGACCAAGTGTCTCACTTGCCTTGGCCGTCTTTGCAGAAGTTTTCTGCTCTGTCGCCATTATAGTTGGACTAAAAACGAGATGGGCCACTGTACCTTTAATTATTACAATGATCGTAGCCGTGGGGATTGTTCATGCTTCAGATCCTTGGGCCAAGAAAGAACTGGGAATCATGTATATGATTTCATTCTTAGTTCTTTTCTTCACTGGTCCAGGAAAGTATTCAGTCGATGGGATTATGGGTAAACAGTAAGAGCTTAAATCAGCGACTCGTAGAGATTCATCATCTCGCGAGTCGTATTACTTCGATGAAACTTTTCTACGTGTTTTCTTCCTAAATGCACTAAATTTCGAGCTAAATCAGAGTCAAAGCAAAGCTTATCAATAGCGTGAGCAAGCTCATCATTATGATGAGGGTTTATAAAGATTGCCCCCTCTCCTGCCGTTTCAGGAAAGCACGATCCAATAGAGGTAATCACAGGTACTTCACTAAATTGTGCTTCAATAATTGGAATCCCAAAACCTTCATAAAATGATGGAAAAACAAAAATAGCAGCTGATTGATAGATGGCCGGTAGATGCTTGGAAATAATATTTGATCTTATATAGACTCTGGAGGTTAGCCCCAATGCATCGATTGTTTCAATCAGTTCCTTCTTACTTTCAGAATTTCCATCACCAACAATAACTAAAGGAAGATCCGTCTTGGCAGTTGCGAGAGCGCGAACCAGTCCTAGAACATTTTTTCTTTTTTCAATTGCTCCAACAAAGAGTAGATATTCAGATGGAAGTGAGTAAAAGTTTAAAACCTCATTTTTCTTATCCTGATCTAATGTTTTATAGAAGCGATGATGACAACTTTGATACTTCACCACGACTTTATCAGGACTTAGATTAAAGTGTTCCAAGAGGTCATTTCTAGTCTGTTCACAAATAGCAACAACAGAATCAGCAACGTTGCATGAATGTCTAAATTTTTTGTCATAAACTTTACGATCAATCCATGGGAAATATTCAGGAAACTTCAAATAAATAAGGTCATGAATGGTAACAACTGACTTAACATTTGTTTTTTCAATGCCTAATGGAAGTTCGTGAGAAAGGCCATGAAAGATACTCATGCCTTCTCTTGAGATATCTCGAGTCATAAGACTTGATCGCCAGAGCGACTGCATCGATTTCGATATGATTGTGTTTGGAGAATGGATTTTAAATGTCGAGTGTTTTCGGGCCCAATCAAGTGCCCTCGAGTCTTTGAATTTAGGAGAAAACAAGTGATAGTCACTTTCGGGATAAAACTTTTCTAATCCCTCAAGTAAATTCCTTCCATAATTTCCGAGACCTCGAAAGTTATGAAAAATCCTTTTTGCATCAAATCCAATTTTCAAAAAATATCTCCGTAAAAGCCTATTTTACTTGTCTAGGCTTCTTACGTCACGCTTAACCTTCGCTTGGGATATTGAGCTTCTGATTGGCGTAAATAACGCTATTTGAAAGTCCATTTGTTCTACGAATTTCATCTACTGAAACACCAAAACGCTGGGCAATCTTACTTAAATTATCGCCTGAGCGAACTCTATAAGTAATGATGCTTGCCCCAGGTACTTCCAGTTTTTGCCCAGGAAAGATGCGTGATCCGCGCATTTTGTTAGCACGACGTAAATCACTAGCATTTAGTCCATACTTCTTTGCAATTAAGCTAAGGTTTTCTCCGCGCGAGACAGTGTGAACCATCTTCTTCGCAATCGAAGCAACTGACCTACCTGCACCTGGCACAGTAAGCTTTTGGCCAACATAAATGCGTGACCCTCTTATACGATTGGCACGCTTTAAGTCGTTAACGTTAATATTATATCGGTGAGCGATCACACTTAAATTTTCACCACTTCTCACTTTATGAACGCCAGAACTGCTCGCCACAGATCTTTTTGGAGCATGCGCTTTAGGCAACTCTAAGTTGGCCAAGGTTGAAACATGAGCTTTTGGAACCAATAGGCCATAAGCTCCACGAACGCGAATCCAATCCGATTTAATATCTGGATTCATCTCTTTAAGTGTCTTATGTGGGATAGACGATAGTTTTGAAACTTTTGATAATGAGAATGACTGATTCACTTCTACGAGAGCTGCTGAACCGTAGAGGGAGTCTTTATCTTTTGTGTGGAAAAATCCGTACTTCTCTTCACTTTGAACAAGCGCCCGCGCCGCTGCGACTTTAGGTACGTAATAGGCAGTTTCTTTGGGAATGAGCTTTTTCTGTACAAGTTCGCGATAACTTCTGGTTTTACCTTTTCGAATTGATCGAATGATACGATATTCACCTGCATTATAAGCGGCCATGGCAAGTTCCCATGATCCAAAGATATTATAGAGATCACTAAAGTATCTAGCTGCTGCGTGAGTTGATTTATAAATGTTCCAGCGTTCATCAACTTGTGAGTCAACTCGAAGTCCGTAATGCCTCGCCGTCTTTGGCATAAATTGCCAAGGACCAGCAGCACCAGCACTACTCTTAATTCTATTATTATAGCCAGACTCAATTAGGCCGACATAAAAAAGATCTGTTGGAAGGCCGTGCTCTTTCAAAATATGAAAAACGAGTTGTTTATATTCAAAGCCATTTTTTAAATGTCTTTTAAAACGAGCATGGTCGCGCTTTGTGAAGTAATTAAACCAAAAGCTGTAGTGTTTTGGCTCATAATCCAAAGTGATATTGTCGTCGCTAATATTTTTATTATCAGCGTAAACATCGCGAGTGCCGTCGACTTCAAAGGCTTCACTTTGTGCTAACTCTTCCACTTCTTCTGGGTGAGCATCAATGCTTTCCACCGTATGAACAGGAGCCTGGCTTTTATCATCCACAGAACCTATCAAAGGTCTGACTGATGCACAGGACGTTAAAAGAGATAATACAGCAATGATTGAGGGTAGCTTAGTCACGTCAATCTCCAAATTTACAGACACTTAAGTCCATTCTAAAGATAGATCGCGCAGGGCGCCAGTTAAGATGCAAACGGCAAGTATTGCAATCACTTGCCTGGGTGAATAACTCAATTAAAAAATAGATTAAAAACCAGGATCAATCTTACCACGTACGACAACTCTACCGCCGATTTTCATATCGGAAGCTGGGATAGAATCAACCACGACCCTTGTTCTAAGGACGAAACGTCTTCCTGTTTGAAGAATAGATTTCCAGCTTGTATCGCTAACTTGAAGATCCATACAACGAGTTAAACAACGAAGTGTGTGGAGGTCTCGGTCATAAGATAAAATCAGCTGACCTTTAACTGCTTTGTCCGCACTCTCGTCTTGAGTCTCAACAAATGCATTTGCCTCTTCGCTCGTGACATTTTCGTGTCCTAGAACTTCAGGCTTGGCCTGCAAGTAGATTTCAATTTTTCTAAAGAAGTGCAAAGAAATCTCTTCATTATTTGCCACTGCGTGAAGTTTGATTGCTTTAACCTTAAGCTCTCTAATAGCACTAAGGTCAGCCCCTTCTAGGACAGGAAATTCAAAGATCATTGGATCTACTGGAATTTCTTTTCCATCATCTTCATGTAACGTCATATCGGCCAAACTGGCTGCGATATTGCCAAAAATTGGGCCAATTAATGAAACGGAGTTCACTTGATCGGTGATATTTGGAACATCAATGGATGATATTGGAACGACAATCTCTAGCTCCGTCCCGGCCAAAGGCTCAGGTGCCGCTAAGGGCACGATACTTTCTCTTAGGCCGCAGCTAAGAAGTGTAAGCGAGGCTAAAAATAGGGCTAAAAGGGCTGGTTTGGGCATGTTGACAATGTGCCATGAGATGACCTTTATCGCAACGCACCATGTCTTTTTTATATGATGAATTTCAGCTACTTAGGCGACCATATCCTTTTTACATGCAGTGCGCAATTATTGCCAAAAAAAGGGCAAATTGCTTTATAGTTACGCCATGCAAAAAAAGTCGTCTTTCAAATTTATCGCCATTGCGGGTTGTCTGAGCTTTTTGGCCCTAAGTACTCAAGCGGCTTACTACTCAACTCTACCCGAGGGTGTTCGCGTCGCAGTCTTTAGACAGGTTATGACCAGTACTATTGATGAAGAGTTCAATAGTAATTCAAAGCCAATTGGCTTTGATGTTAACGTTAACCTCAATGCCGCGGCCCTTAGAGATTCAAGCTCTATCTCTGAGTATATCTTTTCAGAACTACAGAATATTTCTCAATATGCCTACGATACATTCACATTTGGTACTTACAAGATTGATGGTCAAGCAGAGGTCAATGTTCAAGGATATGCTTTTGGCTATGGTATTAACGATCGCTTAACTGCTTATGTTTCAATGCCTATTTACAACGCCAGTGTCGCTATGAATATGAAAAGAACTGGCGCCGATACGCAACAACAAGTTTTGCAAATTTTAAATGGAACTAATTCTGGAAATCAATTTCAAACCACTTTTCAGGAATTCCTTTCAGGACAAAACGTAGGCGTAAGTGAGGGTCTTATCCAATCGGTCGTAACTAATCTCTATGGTTACAAGCCTCTTGGTTCATGGGAAGCTAGAGGGCTTGGTGATGTTGATCTTGTATCACTTGTTAGGCTTACAGATTGGACCGATGCAGGACTTGCGGTCACTTACGGTGTCACACTTCCTACAGGTCGTATCGATGACCCTGATTTATTACAAGACTTTGCTTTTGGCGATGGTCAGACCGACGTTTTTGCTGAGTTTGGTGGCGGCCAAACACTAATGAAGGGCAATCTTGAGCTCGAGTCTTCACTTCGCTATACCTATCAACTAGCTTCAGATAAAGAGCTTCGTATTCCTGAGAGTCAGCAGTTTGTCTTATCTGATAAGAAAGCTGTATTTAGAGAAAAACTTGGTAATAAAATCGACTTTATGGCAGGCGCTCAGTGGAAATTCGATGATCAGTGGTCTCTTAGTGGTCAGTATCTTTTTAATCATATTGGCCAAGCTGACTATCAGTCAGAACATCAAAAAGCTAATGCCATTTTAGCGAGTGATACCGAAGTCTACGCTCATACAATGCGAGTTGGTGCCAACTATAATACTGTTGGACTTTACCAAAGAGGTGCTTTCTTGCTTCCAATGCAGGCAAGCCTATCTGGACAAAGAATCTTTGCCGGAACTAATACTCCAACTTATACTCGTTTTGATTTTGAGGTGCGATTCTTTTTCTAAAGAACGTATTTATAATTTAAAACGCCACCTTCTTCACTAACAGCATCAAATGGATCTTCGCTGATTAAAAGACAACCATCCAAGTCGCAGAAGTCGACATTATTGGCCAAATTCATAGCACTACTGATCCCTAGACTTGTCTCAACCATGCAGCCAAGCATTGTCGAAAGCCCAAGTTCACGGGCCGTACGAAGTTGCTTGAGTGCTCGCATATAGCCACCAGCTTTCATCAGCTTCACATTCACACCATGAAATAGCTCTTTAAACTCAGGAACAACTTCTCCACTGGTTAGTGACTCATCCGCGAAGATAGGAAATAAGCTCTTTTCTTTTACGTCGCGATACAGTTCAAAAGCACTGGCAGCAAAAGGCTGTTCAATGAACTGAATGGGTAAACCCTTGAGTGAATCACAAAGCTTCATATAATCACTTGGATCAACATAAGCCTCATTAGCATCAAGTCTTAAGGGACCTTGATAATTTTTCGCAACTTCTTTTACCAGATCAATCCCACCCGTTGCTCCAAGCTTTATCTTTAATGCAGGAAAGCGCGACAAGTTATGTTTACTTAGAAATGATTGAACCTCTGAAGGTTCCATGATCGGCAAAGAAAAGGATGTTGAAACACCGTGAACTTGTGGCAAACATAAAAGCTGATGAATTGTTCTACCCGACATGCTCGCATTGGCATGGGCCAGGGCCGACTCAAGACCAAAGCATAAAGATGAGTCTAACTCTAAGTCCTGAGCGAGCTGAATAAGTTTTTCCAGTGAATTTAACTCTTCTCCACCATGATCTAAGAACTGTCTAAATCCTTGCTCGATAGAGTCTTCCGACTCTTCATATCGGGTATTAAAAGCAACCTCACCTTTTCCAATTGTTCCATCACAATCCGCCGTGATAATAAAATTGGTCTTAGTAAAGGATGTTCCTCGGGCAATTTTCCAAGGAAACTTTAGGGGAAGCTCAATTCGTGAAATGGTCCATTCTATCATTCTATGATCATGCCATACTTCCTGCTAAAATGAATATATATTGAGAAAAATTATTGAGAATTTATGAATCTTGAATTGGTTATAAAAGCACTAACGATTATGGCGGCTTTGTATATTTTTGCAAAAGCCTTTGCGCCATTTTTTAATGATCTTTTTGGCGCGAATAAGACCAAGGCATCAGATGATCTAGACTCCATGATAAAGCGCAAGGAAGATTTATTGCGCGTAACAGGTGTTGCCACAACGACACCTCAATCAAACTTAAACTCAACAAGCTCTACCAAGAAAGTACAGAGAAAAGATTATTCCGATCTGGTAAAAGCAACGTTTACCGATTTATCGAGCAAGACCAATAAAAGTGAAAGTGATAAAAGCTATCTCATTGAATTAAAAAAAATCATGGGTTTGCTAGATTCTCTTCAATGGGGACACTCTGATGAATTGACTAGTGTCCGTAGAAAATTTGAAAAATACTTTGATTTTAGTCCCGATGAAGGTCTCTTTTTAAAATCCTTAAGAATGGCTTTAATTCACGGAAAAATTACGAATGAGAAGAACCTTCCAAGCTCATTTGAAGAACTTAGTGACGCGACAGTCAGCTTAACTTTCCATGAAATTTTTAAAATTAGTATGACCAATACAGACGCACCAGAGATTAAAACATTGGCAAAAAGATGGCATACCGATGTGATCAGCTTGCAAAAAGCTTGGCTATTATGGATTCAAGATAAAACAAAAATCGCTAATCCAGAGTTTATGCATGAGCTGGTTATGCACGAAGGTGCAATTGGTGCACGAGAGCTCATGAGTTTCTTTGGTCTTGGACCCGACGGACTGCCCTGGTCTTCCCTGGCCAGTAAGTCAGACAAGCCGATTAAAGGACAAGACTTAGTGGATTCAATGAAAGAAGAGCTGTTTACGATTCATGCTATCAACATCTTACCCGAAGCAGAATCTCTAAATTCAAAAGTAGCTCTAGAGCTTATGGGTTTTGAAGCTATTCCAGCACCTGGTATTTTATCCAGACGATATAAAAAGCTTGCACGCCTCATGCACCCTGATCGACTTGTATCAAAGGGATTTCCCCAGACCGTGATGGAGCGGGCTAATAGTAACTTTCGAACAATCAAAGCTGCTTACGATCTACTAAAAAAAGAATTGGAGTAACCCCATGGTTATGAAAAAAGGTGAAGAAACTCTTAAAGAATTGGAAACATTACTTATCCAGATTGTAAGTGAAACAAATGGCATTTCACTAGGTGACACTCTAGAATTGTTAATCCACTCTCCACAACTTAAAAACAAATCGGCCCACGGAAAGCTCATTCAGGAATTTCAACGACTTCTATCGGGCTTTCAACAAGATGAAGTCGATATTGAAACATTGCTTGGTCATCCTGTCTCAGAAGCTTTTACCAGCTTTTTTAAAAAATTCCCTCTGCCCTACAACGAAGAGCATATTCATCTGACAGGCTCATTAAGTGCGGAGTTTATTTGGCCTCGCTTAAAAGTTCTACTTGATGGACCTCACGGTAAAATTTACGAACAGAAAATCAGCGACGTCTACGGCGAGAAATCAATACCGATCACCTGTGTTGAGGATGTTGATAAACTCATTCGACTTAAAGAAGGCGAATTATTTAAAACCTATTTAAAAATTCTCTATTTACCAAAACTTATTCTCAATTCTAAACAAGCACATATTGATGCTGCTTATCATATGGCAAGTGAGCTTTACCATAAATATAATGTAGGAATGATTCGCCTCAAGTTTACACTCTCTAGGGCCAATCAAATGGACTCGGAGCAAATACCTGGGCTAGAAGACGTTACAGAAGAAGACGTTGTTCTAGGACTCAATGCTGGCTTTCAGAAATTTAAAGATGAATATCCATTTTTCAAATATGTTCTCTCTCCTAGTTTTAGAAAAGAATTAGATTTTTATGATTCCATTAACTTTAAAGACAAGCGTGACCACTTTGATCATCAAGTCGATACAATCCTAAGTCTTTTGGAAAAACATCCACACCTTAAGAGCGTTCTTAATGAAGTTGATACTGTTGGCGATGAAAAAGAACTCTACCGCAAGATTCATTTTTCGCAGATGCGCTCAGGCTTAAGACGTTTACAATATAACGGTTTTCGCATTAGGTCCCACCACGGTGAAACTTGGAGAATTTTAAGAAAAGGTGTTCAATCGGTCGATAATGCTATGAATATTTGGCATATCGACACACTTGAACATGGTCTCTCCCTTGGCATCAACCCAAACTTTTATTTCCATCGCCTTTATCAACGTGTGATGGAGATGAATCAGGCTTCAAAACCAATTGGTGATGGCACACAGGAACGAGAAGAGCTCGATGACATGGCCTGGCATGATGATTCAGTTAAAAATAAACTCTTTCAAGGCATACCTTTAAATAGTGCCGAGGAGACATCGTTTATTAAAACTAAGTTTCATACCGCCAGAGAAATTGAACATTATCAACATGATGTGCTCAATAGAATGATTAATAAGCAAGTGTCACTCATCGCCCTACCTTCTTCAAACTTGAAGCTGACAGGAATGTTTCCCGATTATAAAGACCATCCGTTTTCTTGGTGGGAAAAGAAAGGGGTCAAGCTTGGTGTTGGCACCGATAATTATATAACTTTATCAACAAATTACATTCAAGAGATGCTCTTACTTTTATTTTCAGATCCCGAGAACTTAAAGATCACCAAACTTCTTATGGTGACGACGAAAGAAAATAGACGTCCTTATATCAGTGCGCTGCTATGGGAGATGAGAAAGAAAACTATTCAGGCAAATTAGAGTTTATTGCTTCAAGAACTCGCCTTGGACTAATGTCGACCATACACTGTTGCCAGATCGGTTGTGAACATTTGCCGCGACCATCTTTTGTACAAGGTCTGCAATCCATAGGCATTTCTAAAACTTTTGATTTTATAAAAGTCGGAAACCCAAAGGCTGTTGGACCAATCAGTGCAATCACTGGAACCCCTAAAATGTCGGCCACATGGAGTAATCCCGTATCAGCAGATACGACAATTTTAGACTTAGAAACAATATAACAACTCTCTACTAAAGAAAGCTTTCCAGACAAATTTTTAGACAATGAAGATTGATCACTAATTTGTTGGCAAAAAAGATCCTGAGGGCCACCTAAGACAACAGACTGATGATCTAATTTTCGAACGAGTTCCTGCCAATGTTCACTTGGCCAGCGTTTCATATCCCAAGCCGCTGAAGGCACTAAAGCAATCTGGCCACAATACTCTTCGAGCTCTTTTAAGCGTTCGGGCTTTATCACACGAGAAAACTTCCAGGACTGCAACGAAGGATTGACTCCGACTGGCTTGCAAAAAGAAACCATGCCCTTAAAAGGAGCTGGAAGAGCATTTCGCTTTTTAAGTGTGAAAAGTTGAAAGCGCTTCCATCTAGACTTTGATCTGATGGCAAGTCCTGTGGAAGTAAAGCAAGTGACAATAAAACGAACAATCTTCGATCTTGGATTTTCGTGGGCATCATAAACCAATTGGAACTTTTCTTTGCGAAGCTTCAGAGCAAGCTTTATAAGACCAGATAGTCCCAGTTTTGGATTAAACTGATGAACTTGTGAAATCTCAGAGCACAGAGAAGGCAGTGCACCAAAAGACTCTTTGGTTAGGTAGTGGATTTCACCCTGTTCAGCCAGCTCAGGAACGCAAGCAAAGCTTTGAACAATGTCACCGAAGCTGGAAAATCGAATGATTAAAATCTTTGGGTTCATGAATCTAGAATATCCCATCCTATACAGTTGAAGAAGCACCTAAGCCGTGGAAAAATGATTTTATGGGATTTACACGTCAAAACCTTCAAAGCCTAGTTCAAGTTGCCGTTCAAAACGCGGCCAGTGATATCCATATTAGGATGGATGAAACTCCTGCCTTTCGAATACGCGGTGAGCTTGTCCCCGTTCAAACGAAGCCCTTTAGTACGGATGATATATCCGATCTTTTGACTATCCTTTTATCCGAAACGATCAAATCCAGTGATCTTGAAAAGCTTGTCGAAACAGATGGTTCATACGAGATTGAGAATTTATCAAGGCTGCGATTTAATTCTTTTCGCTACTCCGGAAAAACCGGGGTTGTCCTTCGCCTCGTTAGCATGCAAGTCCCTTCTGTTTCAGGATTAGGCTTACCCAAAGTCATCCAAAGTATTGCCGATAGACGAAGAGGCTTAGTCCTCGTCACAGGTGCTACCGGTTCAGGAAAAAGTACTACGTTGGCCGCCATGATTGATCATATTAATGAGACTCGTGGCTGTCATATTGTCACAATCGAGGACCCTGTCGAGTTCCTTCATCCGCAAAAAAAATCCAGAATTTCTCAACGCGAAGTTGGTAGAGACACACAGGATTTTGCCAGTGCCCTTAGGTCTGCCCTAAGACAAGACCCCGATGTTATTCTTATTGGAGAGATGCGAGACCCAGAAACAGTGTCCATTGCACTCAAGGCCGCTGAAACAGGACACGCTGTCTTTTCAACTGTTCACACAACAGATGCCATCAGTACAGTCGGGCGAATCATTTCGATGTTCCCGCCTGAAGAGCAGCCGGAAGTAAGGAAAAGACTTTCAGAGAACCTTACGGCCGTTGTAAGCCAAAGAATGCTCAAGGCGATTACCAAAAAGAAAGTGGTCATCGCACAAGAAATTATGCTCAATAATCCTGGTATTAAAGAATGTATCATGGGCAAAGAACCGCTTTCACGTATAGGAACAATTATATCGCAAGGACGATCTCCTGGAGGTGAAGGCTCCCAGTCCTTTGATCAACATATTATTTCACTCTATGAAGCCGGTGCCATATCTAAAGAAACAGCTCTTTCGGCCGTGACCTCGCAGACAGACTTTATGAAGAAACTCGTTGTCGATTAAAGCTCGTCGTAAACAACGCTGCCGGATAGAAAGTCGTGCAGCCCACGACCACGTTTATTAATAAAAATGAGAAGAACTCCGATCACGCAAACAGCGCTGATCGGTTTGGCAATAAGTTCTCGCCATAACACTGCTTTTTTAGAAATGCCGCAATCATCGTCTTTATAACCAATGCGTAAATTAAAGAGTCGTTTCCCCAGCGACTTTCTTGAAAAAGCCGTCGGCAGAAGATGCAAAACTAAAATAGCTAAAACAGGAAGGGAAAACTCAAGAATCAGTTCAGGATGAGGTAATCCAGATAGCATTCCCGATGGAAGTGAACGCTCAAGCTTAACCTTAAACATTGGAAATGAAAGCCATGCTCCAAAGCCTAAGATCGCCACAAAAACAAGATCAACAAGTGCAGCCTGTACTCTGCGAACTAGAGGAGCAGGTTTAATATCGGCAAAGCGCTCCAATGCGACTGTCTTTTTAAAGTTTTCATTGCGCGCGCTACGTGGCGGTAAAGCCTCATGATCTAGAGTCAAATCAACAGGCGCATCATCAGAAAATGCTTTGGCAATATCTTCAAGCTTTGGTTTTGGGGTCGGTTTTTTAGGTTCAACAGTTTTTTTAACTGAAGCATCTTTATCTAGCTTAAAATCCCAGTCATCGTTATTAGTCATTAGAAATCCTAGTAATCTTTAATCTTTTCCAGGACGAGATCCAACTCTTTCTTTGCTTGGTCGCACTTTGCTTTCCACTGATCATTCGACAGACTTTGATCTGTATTCATCAATAACTGGCCGAGAACTTTTGACTTTGAGTTGAACTCGCCCAAAAGTTTTGCCGCGGCGAGTTCGTCTTCCATACTCTCTAATTTTGTAAGCAACTCTTCGATCTCAGAATTATCAAACACGTGAAAGCCTCACTTGTTCATGCTGATAGCGCTTTTAGATACCGCTTGAGTGAGGTCTTCAGAAATATGAAGGGCCTCTTCTAAGATGGCATCTTTTTGAAGAGTTTCAATCCACTCCTCTCCACGCTGTTTAAGATCTTCTTTCCACTGCTTCTCATCACCTGGCTTAATATTTTGGTGAGACCTTATCGACTCCTCAAAGTGACTGACTTTGATTGATTTATTGGGCTCATCATATTTATACTTTTTGGCCAAGGCTTCATTACTTTTTTCTTGTTCAAGAACTTTACTCATCATGAGAGAAGTACTGGTTTCTTTATTGCGTTTTTCAAGTACCTTCGCATAATCAAGCATAGCAACAAGGCGTGGATTGCTTTTACTTCTATCAGCACTCATATTATTTAGCTTGGAAAGATTGAGCGGAAACTTCTCCCACTCTTTGTAGCTAAGAGCTTTGATTGTGTCGTATTCAAGTGCATTTTCAAGGTCCTGTTCTCTCGACTTAGTATAACTCCAAACATCAGGCATCACGATATCTGGACGGATACCTTTAAATTGAGTCGACTCTCCGTTAACGCGATAGAATTTTTGAATCGTAACTTTCAGAGCTCCCATTTGAGGAGCAAACATCGTAAGTGGCCCTTGATTGAGGTTTAAAAGAACTTGGACTGTTCCTTTACCGTGAGTCTGTTCACTTCCTACAATCACTGCACGTTTATAGTCTTGCATAGCTCCGGCTAAAATCTCTGAAGCTGAAGCACTGAAGCGGTTAACCATAACGATCAATGGTCCATCCCACTCAACTGTTGGGTCATTATCATCAAGTACGGCAACTTCATTTTCATGATCACGCACCTGAACGATTGGTCCTTTCTCAATAAATAGACCACTCATTTGGCGTGCATCTTCTAGGGCTCCGCCCCCATTATCTCTAAGATCTAGGATAATGCTGTCGACATTTTGCTTCTTCAACCTCTTGAGTTCATCACGTACATCATTAGTACAGTTTCGCTCGACATCACCAAAGTCACGATAAAACTTTGGGACTTTGATATAGCCAACCTTACTCTTCAGATCGCCATGTTCAATAACAGAGGATCTGGCATAAGAGGCATCAATTTGAACGACATCTCGAACAATCGGAATGAGTTTTCTAGAGCCGTCTGCTTTTCTAACATTCAAGCGAACTTCTGTTCCTTTTTTGCCACGAATATAGCGAACGGCATCGTCAACACTCATATCTAAAAGTGATACTGGCTCAGCATCACCTTCTGAAACTGCCATAATGACATCTTCGACTTCAAGACCCTTTTGGCGCCAAGCGGCTCCACCAGGAACAATTTTTACAACTTTAATATGTGAACCATCCTCTTGAAGAACGGCTCCAATACCTTCAAGCTGCCCTGAAATATCAATATCAAAATCTTCTTTTCTTTTAGGCGGAAGATAAGACGTATGTGGATCGAAGACTTCTGAAATTGAATTGTAGAAACTCTCGAGTGTATCTTCTCTATCTTGTTTCTTAAGTCTGGAGAAAATCTTGTCATACTTCTCTGAAGTTGTTTTATGTGCCTTTGTTAGCATTTCACTATCAGTAAGTTTCTTTTCTTCTTTTTTCTTTTTAGTTTTTGATTTCTTTGCCTTTGCTTCTTTTTCCTTATCATCTCCGGTATCTCGAAGAGCGAGATAGTTTCCAAGTACAGAGTTTTTAAAAAGCTTGCGCCAAAGTTCTTTCAGCTCAGCATCATTCTTGGTCCACTCTCTTTTCTTAGGATCCATTTCAATAGATTCATCTTTATCAAACGTGAATGGTTTTTTAAAAAAATCGTCTCTAAAACCTTCAATCTGTGCGACACGTTTTTTTAATATGGCCGCGGCGGCATCGGCAATCTGTACGTTACCGCTTACCATTTCATCATCAAGTTGTTTTCTATACTTAGACAGACTGTTTACGTCCTCTCTGGTTAGAAATTGTTTTGAGTAATCAATCTTTTCTAAAAACTTATCGAAGGCGACAGACGAGAGTCCGTCATTAATTTTTAGTTTTTTGTAGTGATATGTTTCTAAAGTATTTTTTAGAATATTCCCAACCAGCTTATCCTTTTGAGCTGCGGACATTGACTGTTCGCTAGAACTCCCCTGTCCAAAGACAAGAGCTGGCAAAAGAACTAAGAGGGCTAAAATTTTTCGACTGATAGACATTCAAGACTCCAATAGTCGTTTATTAAACGCAAAACGCTCATACTATTTTAAGCCTAGATGGACCAAGGTTAAAGGATCAATTCTTAGATACTTGCTGCCTAGTTGATACGCAAGGCGCCAATCTGTGCAGCAAGTTAAAGAAAGGCTGTTTGATTTGCTTTTTTACTCAATTAATCTGCGATTGGAAGAATAATAAGATCACTTGAGCAGGTGCGAAGTAAGCTTTGCGTTACACTTCCAAGGAAAAACTCAGAAACGCCACTCCTGCGTCTTCTGCCAACAATTATTGGTGCTTCATGTGAGTGCATCTTATCGGCAATTTCTGAGGCAATAGATGAAGCGCTAACCTTTCCAACCTCGACGCTGAAGTCTATTTTTTGCGAATTATTTTTTTCAATAATTTTATTCAATCCTTGTTTAAGAGCTTGCATGAGTTCTTGAGTATCTTTGTCCGATACGATGCTATTCATTCCATACCCATAGGCTGCAACTTCAATCGGCATTGGATAATAAGAAATGAAGTTAAGCTTTTTCAGGCTCATATCCGCTGCAAAACTGAATGCCTTGCCAACAACACTCTCAACATCCTCCCCTAAATCCACCAACACCGTTGCTTCACTCCAACCGCTAAATTTTTTTCTAAAAATAAGGGTTGGTATAAATGAACGACCCAAAATACTCTCGGCCACACTATTAAGAAATATGTGATCCCAAATCCCATGACGATTGGCCCCAGTCACCAAAGCATCGTATCCTGGAGATTCATTTTCAAAAATTCTTGCAGGAATTCCAAACTCAACTTTAACTTTATACGGATGGCTGACAAATATTCTTTTTGCCCATTCAGATAACTTCGTTTCGACATCAACCCTAATCTTCGATACAACCTCATCATACTTTAGAGCTGCTTTCGCGTAGAGAAGGTCGCGCTCTTCAAAAAGTTTTTGATTGTATACGTGAATTAATGTGAGATCTATTGGACGAGTTCTCGCCAAGTCTAGAATTTCTTTAGCGGCGTGTTCGCTACCTTCTTTAAAATCGACTGCGAAAAGTACTCTTAAGGGCTTCATATATTCATCCTGTTAATGACAAATATATAATCTCAGAAATAGGTCTTAAAAAGTATGATCTAGATCACTATATGGGCACCAGCCTTTAAAAACAGGTGCCCAAAAGCTTAACTAACTTAGGCGACGAAGAACGTATTGAAGAATGCCACCATTTTTAAAATAGTTGAGTTCATCCAACGTATCGATACGTGAGTCAGCTTTAATCGTCTCAGACGAGCCATCTTTGCGAGTAATGGTGACTTCAACTTGCTGACGAGGGCTAAGACCGTTGATCGGCTTAATGTCGACAAACTCGCTACCATCAAGTTTCAGTGTTTTGCGATCAACTCCCTTAGGAAATTGAAGAGGCATCACACCCATACCAATAAGATTCGATCTGTGAATACGCTCAAAACTCTCAACTAGGACAGCTTTGATTCCTTGCAAGTAAGTCCCTTTTGCCGCCCAGTCTCTTGAAGATCCTGTTCCGTATTCCTTTCCGCCAATGACGACGAGTGGGCGTTTATCTTTAGCATACTCCATGGCCGCGTCGTAAATACTCATCTGCTTGCCACTTTCGATATGCTTGGTGAAGCCACCTTCTACACCTGGAATCATTTCGTTCTTGATTCTGATATTGGCGAAAGTTCCACGCATCATAACTTCATGGTTACCACGGCGAGAGCCATAAGAGTTAAAGTCATGAGGAGCGACGTTATGCTTCGTTAAATAAGCACCGGCGGGAGAATCTTTTTTGATATTTCCAGCAGGAGAAATATGGTCAGTAGTGACTGAGTCACCAAATAAAGCTAAGACACGGGCCTGCTTAACTTCGAAAGTTTCAGTCGCGCCGTCTTTGATTGAATCAAAGAAAGTAGGATTTCTGATATAGGTTGAGTCTTCATCCCAGGCATAGAGTTGACCTGTTGGGGCTTCAACCTTTTGCCAGCGCGTATCACCTTCAAAAACGTTAGCGTAACGCTTGGAATACATCTGGGCCGAAAGGTGCTTTAAAATCACCTTTGCAATCTCATCATTGGTTGGCCATAAGTCTTTCAAGAAGACGTCTTTACCATTTTTATCTTTACCAAGAGAATCTTTAGAAACATCAACAGTCATTGAGCCAGCAAGAGCGTAGGCAACCACGAGTGGAGGAGACGCTAAGTAATTCGCTTTTACATCCGGGCTAATTCGTCCTTCAAAGTTTCTGTTACCTGAAAGGACAGAGACGGCCAACATATCATTTGAATTAATCGCCTTTGAAATTGGCGCTGGAAGTGGCCCTGTATTTCCAATACATGTAGTACAACCATAACCAACAAGGTTAAAACCTAGATCATCGAGATGATGTTGTAGTCCTGACTCAACCAAATAGTCTGTAACGACTTGTGAGCCCGGAGCAAGTGAAGTCTTAACCCATGGCTTAACTTTCATACCCATTTCGTTTGCTTTTTTCGCAACGAGACCAGCGGCAATAAGAACCGATGGGTTTGAAGTATTAGTACAAGAAGTGATGGCAGCAACCACCACATGACCATTTTTCATTTTATAGTCTTTGCCTTCAACTTCGTATTCTTTTTGGAAAAGATCAGCTGGATAATTAAAGCCAGTTTGCGCCACAGACTCAAAGGAAGCTTTAGCATCTTTAAGTAGTACTTTGTCTTGTGGACGCTTTGGTCCAGACAGACATGGCTCGACTGTTCCTAGATCAAGTTCGAGAACAGAGGTAAAGACGGGATCGGCGTCACCTGCATTAGTCCATAGACCTTGCTCTTTAGCGTATGCCTCAACAAGAGCAACTGTCTCTTCGTCTCTACCAGAGAAGCGCAGGTACTCAATCGTTTTATTATCGATGGGAAAGAAACCACAAGTGGCACCATACTCTGGCGCCATATTAGCGAGAGTGGCACGGTCGGCGAGAGGTAGGTCACACATGCCTGGGCCAAAGAACTCAACAAACTTACCAACCACTCCGTGAGCTCGAAGGGCTTGAGTAACGAAGAGAACCAAGTCTGTTGCCGTAACACCTTCTTTAAGCTTTCCGTTAAGTTTGAAACCTACAACTTCAGGGATCAACATTGTCACTGGCTGACCAAGCATGGCCGCTTCAGCTTCAATACCACCAACGCCCCAGCCAAGAACCGAGAGACCATTAATCATCGTGGTGTGACTGTCTGTACCAACGCAGGTGTCTGGATAAGCAACTTCTTTTCCATCTTCTTCTTTAGTCCAAACAACTTTGGCAAGATACTCAAGGTTTACTTGGTGAATAATGCCCGTGCCAGGGGGAACAACGCGGAAGTTTTTAAACGCTTTTTGTCCCCACTTAAGGAATTTATAGCGCTCCATATTTCTTTCATATTCAATTTCAACATTTTTCTCAAAAGCGTCTTTATCACCGAAATGTTCAACCATAACAGAGTGATCGATCACGAGATCAACTGGTGAGAGTGGATTAATTTGTTCCGGCGAACCACCAAGTGTCTTCATGGCTTCGCGCATGGCCGCTAAATCAACTACGGCCGGAACACCTGTAAAGTCTTGCATCACGACGCGAGCAGGGTGATAGGCGATTTCACGATCAGAGGTTTGAGTTTGAATCCAATCATTAACAGCTTTTACATCGTCCCAAACAACTGTTGTCCCATTTTCATGGCGCAATAAATTTTCGAGTAGAACTTTTAAACTCTTAGGTAGTTTATCAATATCACCAAGACCCTTGGCCTTAGCTTCTTTCAAACTATAGTAAGCATAGTCTTTAGAT
>TARA_R110000868_G_scaffold210375_1_pt1 | contig 37588 bp, 64 predicted proteins | sample TARA_R110000868 | Tara Oceans TARA_R110000868 (sample SAMEA4397489) | marine metagenome | biome: Polar Biome; feature: [SRF] surface water layer (ENVO:00010504); material: water (ENVO:00002006), including particulate matter (ENVO:01000060) such as... | depth 5 m | reverse complement strand
CTCCGTGAATAATGTGCATTTCTTTATTCCTTACCTTTAGTTAATTTAATTAATAGTTCATTCATTTTAGAGATAAATAAATCTGTTTTTTCTTTCATTTCGTTTATGTAATCTTCATCACGATAAACTCGCTGCTGTAGATATCCTGCTGCACAGTCAAGTCGAGGATCGAAACTTAAAAAGTCACACCATTCACGACCTGAAACCCACAATTGCATCTGTATTTGTGCTTTATAATCTGCACTGTAATCGTCAGACAATGCGCGTTTTAACTGAGTTGTGGTGTTAGGGCACTTTATCTCTAACAAGCCAGTATCACCAATTAACCCATCAGGTGAAACACCGATGAACTCGCTATGCTCAATAAATGCAACTTCACGCACAGATACAAAATCATTATTAACTTCATACATTGCTCGCGCTTGTGGTTCTGTTTCAGTACCCCATCGCATAGCATCATTTTCAAAAAACGGCTTGGAGTTACCTGTTATTATCTCAGCTATTAACTCAATCATATATGACTCTGATGTTTTGCTAGGAGCATTACCGCGACCTTTTGACATTACATCAGACATACGTGATGCGGTAACTTTACCTAGGCGCATCTTTAGCCACTCTTCGCTACCTTGCTCTACTGTGTCTATTATATTCATGATGCTATCTTCACTATTTTGTCAAAAGTTTTAACTGTCACTGTGTCAATCGTTTCAATTTTTAATGCTCTAATTATGCTCCACCCCTTTTGTGTTGGCTCTCCTTTTTCATCTAAAAGCAACTTGTTAATTTTAGCTATCTGCTCTTGATTTACCAGTGGCTCTATTTTCTTGCTTCCATCACCTTCGTACTCTCCATTAATATCTTCACCAGCCCATAAATCAATCCCTAAGCCATGCAATGCTATTGCCTTTGTTAGCGCTCGCATTTGACTTTTATTTATGTCATTAGCTTTTGGTGCCATAGCAGTTTGATTTTTAAAATCTAATACTGCCATCATTTGAGTTTTAACCAAGCCTTTAATATTTACTGAGCACTCGACAAAATAACCAACCTCGGTTTTAAGATAGGGCAATCCGTCAAACTTTGTAAACTCCCATGACATTTCAGGAAATAGTTTTGATGCTTCACGTACAGCATTAGACCATGATAAATAATCAAAATTACCTTTCTTTTTCGTTAGCGCTGAAATATCTACATTGTTCAGCGTTTTAAATACTTCACTCATAACTCAACTCCTACAGCTTCAGCGTTTAAAAAAGAATCTGCTAATGACTCGTATTGCTCACGTGGTGATAACGTAGTTGATTTACGCTCTGCTAAATACTCTTCTAGCACGCTATCTTTAAAGTAATCTAAAAGGTCAGAGGCATCTAATTGCGCAACTAATTGCTGCATTAAACCGCTCGCATCTACATCATCAAGCAATAAAGTTAAAAAAGTATCATTGCCAAGTCGTGTAGGCGATGTACGCTCTATGCTGTCGCACAATACTTTTAGTGTTCCTATATTCATCTTAGTTCTCCCAAACTATTAAATGTTAGTCTGTATAAGTGAAATGAGCTAGGCAAGAATCGAACTTGCAGAACCGATATTGTAGGCGACTTAGTTGGTTAGACTTAAACTCTTTTAACCGCTCACCAGTAGCGGAACCATCAACACTAACTCACTTCACTTATACAGACTATTAAATTAAACACTGGTTTCCTTAGTCATTTTTTTCTGAGTCGGTTGATGGGGATACCAGTAAACGCTTAACCTCTCGACTTGAGATTAATATTACGCTAATTTATTTATATTGCAAGTTTAATTTGCTATATTTCGTAAATTAATTTAATATTAGTTTAATTCAACAAATAAGGAATAACATGAAAGTCTCACAATTACTAACAATAGCAATGGCAACTAAAGGCATTAAAACAGCAACTGAGCTATCTAAATTAACTGGTGTAAAGTACGGCACAGTAGCAAGAGCAATCAACGATGAGAACGTAGGTATAAAGGTCATTGTTGAGCTATTAGATTTTATGGGTTATCAATTAAAAGCGGAGATTAAATAATGAGTAATTTTACAAAGGGCGAATGGCTTGTTGAGCAATGTGATTTACCAATAACAGAGTCGGAGTATTTTAACATAAAAGCAGTTAGTGGTGGCTGTATTGCTGAAACTTACAATGAGCACGATGCTAACTTAATGTCTGCTGCACCTGATATGTATAATCATATTCAGCAAGACATAGAAATACTACAGCGAGAGTGCAAAAACCATGTGTTAGGAAGTTATCAGTTAAGACACTTACTATTAAGAATAAAATCAAAGAAAGCTTTACTATCTAAAGCAAGAGGTGAATCATGAGCATAAACGACATGCACCCAACTGAATTAATCGAACATAGATTAAGGCAAGCACTAGCTAATCGCAATAAAATAATTAGTGATGCTAAAAATGATACAGACGAATTAACATTTTCGGGTTCTATTTCAGATAAAGCACAAGGTGAAGCAGCACAAAAAAGACGAGCAAGAATTGATGCTTTAGAAATGAAGCGATTATTAACAGCTGATGATACTAGCGAGTTAAAAGCTATGATGAAGGATTTATGATGAATAACATACCACCAGGCGCAGAATACTATTATCAGCACGCTTACTATAAATTCGGTGAGCATTACGCGTTATATTTCGCTAATAACTCATGGAGACAATCAGCAAGTGTTACAAATGAAGAGTTGGCTTTATATGGAGTTAAGATTAATAAATAAACTACCACACAATAAAAAGCCCTAGAATTGACTAGGGCTTTTTCGTTCGGGAGATATAAAGAGAGAGGCTTTATTTGCTAATCATAACACAAAGACAAAAAAATACCACCATAACATGTGGTATTTTGCTGCATGTCATTAGCTTTCCGTTTTGTTAGTGTGATTCTAATCTATAACCTCTACGTACTCTCCATTTTTTAAAGCGAATGGATTGTTTATTTCTGACCTTTCGCATAAAGCGTTCACAGTTTCTTTTGCAAAATGGCCTTCGCTATCATGACCAAACCATTCACAAGCAAATCCTACCCCGCATTTACGGATTATATTTTCAAATTCATCACATCCAACTTTAACCTCTACCTGTGGAATTGCATTTGCTTTGAACCAGTTATTCATTCTATTCACCTTTTGTTGTTTAGCGCACCCGTTAAGATGCGCTTATTGGTTTATTTGCTTTCTTTTACGTGTAGCAACTCATTAGCGACTTCTATTAAATGTATAGCAAGCTCTCTAGCTTCTTTAGCGTCTAAAGTTCCTGATTCTATTTCATCTGCTGAAACTTCAATTAATCTACTGCTTATATTGTGCGTTGATAATTCCATCTCTCTATCCCTTATGTTTTGTTAAAATGCTTCGTGTTCAAAAATAATTTCACTTGGTGCGTTATTGTAAATTTCGGCAGATTCTTTATATAAAAATAACATACTTTTAATTACATGTGCGTAGTCAGAATCTTTATCAGCAAGAATGTCGTAAGACCTTTGTGCGTCACTAACTTTCTTATTTGCATCAACTCTTGCTGACTTAATACTGTTACTATAGAGATTTTTTAAATCATTCATTCTATAAACCCTCTCTTGTTGTTTGTTATTAACTGAGATGAATGATAGCACGATAGATTATTGTGTGTAAAGTTTAATATAATTATTTACATACTTTATTTTATGTGCAATAATTCGGTTACTTTAAATTAATAAGGAATTTTATGAAAACTTTAGGCGTTAAGTTTAGCGATGTTCAAATACTAAAAATAAAAGATGTTGTTGATGTTGTTGGTATTGATGCGAGCAAGGTATCAAGAGCGGCTATGAAATTAGGGTTAGCACAAATAGAGGCTTTAGCATCAAGAGATTTAGATAAGGCTGTTGATTTGGTTTTAATTAACGATGTCAGATCTAGATAGAAAATAAAAAGCGCCCGACCAAAAGCGCTAATTAATGCAATAACGAGGTAATTATACATGAAATGGTTTAAGCATGATACCGATGCAAATATGGACGCTAAACTACAAGAGGTTATGCTTGATTATGGTTTAGAGGGTTACGGACTTTATTGGTATTGTATAGAGTTAATAGCGCAGCGTGTTAACGGTGATAACTTAACTTTTGAGTTGGAACATGATTGCAGAATTATAGCTAGAAACACTGGCTCAACTCCTCAAAAGGTTGAGCAGATGATGAAGTCTTTTATAAAACTAGGTCTATTAAATGCTGATAACGGCCATGTTTTTTGTTTAAAACTTGCTTCTCGATGCGATGACTTTACAGCAAAGGCTGTCAGAAGAAATGGAATAAAAACCGTTATTAATCAGTCGGTCGGAGTAACTCCGAGTTTGTCGGCTTTTGTCCATCTAGAAGAAGAAGTAAGAAAAAGAAGTAAGAAGAATATAAGTAACATACATCAGCAGATAGCTGATTCGTGGAATGAAGTATTCAAAGATGAGTTACCAAGTGTTAGCAAAGTTACGCAAAAAAGAAAATCTGCTATCAATGGTTGCATCGCTGAAATGAAAGGAACAGGAAATGATTTTTCAATATTACAGACTTGGACTGATTTATTTGTGTATGCTAAAGGGCTTGATTTTTTGATGGGTAGAAAAACTGACTGGTCAATGTCATTTGATTTTATAACAACGAAAAGTAAATTGATTAAATTGGTTGAGGGTGAATATGATAATAAATAATCCAATTCATAATTCTGATGTAGAGCAACAGGTTTTAGGTCTTTTAATAAAAGATCCAACTCATAGTAATAGCCGTGAAACTTTAGATAGCCTAGATGCTAATGATTTTTACGAGCGAAACAATAGAGATATATTTAAAACAATCAAAATTATGGCTGAAGGTAAAATGGAAATATCACTTTCATTGCTAGAAGCTGAGATGGAAACTATTGGTTATGATTACGGAGGTTTTTTATATTTAGCCCATTTGATGCGTAGCGCTGTCGGCATTTCAAATATGGGAGCTTATGCGACAGTAGTCAAAAAGTGCGCTAGATCTAGAGATTTAATATCAGCTTTAAATAACGCTAACGTGATGATACAGCAAAAAACAGAAGTTCCTGATGTTATTGAAAGTCTTGATAACGAGCTTAAAAATATTTCAATATCATCAAGCGGTAAAGAGTTAAGGCATATTAGAGAAATTGAGGGAAGCTTTCTTGATGAGCTAGAGGCGCGAGCAGAAAGGGGAGGATCAATTGCAGGGCTATCAACTGGTATAGACGAAATAGATCAGCGCATCAATGGTATTGGTGATGAGTGCTTGGTTGTTGTGGCAGGCAGTCCATCAATGGGTAAGACTTTATTTTGTCAAACATTAGCGACTAGTATTGCTGTTGATCAACGTAAGAATGCAATGTTCTTCTCGATGGAAATGTCAGAGCAATCGGTATTCGAAAGATTTGTTTCTGGTATTGGTAATATAAACCCTGCTAATTTAAAAAGCGCGAGACTAGATAAGACTGATCTTGGTAAAATAGATAATGCAGTTAGAGAGCTAAGAAATAGCGGTTTATACATAACTGATGAGCCAAAGCAATCAGTAGGTCAAATAAGATCTAAAGTTAGGCGGCATAAAATAAAAAACCCTGACTTGTCAGCAATATTTATTGATTATCTTGGCTTGATGAAATTAGGTAAAGCAGATCGCCACGATATTGCTATTGGCAATATTACTCGTGATTTAAAAGAACTAGCTAAAGAAATGAAAGTACCAGTGTTTTTGTGTGTTCAATCTAAGCGACCGCAAAACGTCAAAGATCGACCGAATATGTCAAGCCTTAAAGATTCTAGCTGTATCGAAGCTGATGCCGATATTGTTATGTTCGTTCATCGACAAGAGATTATAGAGCCAGAAACATCACTAAAGGGCGTAACAGAGCTTATAATTGCAAAAGACAGGCATAACGATGGCAATGGTACGGTTTACTTAGAAAAGTGCAATGGTAGCTTTAAAGCGCTTTCTATTGAGGCAGTAGCTAGATTACAGCACGATGAAGAGTTGAGAAACAAGCCAGAGCCAAAAAAGCGCGGCTTTCCTAAAAACAAATAAGTTAGACAATAAACAACAATAGGAGATATAAGAATGAGCGATATAACAATGTGCCAAAATTGGGATTGTCCGTATCAAGATAACTGCTGGCGTTTATTGGCGCCGCCTGAATTAATCGGGCAAGCATACCAAGATTTCAAATTTGACTACGAGGCTTTTGAGAGTGACAACTCAGGCGGGAGTGGTTGTGACTTTTATATCGATATGGATGCTAAATTTAACAGCAATAAAAGGAATCAAAATGAATAACTCAGCACAGATAAAATCAGACACTTTAAATATCATACTATGCAATCGTATACATGAGCGCTTAAACATTAAAGATAGAGCGCTTAAAATTGCGAGAGCGTGCAGATTTACGCAAGCAAGAACTAAAGATGCGCTTTTGTATTCGCTTTGCGGTGATATTATTAAGCTAACAAACGGTAAACAGTATTTGAAAGTAATCAGCAAGGCCGATAAAGCAGAAGCTAAATATAATGAGGTGTATAAATAATGAGTCACTACGGTAAAGAGAGAGAAACAGAGATGAATGATAAGCAGAATTTGCCATTATTATTAAATGGAAATTGCCTTGATTGGTTAGACCAGTTGATAGATGAAGGGGTAAAGGTTGACAGTATAATAACAGATCCTCCGTTTAATATAGTTGAAAAAATAGGTAAAAACATTCACATATTTAGGCAGGGCGAAAAACAAAGTGGCGCAAGTATAACTACTGACAGCATGTCGTTTGACGTTGGGTTTGATCAATTCGCATGGTTAGAAAGGATACCAAAAATACTCAAAAGAGGCGGGAACTTAATTATATTTAACGACTGGGAGAATATGGGTGATATCGCAAAAGCACTAAGATCATACAAAATAAAGGTTAAGTGCCTAAACCACTGGCAGAAAAACAACCCATGCCCCGCTGAATGGGGGCGAAGGTTTGTAGCAGGTAGAGAGTATTTCCTGCACTGCACTAACGGTGGAAAGTATGAGTTTAATGTAGATAAGCTACACAAAGGCTGCTTCAACTACCCACTAACAAAGCAAAGCGAAAAATCAAAAGGGAAGCACCCAAATCAGAAGCCATTGAACTTAATGGAAGAATTAATATCTATTTTAAGCTCTGAAGGGCAAACTATTTTAGATCCATTTATGGGTAGCGGCAGCACAGGAGTAGCAGCAAAAAACCTTAACCGTAAATTTATAGGTATAGAAATGGACGAAGGTTATTTTAATATTGCAAAGGATAGAATAAATGAAGCATGAAACACAAGCACAATACTATCAGCGCAAATATGAAGAGACACACGATAGCGCTTATTTGAAAATGTTAGAGAATTTAAAGGAACGCGGCTAGATAGTTAGCCGCTATGTTTTATTTTTTAAATAGCTTGCCAATTAAACCAGCTACCGGGTCAACTTTATGTCCCTGTGCTGAGTTTAACTTATCTTTAGCTTCATCACGCAATACACCGAAATAAGCATTTAGCCATACAACTAATGGTGCAATTAACATTCCTGCAAACATGTAGCTATTTTCTATTTTGGATATCATTTCAACATCACCGGTAACTACAGCGAACAACCAGCCGAACACGAAAGCTATTGTTGTCACTCCTACTACCTGCCAAGCTTGATAAGCTATTTTAGGTCGCGTAGTGTGCTTTGATTGCGCGTTAGCCTGAAGCATAACTTGAAGTGTGTTGTATGCCTCCATTTTAACATCGAATTCCTTTTCCAATAGACTTGCTCTTTGCTCGGGCGGTAATGAGTTTAAAGCGCTATTGGCTTGCTCTACCGTTGCTGTTTCTGGCAGCTGTTTGTTAATCGGTAAGAATTCATTTATACCGGCTACGATTAGCGAGCCTGTGCCGGGGAGTAGCGCTTGAATTAATCCACTACCTACGGTTTTTAATATATCGCCTAGTTTCATAACTAAACCCCTGTGAATTCATTAGAGATACCTAACCAACCATCACTAACCACACCATTGAACTCGCTACCAATCATACCTTCATCATGTTTATTCATAATCATCACCTCATTTGTTTTTAGTATTTTAACATAATTGATATTTAATTGAATTATGATGTTGCATTACCGGAAATTGTATAATAATATTAAGTTAATAAATAGAGAGGTAGTGAATGAGTAACTTAAATATTTCGAATTGTGGTCAATTAATAAAAGAATCCGAAAAAAAATACAATGACTATTGCCAGTCATTAGGGATTAGAGATCCAAAAGTAATAGTTAATAACTCTGGTGGAAAAGATAGTGGTGCTGTAGATTTGTTGGCAATGGCAATACTTGGAAGTGATGGTTATAGGAGTGTTGCTTGCGACACTGGCAACGAAAACCACTTAACAATAGAGCATTTAAAAGGTTGGCATAATCAAAGAGGCGGTAGCCCTGTTGAAATTATTAGCGCTAACTACCCGCAAGAGTTATTCGATAAGCGCAAGGCTAAAGTGGAAAAACAATGGCAATCAAAGATGAGGGTTGCCGCAGGGTCTTATCGAGGAATAATGATGCCTTCGCTTTCAAATCCTAATACAAAGTTTGCAGAGCTATGGAGGGTTAACGCTAAACGTGTTGGGTGGGGTGATAATTACAGTGCTCCAATTGATGCTTTTCGTGATGCCTTTGTCAGAAGTGGTAATCCATTTTTAGACATGTGCATGATGCACGGTGGTATACCTCTTGGGCGTCAAAGATATTGCACGGACGAGCTAAAGATAGATGTCGCATTTGATCAGGTAGTTGAGCCATTACTTGATTTAGGCGAAGAGGTAATTCAATGGTCTGGCGTTCGAGGGCAGGAGTCTGAAAAAAGGGCTAGCTATAAAGAATTTGATATTGACGAGCGCGGAGATGGTTATTTGTGGAATTTTCTGCCCATACATAAATGGCTACATCAAGATGTATTCGCTTTGCATAAACACTTTGGCGTTGAAGCAAACCCCTTGTACAAGATGGGGATGGGTCGTGTTGGGTGTATGCCGTGCATATTAGTAAACAAAGAAGAGTTAGCTGAAATATCATTAAGGTTTCCTGGCGAAATAGAGAGAATAAAGGAATGGGAATTAAAGGTTGGTAAAATAAGTCGGTGGATTCATTGGATGATAGTGGGGCATATCAACAGGCGGCCAATGAAAAAAATAAATGCTACTTTTGGAAATAAAATAATACTACCTAGAAATATTAGCATGTTAACTGAGTCATATGACGGAACGTGTTTCCTTGGACCTAAAGGTGGTAAAATAGGAGGTAATATGGACGATGCTGTCGAGTGGTCAAAAACAACAAGGGGCGGGAAGTCTTACGATATAGTTACAGCGATGGCAAATAAAGATGTATGTAGTAGCAAGTACGGACTTTGTGGGTAGTACAAGGGTTTATTATGAGTAATGATGCAGTTAAGAAGCTTAGGGCAAAAAACCTTAAACTAGGCAGAAAGCGCAAAGAATACTACGTGACAGATAGCGAGCATATCGCTATCAAAGCAAAAATTAAATCAATGAGGGGCGAAAATGAACAAACTACTAAATGACATTAAGCATATACCTGATTTTTACAAATCTATTTTAATGCTAATAACTATGATTGCATATGTATTCCTACCACCAGTTTTCAGTGATAAAAGCTATTTATATGCAATGAGCGACTGGTTGCCAGTTGCTTTCGGTGCTTTTTTAAGTGCATTAGTTTTGGGTTGTTGGATTGGTAAGTGTACCGAGAGTGAGAGTAAACAACCTTAGCTTAATGTGTTGCGACCAAAAGGAGAAAACAAAATGAATGCTTGGAAATTTTTAATAGAACTAAATAAGGTGTGCTATTTTACGAGTAGAGAGCGAAAGGGCAAGGCTAGTAATAGTGAATTAAAAAGATGGTGCCACAACAAGGCGGTGATAGTTGATGGGAAAGCGGTTAAGTGGGATGAAGAACTGCCAGAAGATATAAAATCTTTTGTACTATTCCCGAAAAAACCAGTGACATTATTTTAGCTATATAACCTTTAGGCTAACCGTGCGAGCGAATTATAGGAGATAACAAAATGCACAAGCAAACACACCAAGAATGGCTAGATGGAGAGAATGAGCCAACTGTAGCTCGTCCGATTGAGCCTGTTGTTATGTATACTATTCTCGACTTACTGCAAACTGACCCACACCAGTGGAGTACAAGACCATGCAGCACATGCAAGAAAATTACTAGCTTATCTAAGCGTAATTTTGGCTGTGACTTATACAGAGAGAGAAAGTATTCATAACCTTTGCAAAACGAGCAAACGAAGTGAAGTCGCGTTGTTGCGGTTGTTATATTTGCCGCTAACACAGGAGTAAAATCGAATGATTAAATATTTTAAAGAATTATTAAAAACACTAAAAAGTATTGATACTCACTTAAACGAGTTAAGAAAAACGGAAAGCTCAACGAATGAATATATTCATAAGTTATCCAAGTGCGTAAAAGAGCGACACCATTCACACGGTGATCAAGTAAGTATCTCAACTAAACACTGGAATGATTAAGGCAATACAGCACTTCTACTAACGTGAATTATTCCGTATTTCACGCATTGAACCATGTTAAATAACTGGGAATAAAAATGAATACAAAAAATTTAATTTTAATAATTACATTTGCGGTAATACTTACCGTGTTTAGAACAAGTTTGGAAACAGGTTGGTGGTTGATTTTTGATGTTATAGCCGCTTATGGGTGGGTTAAGATTATAGAGTTTATTTCTGATGTGTTGTTAAGATTACGTAAAGACACATAACCTTTAACTTAAACGGCAAACTGTTTTTGTCGTTTGATGTAAGTTGTTAGTTTTGCTGACAGTACAAATATATAAGCGAGAGATAAATATGGAAAACGAAATTGAAAAATTAATATCAGAATATAGGCAGAGAATAAAGCAAATTGAATTTCAGCTTGAGCATACAGAGCACACTATAACACAATCTAGGCGAAAAAATGAAGATTATTCGAAATGCCGGTTAGAGCAAGCAAAGTTAAACGCTAGGCTAATTTTGTGCCAGCAAGCAAAGGCTGATTTTGAAAGCTTGCTAGATTATGTTTAAGCAAACTAACACTATAACTAACGTGAATTATTCCTTATTTCACACATTAGACCAGATTAAATAATGGAGAGAAAAAATGAACGATAAAACAGATAGACGTCATAATGAGAGAGTCACAGCAGAAACTAGAAAAGTTTATATTGTTGCTGCTGTGATTATATGTGTGTGCTTGGCTTGGTTAAAGTGGGGTGTGTAATGCTTGAGTCACTAAGAAAAATCGGCATGATTGAAATGCCAAAAATTAAACATACAGCTAAGCGTAGCATAGACGATTCAGCACGAAGCGAGGCTATGCGACTGTTAAAGCGCGGTGATAAAGTTAAAGATATAGTTGAGAAAACAGGCATACATCGCTCTTCAGTTTTGCGCTATTTGACAGAGCTAAATCAAACTAACGCTAGCATTGAGAGATATTAAATATAAACGGGAGAATATAATGGATAAAACTAGCATGACACAAAATAAACGCAATCAAAAACTAGGTTACTCACCTGATGAGCTTCGAATCATTTCGAGATACGCAGGTAAAATATGCTTGGAGAGTATTTGCGATGAGTTAAATAAAGTTAGCCGTACGCACAGAAAGCCGCACTTAGTTAGAGCTAAAATGAATTCTATGGGTTATAGCGTGGTTGTTAAGTCGTGAAAGATAAAGCGCTAACGTTAACAAATGCTAGAGAGTTATTTAAGCAAGCTATGGATATGCTAGCGCTTAATCCTAAAAAGAAATACAGGTTAAGTGTTGTTGAATGGCGTAAGCGGTCATTGAGTGCAAACGGGCAGCAGCACGTATGGTATAACACACTTAATAAACACTTTGGATACTTCGCAGATGAAAATAATAATCCGGCTAAAGAAATGTGCAAGGTCATGTTTGGTATTCCGATTATATTAAATAATCCTATCTATGGTCAGCAAATAAGCGAAACCTTAGATAGGGTTGATTATTATAATATGAGCTTTAGCGATCAATGTAATCTAGTTAGAATCATCGCGGTAACATCCTTGTTTACCGTGAGTGAAGCAAAAGAATATATGGATAACATCGCCTTTTACTTTGCAGATAAAGACGTTGATATTAGCTATAAAGATTAAGTTGTATAAATAGACTCTCTTATAAAGCTCACTTGTATATCTCTTTCACCTGTTGCTGATATCGCACTAGATGGAGCCTGTATTGCTCTCCATCTTTCAGCTCCGGTTGAATCTGCATTGTTTATGCAAATAGTACCTAACGGAATTTTATTAATATCAACATTAGCGTTTGGGTTTCCTGCGCTTGCGCTAGGCGGAGCACCTGCGTTATTCCAATATTCAAACACACCTTGTAAAAAGTTGGTGTTTGCATTTAGTGGTAACGTGTTAGGATTTGCTGATGTAGTATATTTAATAGGTACACTATAGCCTTCAAACAATCCATTTATTTTGTGGTAACTATGCCCATCAGCACCGCTAGCGTTAGGATTATCATAAAGAATCGCACACTTAGTGTCCCCTGTTGAATTTCTATGTATGTTATATATATCCCATTCTCGACATATTCCGAACATTTGTATGTCAGCATACAGCCCTGCCGTTTCGCCGCCGTTACCGCTAAACACGTTATTTTTTACAATAGTTCGACTACCTCCGACACCGAGTACACCCTGTCTATCACTAGCCATTATGTTATTGCCAGTTATGATCCATTGATCAGCTCTTTCAGCTACCGAACCGAAACCGTCACCAATCCATATACCACGTTTATTGTGATTAATATGAATTCCGCTTACAATTTTCTTAGATGTGTTTCGTCCTGTAGTTGGTGCGTATATTCCAGCTTCAGTGTTGTTAGCATAAGTACCACCAACAAATGATATATTACTAGATCCATTATCATATACACCATACTGATTCGTTTGAAAGTTACACATACTAAACGTTATATATTCACAAAAATCTGCTAGATAAGCACCGTAAACACAGCCAGACGATTGTAGGTTTGAGAATGTATAGCTGCGAGTTACAAAAGTGTTTTTACCAAAAGCAAATCCGCTAACCTTGCAATTCTTAGACTTAATATTTTCTATTGTTATATTTTCAAGCTCCCCTCTATCTAGTGAATCACCGTTCGAGAAAGGGTTTTCAACATCAGCTTTAACAACCATGCCTGCGCCTAAAAAAGCGTCTGTTGTTGTTTGGTTTGCTTTGTTTCCGTCAATCGTGAAATTACTATACGTTGTGTTTTCTATTTTTCTGATTGGATATTCTGCGTATACTTCAAACACTTGCTTATTCAAAGTGGCTTTAGCTTTCATTACACCATTACCATTTAAACTGGCAAAGGAGCGAGCGCTTACTGTGTCACCTATCAAGTAGTTTTTATTTATTACTACGTCACCGTAAAACTCGTTATTCTCGAAATAATCCAAACACAACTGTATAGCAGTGTGGTCCTCTTGCGATAAGTCACCGTAAGCGCCAACCATCTCAGGAAATAGAATAGTCCCGAGTACGGGTTGTAACTCAAAAAACCAACCCGATCTTGTTGAACTTTCCAGATTAAATGAATTTGCACTAGGTGATTGAGTTACAACCCAGTCACATGTAACTTTAGTGTTATAAAATGATGTTCTTATGAATTTACTACTCTGCAAATCTATATTACTAGCAACCATGTCCGCTACAGTATCAAACACATAAGGTAGTGATAGGTTGTTAATTATCTCATCTTCTGTAACTGGCTTTCCAGACAGTACATTTTCAACATAGTATTTTTGAGCGCCATTCTTATCTAGTAACTTAAATGAGTAATTACCATCAACATCAAGGCGTACAGTTTCCCCATTGTAGGTAGGTACGCCACCAAAACTTAAAGTGAAGGGCTGTGGTACAGGAACGATTGTCCCATCCTCTTGTATGATATTTAACTGCTTTTGATTGATTGGGATTTCAGGATCTAAATCAGGTTCACCAACGTAAATTTGACCACCTCCAAGCGGTCTGCATTTTAATGGATCTGGTGCGTACAGTATTGGAAAGTTTAAAATAGCCATTTTTCTACCTTTTGTTTTGTTTTGGGTTATACTTAAATTTTAATTAACGAGATAATATTATGTTTGGGTTTTTAACAATTGCTATAGCCATGTTAATAGGTGATAAACAAAAGTCATTACGTGATTTGTTATGGGGTGCCGGCATCGTCCTCCTTTTCGTCTGATTTTGATATCCACTCAATTAAGCCTATAGCAGCCAGAGATTTCATCTCTTTTGGTGAAAGCGTAGAAGCAAAGTGCTTAAATGTTTTTTTGTTCATTATCTTTCTTTCTAGTGCCTCTGCTTTTTTTACTTGCCCTTTTGCTAATGCGTTTATGTTAGCTATAAAATCAGGATCACCAATAACGGCTAAAGCAGCATCTAGGTTTTTACTTTTACCTTTATCTAGTCCAACTTGAGCTATATCACCGATGACGCCTGGTAACTTAGTTAAAAATCTTTTTGCTATTCCGTTTACTGCTTGATCAAATACACTAGAACTAGCCATAACTTGACCACCAATAGGTGCGGCTGATTGTGCATCCCGTATACCGTTTGTAACCCTCCCTAGTGCCTCAAGCTTCTTAGGTAGCCCAGCAGGTAAGTATTGATAAACTTTTTGCTTTAATTCTTTATTTTTAGATAGTCCATTATACCAGTCTGCGTATCCTGCAATGTTAAGTTGCTTTTCTTTTCTGCTACCCATAGTGAAAACATCATTTAAAGCCGAAACCATAACTTCTTGTCGTTGCTTTTTTGGTACTGAATCAATCAACTTAGAGAATTTTTTATAATCTCCTGTTGTTAACTTTTTCATAGCCAAGCCCATTTTAGGCATGAACGAATCACTTAAGTTTTTACCAAACATATTAATAGAAGCATCTTCTAGTGCTTTTCGCTTCTTAACTAAATCTTTTGCAGCACCCCATGAATCACTCATGCCCAAGCTATTTGCTACAACCTCTTGATCGTCAGTGAGTTTGCTATAAATATTTTTCAATGCGCCAATATCTTCAGATTTATACTTATCGCTTTTCTTTCCTATTGTTGCGCCAACTTCTTTTCGGATCTTATCCAAAGCATGGTAAGTTGCACCTTTTTCAGACATAGATAAAAGCCTTTTCTCTAACGGGCTTAGTTGAGATATATCACCGCCAAGATCATCAAGCTCTTGCTTTACATAAGAGCCTATATTTTCCATTTTAGATGCGGTTTTCTTCGGTATATTATCCCTTATTCCTTTGTAAGCAGCTTCGGTAGTTAAGTTTAAGTCATCTATAGCCTTTGCTGAATCGTTAGCAAGTCGCATAGATAACTCTGATTTATCTGTAGTGCCGCCAAAGCTTTCAATTAATTTATCCGACTTGTTCTGCAATTCGGTTATCTGATTAAATTCTTTTTTAGATAAATCTGATCCTGGTATTTTTTTAAGTGCTTGCTCTGTTTCTTGATACTGTCTATTTTTACTTGCTGCTGATGGTAATCCCTTTTCTTTTACGTCTAACTCATTTAATGCTTTGAAAAACTCAGGGTCTGCATCAATCATTGCTGACAAACTTTCTTTGTCACCAGATGATAAGGCGCGGTTTAGCTCTGTTCTTTTTTCGGCATCGCTAAATGATTTATTCCATTTGAATTTTTTAGGCTCAAACCCTTTCGATACAAAAGACTTTAATTGTGCCGCCTCTGCGCTTTTACTTGTTGGTGTCACTCTCGAAACACCATTTAACCCTGTTGCTGATGGCGTACCAAGCACAGGAGGCAATGAACCTAACGCCTCACCAATATCATCAACGAACTCTTGGCCTGCTTCGGTTTTTGGTGCATAAGTTAATTTAGCGGCTAACGCTTGCGCTTCTTCTAGTCCTTCGCCTGGTTTAAGTCGCCCTGTTAATTCACCTAGCGCACCAGATAAAGAGCCACCAAAAAAACCAAGTGCTCCACCTGTTGCACCTGTAGCGGTAGTTAATGCAGCCTCGCCAACACCTTGAGCAACATCACCAAAAGAGTAATCCTTAGGTTTAGCTACTGATCGATTAACCTCTCCTTCCATACCTGGTACATCAGGATTGTTTGCAGATTGGATGATGCTAACGCCCTCTCTCCTCGCTATCTCTGCATCAATAGCCAAAGCCTGTTCGCGCTTTGCAATTTCTGCATCAATATCTGATAAATTTACCATTAAAGCTTACCTCGCATAGCTTTTAATTCTTCAAGTGAAAGCTTGCTAAGGTCAATATTGTCACTTGCTTCATTAGTGTTACTGGTTGACTCTTCAAGAGAAAACTCTTTAGATACTTGACCTTTAGCTCTAGATACTTGTTTTTTAACTAACCCTTTAATAACGCTTAGCGATTTCCTAAAATCATTCTCGCTTTGAGATCTCTTTAAGTTAGTTAATGCGGCACCTAGTTTTTTGCCTTCGTTATCAGACAAGGCACCAGCACCACCAGCAGACTTAAATTGACCGATAGCAGTTAAGAAGTTTTGCGCCTCTAGTGTTTCTATTAACGCAGCAACACCGGCGGCGTCAGTGCCGGATATAGGCTCGTCAAAAGCACCGAACAATGAAGATGCCCCTTTTGCACCAATGGCAGAGCTAAACCCTGGGTGAGTTTCTATTTGATTTACTATGTCAAGAGTTGAAACCCCAGAATCAACCACACTCTGCGCTGTTTCAGATCTAGCTTTCTTAATTTGAATCTGCTTATCTTTATTTGCAACGGTCTTTGCTTTTAATGCGTCGAGCTTCGCTTGGTTGGTTTCTCTTTTAATCTCATTATCAATACGTTTATTTTCAACTTCAAGCTTTCTTACTTCCCTGTCGGCATTACCGCCCTTTATCATTTCAGCTTGGTATGCCGTCATCTCTTTAGGATCACCACCAAAGAAGCTCTCAGCGTAATCCTTACCCTTAACTTGAGTAATTACAGCCTTTCTTGCATTAGGATCCATAAAGTACGGTCTATCTTCTTCATCGATATCAAAACGATCATCATTGACGGCAGCATTAAACATCGCTTCTTGCTGTTCCTTTGGTGTAAGGTGTATTTGCTCAACTAAGCCAGCTGTATCGATAGCTTTTTGAGACTTAAATCTATCGTTTTGCTCTAACTGCCTATCCTCCAACTTGAAACCTCTTTCCTCTATCTTTTTTGCAATATCAGGATTGATGGAATAAAGCTGATCCAATGATGCTTTATCACCACCAACAGCAGATTGTAACAGTTCGTTAAATTGCTGTTCTTTTTCTTTTGCTTGCATTTGAGCAGGTATAGCACCTAACTTTTGACCAAGACCAGAAAGCGCGTTTCCTGCGCTAGCTGCTTGATTAAGTGCCGCTGAGTAATCCACATTAAAAGCCATACTAAAAACCCTCGTAATTTACAGTTTTATAACCATTTTTCTCACCTATCAAGTCAGGTCTTACCGCTTCAACTTCATCAGCAATATGGCCTGTACTAGAGCCAGTTAAGCCGATATTCTCAGCCTTTTTATTCCAATCCCACGAATACCAAGGCAATCCATTTTTATCGCCTAGCAACTTGATATTTTCTTTTAATCGTCTATCACTAAATAAACCCATCAGTAAATTAGCACCTGCTTGCATCCCTTGTTGCTGAACCTGTCCAACTCTTGCTGCCTCGTTCATGCCGCCAGTAGCAACCGCACCCGCTGTGCCTCCAATTTGATTTAACATACTAGATCCTTGGCTTCCGTAATTTCCAACAGCTGAAAATCCAGTATCAGCAATACCTGCTTTACCTTGGAGCATTTGCTGCACTAGCCCTTGTAGTACACCTTGGCTGTTTTGCGCTAAATTCTCTTGTGTTGTACCTGAGCGAAATCCACCTGTTGCCTGTTGGTTTCTAGCAATGGCATCCTCTCCAGTTTTTATGTTTTGTGCATAAAATGGAGAACTCATGGCAGAGTCAATGATTGGTTGTTGATTACCAGAATAAAATTGATCTAAATCATAACTAGCTTGCTCACCCCTTTTGATATAGGGATTGTACAAACCCTGTAACTCAGAAAGAAACGCTTTTTCGTCTGCAAGCTGATTTTCCCCTAACTTTTTCGCATTTCTAGCGGCAGCAGTTGCACCTGTCCTAAGTCCCAGACCTTTTTCGATAAAGCTGAATATACCCATAATAAAAACCTTTTTTAAATTTACGTTGATTATATCACAATAAAACTAACTAACAGTGCGTCCTGAAACTGTAAAATATATTGATTCAAGTGCTGAGCACTCCATCTTTAAGTAACCATTAGCAGGTATAACCTGATTCACAATACCTATACCTAAATCATTATTTCCCCACACGATTATTTTAAACGGTATTTGCGGAACATCATCACCGTCAGCAGATACAACATAGGCTTTATAGCTTGCGTTAACTCCTGATACGTTAGCAGCCGTAAAAGACTCAATAACTACATTTTCATTTTCCGGTGCGGTGTAAAGTATTTCAGGCGTATCAATTGCAGTGATGGTTTTATTGTTTATTAGTTGAATAGTTGCCATTAGCGAGCACTCACTAGGTAAGATGAATCTAGCTCAACGGTTATATCATCTGCTGAGCTAACATTTGCCACTTGAAGTTTTAAGTAATCATTTTCATTTAAAACAACGTTTGCATAAAATGAGAAGTAAGCTACGTCCCTACCACCTAGCAAATTATTAATTACTCGTCTAATTATTTTTGAGTCCTCAAATGTTGCGGTAGCTGCGCGATATATAACAACTTTAACATCTACTTCATCGTTTGCTGTTGACTCAATAACAGCCTCACCCTGCATAACGAACTCTTTAGGGGTTGAGCCTAAGTACCTTAATTGCCCTTGAGCAGGTGAATCAAAATGCTGTAAATCTGATGCTGTGAATGTGCCGGCCACATCAACAAATACGCCTGTCGTTGCTATAGTGGTTGTTGCCTCTGTGGTTAAAACTAATTCACCACCAATAAAAGTGTTTTGTATGCCGTTGTTATTATCCCACTGGCAAGATAGGTTTGAAGCATCGATATTTGGTGAAATATTAGTATCTGTTGCATCACTAACACCGTTACGCGTCAATATACACTCATTTAACTGAATGGTTGATGTGTTAGGGAAGTTAACTGGTGCAAAGTCGATAAATGAAGCGCTAGCGGGTAAATCAATATTTTGGTTAGTTCTAAACCTTGATTGCATGGTGAATGCTGTACCTGCTTTATATAAAGAGTAAACCCCATCAACCAAGCCCCGAGCTAATGAGGTGTTTATAAACGCACCACCAGACCAAGCGCCAGAAAATGTCACTTGAGGCGTGCCACCAAACCTACCGGTATTTGATTCAAGATATTGCCTAAAGCCTGTTAACTCTCCTAATGAGCTACAATCATTGTAATTAACATCGATAACTTCTATCGCATTTGTTCCATCGATGTCCGTACAGCTATAAACTTGTGATCCTGTACCGGTTACATTAATAGACAAGCCAACAACTGATATATTCCCGCAACCTGCCGATACAAACATACTGTACCCAGGGTCACTGCATATTAACTTGCAAATATCAGCAAAAGAGCCTGAAATACTTACACCGCCAATTGGTACATTTATTGATAGTCCTGTACCAGTGAAATCAACAATACCATCAATCAGATAAACCTTTGTGCTATCTATTGCGCCACCTAAAGTTTCAGCTAAATTAGACTGGTTCACTGTTATTGTGCTACTCAGGTTATCACTATAAAGCTCAGTGAAGTTAGACTGTGTTTTTGTGAACGCATCAAATAGAGTATCTCCACCTTTAGCGTCTTTACTTCCTATGATTATATTTTCTTGCGCCATTATGCGATCGCCTTATCTACTGTGATGAAACTTGTGTCTGTTAAAAATCCACTAGTGTCGATTGTGAATTCTGGCAGCCCGTCAATCTGTCTTTGCATCCATTGAACTTGTGCAAGCAAGTTCGGGTATTTAGTATCTTGTAGTTCCGCTATATCCGCAGCGTTTACATCAATGCGCTGCTCCAATAAATCCTCTTCATCAGCAACATAGTTAAAATCTTCAATTATCCCTTGATAGTCTTTTATTAAAAGATCCGGCCATTTAGTTAACTCTTTTAAGTGATTATAACTTAAAAGAGTGCGTCTTGTTACTGTGCGTCTAGGGTCTGCCATGCTATGAGGCCTCTATATCCATGCTAGAAAATGACATTCTAGCTCGTGATGCAGTGCGCAGCCTAAAACTAACTCTATCTCTTACATAGCCCATGCGTCTAATTATGAATCGTTGATTATAGTTTAGGTTATCACCATAAATTGCTGTCCATTCATTTCCATCAACACGCAAGTCATCAGAACGAGAAATAAAAACGGTAGCATCGTTATCTGGTGCAATGCCTGGTATTGTTTCTAGCTCTATTTTATCTATTGATAGCGTTTCCATACCAATAACAGGCGTATAAATAATACCTTCGACTATTTCACCGTATTGTGTGCAAACAGAATCATCAAGAAAGCCAATTTTATCATCTCGTTTATCACCTCCAATCCAATATTTAAAACGAGGATCATAGACAAAATCCTTGGCTCTAAAAGTTAGATCTCCTAGTACGTCTGATTTTAATATTGACCATGCGTAATCAATACCAAGCTTTATTGCTAGCGTATAGTTGAACGCTAAAGTTAAATCAGATAAGTGAGCAATAAACCACACTACTGAATCTTTAACAAAAACATCAACCGTTACTGTTGATAATTGCTCATCAGTATATTGTGATAAAACCTTTTCTATTTCTCTTGTTGTTATGCTTTCGCTGCTACCAGATTGAATGATATTGAATTGCGGTTGCGTCTTAGGGCTGCGAGATAGCGTGAACCACTTATCTTTATATTCAACCTTGCAATGCGTACCGATAATACCTGTCTTAACTGCTTTGGATGGAATTCGTGTATATGAGAAATTATCAGTGCCAGCGTTAAAAAAGTATTCAGTAGAAAAGGCATTAAACGCTATAATCTCGTTATCCTCATTAAGCCCAACCCCGACTAATCTATCTGGCTGAAAATCTGAGCCAGTAAATGCTAGTGGCTCGTAAACCTCCTCATCCAATGAAGATGATTGAAATAAATACTCACCATCAGTAGCAACAAAACGAAAATCAGCCCATACAATATCTATGATGTTTTCTACATTACTTGTTATCTGCCTTAATCCATCGTTAGCATTGTAGTAATAAAGTTTTTTATCAGCAACTATCGCAAGATTATTTAATGAATACGTTAGTGATGCTTGACCAGTGCCTGAAATAGTTCCGAGATTTGATACGCTACCATCATCTTCAATCTTAATTAATGACGTACCGCTAACCCTGTAATGACCCTCTAACCCCTCTCTTGACACCCATATAGATCCACGACTCATCCCTTGCCCTTGTGCGAAAGATGTTAATCCGTAGAAATTTAATAAATATCCGTTATCACCATCCATTTCTCGAATGACAGCGTAATAGTTAACAGGTAGCGCATCGCGGTAATCTGTATTCTTATCTACCTTGTCACCGCGTAGTAGTGGTATTTTTGCCATGATTTAGCCCTGCTTGATTAATGAGCTTATTATAGCATGATGATATTTTATTTAATAATTTTGATAATAGTGGTCATTAGAGGCGTTAGTCATGGATGGTAGACTAAGCCAGCTTGTAGATTAAACAATATATATCAGTATCAACTATCAATTCACAATCCCTGTTGGCTGACCAAACCATATAACCATGACAAAACGTTGTTTATCCGCGCCTCTAAACGTCAATATATACCGAGTTATTACATATTTGCTAATTGTAATCGTTAGCTTGATTAAGGTTTTTTACGATAACCGATAAAATTCGGCAGATAGGAGGCTTTGAAATGGATTGTGCGTGGTTGTCAGTTTCACATTTAACAGCTACTAGATTAGCTGACCAGTAATTATTGTTACTCTTTACGCACAAAAAAAGGCTTATAAATTCAAACCCTAGCAATCGGGGTAGATATAGCATAAGTGGAAGTTTTCCCACGAACGCTAAGATCTGAACTTATAAACCCTAATTACTATATCTATCAAACAGCCTTCCACAACTGCACAGCTAGTATACCACACCAATCGCCAATTAAAAATAAATTTAACTTTAGTACAAAATAGTGTTGACAGTGATACGAAAGAGTATTAATATACTTACATCGACTACGGCAACGAGCCATTTACGACCTGGAGGTCATATGTTTAAATCTACTTTAGCTTCAACTTCTCCAATAGCTTTACACGCTATTAATGCTTTTAACCTTTTAAACGAATTTCAGGTTGAAGTTAAATCTGAATCATGGGGTGTTATGGTTACTGTTTTAGCTGGCGACTATGCAGGCACTTATGACTACTACCCGCACAATAATTCATTTATCGCGGCTTAATTGCCGCATTTTTTTTGGGAGGTTACTATGATTACATCAGAGCAGAAAGAGTTGATCGACAACTGGATTTCAGATTGCAGCACTGGCTTTGAAGAGGGTGCTTTCACTGATATGTCACTAAAGGGCAATATATTTGGTTTAAGTGGCAATACGTGCGACTTTGCTCGCGACATACAGGACTATATTGACGAACTTGTTGAAAACAAGGTATTAAAGCGCTCTTGTGGCTTTCTTGGCACTCTTTACTGGAGGGATGGCGATAATGAGTAGCGTATGGCAAGGGTTAATTGGTAGTAACTTGGCGAAAGTTGGCGATATCGTAGAGTGCGCTTCAATTAGTGAGTTTGAAGTTATAAGCTTTAAAAGGGCTGTCCTCTCTGATGAGTGGGTTTATTCATTAAAAAACAAAGCAAATAACAATACAGTTTCTGGCGTTTGTGAATCAGAGCTAGATAAAATCAACGGGGTTAAAATATGAAGCTAACCGAATACATAATAGAGCACCATAAAAACAACGTAAGCGCCTTTGCTCGCTCACAAGACGTAAAGCCTAACCAGGTTAATAGGTGGCTTAAACGTAACTGCGTAGTGATTGACGGCAAGGTTTATTGTGAAGTGAGTAAGGTTAATAAGCCCAATGACTCAATGAAAAAGCAGATTAAGGAGAGTAAGTGAAGAAGCTAAGAAACTTTAGATGCCAAAATACAAAAATAGTATTCGAGCGTTTTGTTAATGACGATACGGGCGAATTAGAATGTAAATGTGGTGCAATAGCTAATCGTACACTTAGCGCACCTAAATGTTTTAGTAACACTACGGGTAAAAGCCCTAGTTGCAAGTAAAACTAGCCCCTACGCAATATAGGGGCTATAACTTTTAAGGAAAGTACGGACTGGCTTATTTGCAATCAATAGAGTTAAAAGTAAATCTTTGATTTTTAACATCTCCATTAGAATTAGTAGCGATAGCGCACATGTTAAACTGACCTGTTTTACTAAACGCTATTGTAACAACACTAACACCATCAACCACCGCTTCGTTAGTTAATAAAATACCGCTATCGGCATCATAACTAACACTTGTTAACGTAAACTCATCAGCTAGCCATGAATTCCAATCAATAGGTAATTGAAACACTTCGTTACTGTAATATGTTTCGGCACCTTCATCATTGTTTGGCTCATTGTAAAACTTATTAGTAATAAATGTGCTTTCGTTACCTGAGCCGATAGGGAGTGTGGCAGGGTTTTGAGCGTTACCAACATGAACAAGTAAGTGTTCTAAACTTCTCATTCCAGACGATGCTATCGCAGCTAGTGCGGGGGGTATATCTTTAGCAAAGAAAGGCGCAAGCTGAATAGTCATGATCTTCTTCATTGGGCCAGCCATTTCAGCAGTCAAGCCAGAAAAGTCGTTAGGGTCGCTTTGTCCGTATTCGACTGGCTGAATATAACCAGTGTCCATCATGGTTTTTAGCTCAGCATTGTAATCGTCAAGCGTTTGCAGTGCGTCTACAACCTCACCATTAGTGGCGTTAACGGTTATTCCGCTAATCCTTAAAAGCTTAAATGCACCATCGATAATATCTAATTTACTTGGCATGAGTCTTGGCCTTTTTAACTTTAGGAGCCTCGACTTTATCTACGTGATCAACAAAGCCAATAAACTCCAATTCTTTCTTATTATCCGCATGGGTAACAACTTGCAGATATCCTAACTCATTCTTTGAGTGTGTAAACATTGTTATGTGAGACATTTTTAACTCCAATAAAAAAGGGCAATTAAGCCCCTTTATAATAACATTTTTGTGAAGGGTTTAAAACTTTACGCTGTACCGAACAACTGTTGACCCCAGCTTGGGTTGAAACAAGCAAAGGTAGGTAACAAGTCAAAGCGGTATTTATTAGTGTTTGTAACACCGTCAGAGAACTTATGAACTCGAATACTGATACCTTTATAGTTAATGATGCTTGAGTCAGTAGCATGTAACTTAGGCAATACAACTGAACCCATACCAACAAAGCCTTCACAGTACGCTAAAGCAGGGCGGTAAGTAGTTGCAGCAGTACCAAGTACAGTAACGGTATCGCCTGAAGTTATAGGAGCGTCTACAGTGTTAAATGCACCCTCTTCAGCAGCTTCATTGATCGCAGCGCCAGAGATTAATACAGTAGCATTACCAGAACCATCAGCGGTAACGTCAGCCAACACAGTACCAGTAAACGCAACACCTGCACCACCTTTACGGATAACCTTGCGGTTACGCATGTTAAGTAATAAAGATGATGGGAATGACAACTGCTGACCTGCTTTCAACGTACCAGTAGTGGCAGTTAAACCAGTTAATGCAATAGACATTTGATATGTGTCTTTGTATGCAGCGTAAGTAGCAGCAGGAGTTGCAGCAACTGTAATACCAGTACCTGGTGAACCTGAAGTGTATTCAGCCAAGTTGTTAGTGGTCATTACCTGATTAAATCCGGCAAACTTCTCTTTAACAACAGCACCAGCCCATGCTTCATTCACATTAGGGTTTACGCCTAATTGTGTTTGAAGGTCTGCAAGCTCAACTTCGTCAAAAGAACTAATAGCTGCATACCTCTTGCCAGCAGGTGCGCCAATTTCTTTAAATAAAGCGCCAGGCTGTGCAATATCAGACCATTTATTGATCGCAATATCAGCATCACCAGAAACTAAAGAGGCATTAGCCGACATAAATAAAGCAAGTTCAGATTCAAGAGTCGTAACCATATCTTCAGCAATAGGCATCAATAACTCATTAAGCTGATCGGCTTCTAAGGCTTCTTCTACTTGTGAGTTTTCAACAAATACTGTGATATAACCATTATCCGAAACTTTCGCAGAAACCTTACCAGTTTTAACAGGGTTAGTATTCTTTGAACTCATATCACCATCAGAACTACGCTGAGGTACATATTGCGGTGGGCGCTTCATTGATACAGGCGTACCTGCACCACCAGTTGAAGCATCAATGTCATTAACCAACTGCTTTGATACAGTGTTAGTTAATACGGTGTTACTCTCGAAACCTTTAATAAAAGATTTTAGTAACTTGTTGTTAATATTGCTTTGGTAATTATTAGCCATGATAGTCCTTAAATAATTTCATAACCCGCGTAAGTTTTGTCAAAATCATCTTTCTCGACATAACCACCACCACTGACTTCAGCGATTGGTTGCGGTGCGTTTGATACTTTTGGTGTTTGCGTCAATACCTTTGGCTTAACCTTTGTCGCTATTTCAATGCCAGCACTTACAGGATCCATCGCCAAGATAGAATACATCTCACTTGGATTGTCTGCTAAATACTCGGCAATCTTAGCGCCGTTATTGTCGTTCATAATGTAACGACCTAACTCAGGCGTTAAACCTGCTTGATTAAGCGTTTGCTCAACCCCAGAAAGTTTATTGATATCTACACCATCGCGTATTGCGTTATTGGCCCATTTATCTATAATTTCTTTCTGCTTCGCTTGTTCGGTTTGCTGCAAACTCTGTTTTTGTTGCTGCTCATAAGTTGATGTTGCTGCTTGCGTTGCAACTACATTTGTGTAGTTAGCCATATCGTTATGATACTTTCGCATTGCTTCATCGTCATATAAATCATCTGGTAAGCTTGGAGCTGTTACAGTTTCTACTTTTGGCTGAGTTGTTGCTTGTTGGTTAGACTCATATTGTGCTAACTTTTCTTTTAACTCTTTAGCTTCTCGCTCTGCTGTATACCGCTTAGCTGTTAAATCATTTATACGCTTTTGAACACCTGTTGATTTTTCTTCGTGTATTTCTTCACTAGATGATGATGATTCATCGGTTGATTGTGCTTCTAAATGAGCCTCAATGCCCTCGTCACTAGTAATTGATGGCGTTAAAACTTCTTCTTCTACACTTTCATTAGCATCAGTATTCATTATTCAAGCACCCTTTGGTGAATTTAAGCATTGACTTGAGGTGTCAAGGAAACCTATGTGGTTATTATAACTAATTTTTGGTCAATAATACAACTTAGTTAATTTCACTAAATTTTAGTCAATAAAAAACCGTAATTAAGCGGCTTTGAAAGACTGGTTAGATGGTTTCAGTAAGTAATAAAAAGGCGTGTGTCAAACGCCTAGTTTAAAATAGTTACTATTAATCCTTCCTCGATGATATCTGTAATTATGTATTCAGCGGCTCCGGTGTTATCTATATCGATATCAATCTTATCATAAACGCTATACATACCATCAGAGTCCACCCAAACGGATTCGCAGGGTAGTTTCTCGCCTTGGAGCTTAAATAGCTTTTCCATTACTGTGCTTGTAAGTTATCTTGAATGTTAGCGTTTTGACTTTGCTGTGTTTCAAATTCCAACTCAGCAATAGCAATAGCATTCTTGATGAACTTATCGCGTGCATCATTATCAATCTTCTGTTGATTCTGAGTTATTTTAGCGATATTCAATTGAGTTTCAGATTGTAGTTTTTCACTACGGCTAATAGCTTCAGCTTGAATCTTACCTGCACTAATTGACATTTCAGCCTGTCTGTTTTGTTGCTCTAACAAGTCAGCTTGACCTTTTAACATTTCAGCTTGTGCCATTACCATTTGAGGGCTAGGCTCTTGTGGTTGCTGTGCCATAGCTTGTGCTTTTTCTTTTTCTTCATCAGTCATTTGATTTTCAGGAATCATACCTGCTTGCAACATCATTTCACGCTTGCGCTCTGCAAGTTTATCAACTAACGGTGCATCGATAGCCTTGAGCATTATATCACCGCCCTGCTGTACAATGGATGGATCAATAGCTGCATATTCTAGTAATGCCGCTAAACCTGCTTCCATTCTATTTGCAAATGCAGGACCGGCATCGCAGAATACTTTATACTTACCTGCGTTTAGGTTATTTATAGGTATCATCTTACCTGTTTGATCGTCCAGCATTTCGTATTTTTCATCGTTCAGCGTAGACATAGTTTCCGTACCATCCATACCAATCAGCATAAATTGACGCTTAGTGTCGTAAACAACTGGTAATGCTTCAATTAATATTTGACCGGTGCGTCTAATACCGTTAACTAATGCGTTTACCCATTTACGAGTCGAACCTTGCCCTCTATCAATCTGGGCTTTTAATGCCCCTTCTGACATTCTTCCGGCAAAGTTGCCATTCATCGCATTGTTAACGCCGCCCGTTGTTTGAATGCCTAATGCCATGTCACTAGCTAATACATTTAAGTTAGAGTTTGGCTGTGCGCCTTGGGTTTCATAAACTCCTTGTTGATGTTCAGGGTCTGGATTAATAAATAGCACAGGGTCAGCACTAACGTTCATAGCTGCTATCTGCTTTTCGTTACCTGCTGCCATTTTCTTAGTCATGATTAATTTTTTACGTGGAGCTAACGCACCCTCTTCAATCTCTCTTGATTTGGCGTAGTTATAAACTCGCTGATAATCCATCTCTTTTAAAACCAATCCGTGATAAGTAACTTTTGAGCTTTCGCCTAGCAATTCATGATTACCGTACACCGTAACTACGGGTAAAGTCTTAAATACTGTTTCAGTTTCAGGTGATAACATGCCGCCACCATCAAAAAATCTATGGTAAATTTTAAAATCTTTTACTTTTTTACGGTTCGTTTCTGTAATGCCGTTTCTTGATAATTCATCAACTATCGCCTCAAACTTATCATCAACCTCTAAAACCTCACCGTTAGACATTTGAACCACTTCGACTGTAGTTTCTTTTTTGTAATACTTTTCACCAATAGTGATTACTTCGGGTTTATAATTATCTTCGTAGTCATTAAGGCTATCGTCACCGATTGATATACCAGAGCCTTCAGGCCATTGAGTTTTATATTTAGATGGTGACATTGAAGTCAATATAAAAGCAACATCACTATCTGAGCTGTCAGCCTTAGATGATGTATTTGACACCCATACGCGATTGATTGCATTGGGTATAGCCTCGACAACTAAGTCTTGCTCAAAACTCCATGCGTCACGATATTTGGCTTTAACTATCCATGCGTCAAAGCCTCTGCGCACTAATCTACGGCAAGCATCACGATATATTTTAGTGGCATTGGAATCATTCTCAATTGAACGGATAATATCTTCACGCAATAAAGCTAGCTCTTTTGTTGCTTCTCCTGAATGCGGCTTGACGTTAATAGAAAAATCCATATCTTCAATATCAGACATAATAAATTCAATAGCGGGAGTTGTTTGGTCGAATGTATATCTAGGTCGCTTTTGTGAATCTAACGTTCTAGCCACTGACTCTTCCCACTGCCCGTCTTTATCAAGCAAGAATCTATCGCATTCCCTAGCCTGTTCGCGCTGGTCTAAATCAGAACTCTGAAAGTCTCCAAGCTCCTGCACCCATGCGCTATGCTCACCGTTGCTTTTCTCTGAATCATTTTTCATTTTTAAACCCTAAAAGATTGATGTAAATTCTATTTCTAATTCTTTAATAATACCATAAGTGCGTTCTGACATCATAACGCCATCAGCACAGTTGGGTGATCGTACTTTGAACTTTTCTCGCATTTCTTTTTTAGTGTACAGCTCAAACTTGCCATCCATTCGTGGCTTGATTGGCATTCGACACAATTCAGACCTGAGCGCTTTTAAGTTCTCGCATTCAGAACTAAAAGAAATCAATTGGTCTGGGTCGGTCATTACACCATGTAATACCGCTTGTGCTGTTCTGTATACTCTTTCTCTTAATTTTAAATAACACTGTGCTCGTAGGTTGTGACAAACCTCTTTCCAAGTCATTTGCTTAACTGAGTTTGTTACCCCTGATGGCTCATATATAGAGTCGGGATGATCAACCTTTGACGCACCATTAAACTCATGAACACCAATGCTTTTGCCACCAAGTGCAGAGTTAACATCGCGTTTAAGTGTTACACCCATTCCACCAACGTCCCACTCGTAATGGTCTGCACCTTCATTAATGGCAACACCTAGCGCCCAATCACTACCTTCATTAACATCTAAATCTGTGCGTTGCATGACATTAGTGACTATATTCCCTTTCCTTACCACTGTTGCCTTGGGGTCAGCACCTAAATCTGAAGGGTCATGCGTAACCTTGGTAACACCGAAAGGCTTCATTCCCAATTTAACGTGTGCATCAATACATGCGTCAAACCATTCCGGCTTAATCAGTCCGTTTTCAATATCGTCATTAAATCCACCCTCCCACACCCAGTCATAAGTTGACCTTGGCAAATTATCCATATCAAACAACCTCTCTTGCTCCAAGCCTGAATCACTAAACCACGGATTGTCTGACCAGTTCATTTTAATTATTAAGTGCATATCATCTTCATAGATGCCATGCGAATCTAACTCAGTTTGAAATGGAACAATAAATCGCTGGCTAAATGGATCTTCACTTGATGCCGGGTTAGCACAGAAAACCATTTGAACATCATTCATATCAATTTCTTTTGAATCAACTTCTTTCTGCTTACCTGGCAATCCTTTTGTAGGTTTTTTACGTGCCGTTGGAGTTAATGTCCTTAATGATTTTTCACTTAAAAACTGCGCCTCCTCAATCCACCAATCAAGAAAACCAAAAGCAGATTTTACCGACTCAGGGTTTCGACTTAAACCCATAAAACGAGCCATAGCATTATTATGTGTAAATTTAATTGTGCGCTCTGTCACATCAGAGTTATCTAACTCAAGTCTTTTTATCTCATCACTGAGTACAGCATGTACGCTATCGCTAATTGATGATTGAAACTCACGTATACACATCAGGTTTCTTCCCAAGTCGTGCATACCTATCAAGCCATGATCACCTTTTACAATTGTTTTGCCTGAGCCTCGCCCACCTATTAGCGCCATAAATCTCTTAGGATTAAGAAACATCGGCTTTACTATGTTAGGGAAAAATGAACAAGGCTCCTTAACTGTGGGTGTCCACTTACCGCCTACTAAGTGATAAGTTGATAGTAACAACTTAGTTTCAGGGCATACAAATCCTATTACCGTTGACTCATACTCACCACTGCCAAAAGCAAAGTTAGACTCTATTTTATTTAGTCGATTAATCCTGCTAGCTAGCATCTTCAATCGCCTTTAGTCTTTCCTCGAAATCTGTCTTTTCTTGAATATTTAACATTGATGAAACAGAAGTTATAATTATATTTCCTACGTCTGATGGTAGCTTACCCTCGGCTATAGCGTTGATTATCTGTAGTGCCTGCTTATGTGGACTTGCATCAATATCAAAATCAAATTCGTATAAAGGGTTTACCGCTTTAGGCACTGGTGACAATCTACTTAACAATTCTTTAAATGCAAAGTTATCCTCTGGATCGTGAGCCTTATTAACTAAGTGCTGATAAAACCCCTCCTCAGTCCTTCCCGTCTTTTTCATTGCATCAAGAATCTTAGTGCGCTCACTCTTGCCCCTAGGCTTCCTATCCTTTGGTTGCATCTCTTTATTGAATGATGTTGAACTCTTAGCCATACTAACCCGTTATTAGCCCGTTAATTGATTAATTATACCATAATAAAAAACCCTATCAAAAGGGCTTATATCTACGGTGCAACATGTTAACCTTAACGTTGTTTTATAAGGCTTTTATTTTGGCTGCTCAGTAGTCCAAGCAGTGATGGTCAAGTCGTCGCCTATACCCCACGTTGCCGCACTTAATATCATATCGGTGCCGCTAGTGCCAACTGTGCCACTTCTTCGCAAGTTACCTGATGAATCATAAGCCTCATAGTGATAAGGTGCTGTACCTGCGCTAGATGCTACAATAGCAGTCACAGCATTCATTGTAGCCACTCTATCTGATGATGCACCGAATGCTGTTGCAGGGATAGTAAAGGTTTCAAGCAATGTTCCGCTCGTACCTGCATCTATATCCGTAATAGCACCCGACATAATTTTAATTTCACCGCCATTTAATAGCGCGTTTGCGGCATCGTTAGCCGCGTTACATTCTGCAATTGATGATTGACTCATTATCTTACCCTTATAATTTTATTACTTCGCTTTACTCTTACAGTCTTAGTTTCTCGTTTAACTCTGACCATGTTTTTTTTACTAATAGTGATTGTAACAGGTATATTTAAAATTGAGCTGTCAGCACTCGATGCTCTAACCTCGGTTACTATCGATTCAATGTCTCTTTGTATTTGTGTGGCTGAAAAATCTGCTCTTGATGATTTAACCTCAGTCACCAGCGCTGATATGCTTGAAGTTATATCTATAACGGCCGAATCTATCGAGCTAGATTTCATCTCCGTTACAGCTAATGTCACACCTTGCGATGATATAACTAACAACGAAGAGTTAATGCTCGGACTTTTCGTTTCAGTAACTATTATAGATAAGTTTGCAAGTATTTCTATGCTTGAATTATTTAATGATGAGCTTTTAGTTTCTGTTACTGTTAATGATAAACCGCCGCCACCACCGATCCAAATGTTAGGAGCTTGCCAATTATTTACGCTCACTCTGTAACTCCCTCGAGATAAGCTCCATTGCTACTTGGGTTTAAATCATCATCAACAAAACCTTTGACAGTAACGCCTACAGGTACTGGTAACACTAAAGATAAACTCCCCTCTCCATAAGTAGTCAGCCCTCGATAAACCTCAACACCGTTAGCACTAAATACAGTCTCATAATCCCCCGCAGGAATTCCTGTAACTGAAATATTTAGTGTTGAGTTTTCTATTAAGCCTGCCTGCTGTGCTGAATATCTTATGTCAGCAGCGGTTGTTAAGGCTGCATCTTGTTTTAAATGCACACCGTCATTTCCATCTGCCGTGGCTATTTCGATATCAATTACTGACAAATCTCCACCATGTTTCGCAAACGAGTTGGCAGAAATCACCGCATCATAAGCAGCAAAAACAGTGGCAACATTACCCGATGGTGCTTTCATTGGGAACTTACAGATATAACTATCACAACCAAAATCAGTATTTATATCTGTTACTAACTGAGTTAATTGTGTTTCCATTGATGCTTGAGTTATTCCGTTTTGTGCGTCATTTTCACCGCCTATGCAAGTGAACAAGCCTACGCCGCCCACTAGGTCTGCGAATGTCTGTATTTTATCGTAATTAACACCGCCTTTTTGCCACTCACTAATCAATGAGCCACCTTTTGCGATATTATATAAGCAAATTGCAGTTCCATTTTCTGAGTAGTGCCTTGCTATTCTCGGCCAAGTAGAACCGCCTGAACCGCCAAATCCTGCAACTGTAGCGACAGGATCAACTAACGCTACTATGTCAGTGCCGTTATACATTAGCGGAGTTGGGCTGCTTGCACCTTTGTTGACGGGTTGCGTATTGATGCCATAGCCTTGCTCATTAGATTGCCACCCCGCCACAATTGACAATCCAACAGTTAACGTCAAGACAGGACTCACAGTATCAACACCAACACCTCGAACTTGGAGGAATTGCTTATTTTTTATCGTGACATCACCAGAGAAGGTTGCGGTAGGTGCTGCATCTAAAGTGAACCAATCTCCATAATCAATTCTACACTCAACAGACGTAGGCACAGCACCGACATTATCACCAGCTATTGTTATTACACTTTCGTTTTGGAGATTATCCCTATTAAAAAAGCTACCGTCAGATGTTGACGTTATAACTATAGAGTCAGACCCAGAGCCGTCAAATCCACCTGTTGTGAAGCCTGTAAGCGTACCGTCAAAACCGCCAGTCGTATCTGGCAACACAGTAGAGCCGATAGGTTGATTAAAGTCATACGTCCTGATACCGCCAGTATCATCTGTAAATGTCCATATACCCTCCATGCTTCCAAGAAATCTACTAGATGCTGATGCACCGAAGCCACCAAACAAATCCCAAGGCACGTTGGTTCCAGCATACCCGAAAGATTGAGATTGCCCGTTAGCAGTTATAGTAATAGAGGAGCCTACTCTTTCTATTATTACTGGGTATGAGACATCAGCAGTAAATCCTGTCAAGGTAGCTGTAGAGCTAACCTTTAGCTTTAATGTGCCACCAGTATCAGTATAGAATATGCGTAAACTCCCTTCTGTGCTACCAATTATAGCTTGGAACGAACTAGTGGCAGGGTGCTTGTAAGTCCCTTCTATCCTAAAATCACCTATGCCAGAATTCCATGCTGGAAATGATACATACCCGTTACCGTCAAATTTTAATGCCATTTTAGAACCTTATTAATATAATTAAGAAATTAATTTGAGTTGGCATTATTTGCCGCCAAGATTAATTGATAATGACTGTGCAGCGAAATACAAAAGCCCAGTGAATATAGCGGCAATCAATAACTTACCCGTACTAGTTCCCATACTATCAGTAACTTTTGTTTTGAATTCTTGACTAGCTTTTGCTTTAACTAAAATAGGGCGGGCGAATTTCTCGAAGTCTTTTTGATTAGTTTTCATCTCTTCAGTGTTATCAATCAAAGTATCTACCCTAACATCTCTGACTTTCATCTCAGTAACTAAACTTGATATTTGAGCAGTTAGATTAATCTGAGCTTTTGTGTTTTCTTTTGATATATTCGACATCTCAGAGATAGCGTCTTTAACTACTCTGACGTCAGCTTTAATGTCTGCTACTTCTTCGGCGCTCATCGGCATTTTTTTTATTTCTTGTTGTGTAAGATATAAGCATTATAGCAAAATGCAAAAGCGTAGCCAAGATTAAGAAAATTAGCGATGCTGCGAGCAATAGCGCCCAAGGCTCTGATAAGTGCTCTCCACTGTATAAGCATAGCAATGATGTAGAGATGAATAGCCAAAACGACATATTCATAAGCGCTGTAAATAAGCGTTTCAATACCTTGAAAAATATAAGCATCAGCAGCCATTAGCATTTGAAATAAAACCATAATACCATAAGCTATTGCGATTTTGGTATTACACTTCGTTACAACGCAAAACCAATAACACCAACAATATATGGCTGCATAAACTAAATAATAATCTATATCACTCAGTCCTTTAAAAAAAATCAAGTTACCAAAAGCCTCTACAACTAAAAATGCAAACAAGAAAAACATCTGCTTATTAATCATAGAGGCGATAACATACAAAAATATAAGTATGTTACTTAGGCTTTGTACTGCCTTTACCTTTTCGTCGCTTAGATGTACCCATTGCAATAACTCAATCATTTAAAGGAGCCTTATTATAACATTATTTTAAACCGATTTTAACTAGCCATTTTTGAACGTCAAATCCAGGACATGCTTTATCAGATATTTCATTGTGACCGATGATTTTTGATTGAGGGTATTTAATTAGTAACTTTCTCACTAGATTTTCTAATATAGACCATTGCTCTATCGTGAATTTATCAGTACCGATTAAGCAAATACCTAAACTGTTTTTGTTATGACCGCTAGCGTGTGCCCCTTGCCAATACTCAGGACGCCCATTGACAAGCTTACCTTTTCGCTCTATCACGTGATGATAACCTATTCCATCCCATCCTCTTTCTTTGTGCCAACGATGAATATCTTCTGCTGTATCTTCTCGTCCATCAGGGGAATCACTACAATGAATTACTATTTTATTAATCATGTTATATATCCTAAATATTTAAAAAGACTAATCGCACCAATCGAAGCATAGATTAAACAGCCAACAAGAAATTGCTTAGCTGTTAATCCTGCGTTTACGTTTCTGTTTCCGTTATCCATTAAGCTTTTTAATGCACCCCAACAAAACCACTTCGAACAACTCTGGTTTATCGTTAAACCAATTAATTAAAGTTTGATTACTAACCATTGGGTGTCCATTTTTGTTCACTCCAAGCATATCTTTTACTTGCTTTAGGTTTTTTAGCCCTAAATCTTTAGCTTGTTTACTTGCTGTCATTTCTACACCCTATACCTACATATGCACTTATGTGCCAAAATTTCATACTGTGCCTTTCTTCGGTTAAATGAAGCAGAGTCATCAAGCGCCAGTTTTAGCTCATAAGCTTTTTCGATGCAATTAAAAGTCTCTATTTCTTCTATAAATCCGTCAGCATCTATCTCTGAAACAGTGAACGTAATGTATTCTTTATTCATTTTACACCCCAAATAAAATCATGGTGAATGTCAGTAGCTAAAATAAAGGCTACAAGCTCCTCCCGTTTAATTTCTACATCACCAAGTAATACATTGTGTAAATCACAACTTAACTGAATGCTTATACCCTCACAACACACACCTACAATGGCCGGCTCACCCTTGTCCTTATTACCTTTTATGTATTGAACATCTTTTTTTGGAAATTCTAAAATATTACTCAATTGTTTGCTCCTTTTTATCTTGTTCCTCTAAAATCCAAACACCAATCTGCCCATGGTCGCTAATCATGCTAAAAATAACCTTCCATTCCCCTTCCATGCAGATATGGGCGCGACCGTATCCGTCAACGCCCCATGTATAGCGGATCATTAATCCGCCAACTTAGCTTTAAAGTAGTTATCATTAATCTCACAAACTTTTGAATATACTTTGTTGCTCATGCGAGAGTTGAACGCAATCTCTATAAGGTGATTTCTGATTTCATCTTCTGTTTCTATTTGGTCATGTTCGCTCGTCATATTGTGCATATTGATTGATTCGTATAAATCCATAGCGCTCATCTCTAATACTTCTGATATTTCGTTGATTGCTTTAGTTAATGTAGTCATAATATTCTCTTTTTTGTTTGGTTGTTTCTTAACTCTTGGAACTATTATATCAAACTATTTTAAGAATACAACACTTAATTCAAACTATTTGTTATTTAATCTTAAATCATCACAGTTAACGCCTTTGTTTCCGCGCCATGTTTCATCAAGCTCTTTAACTTCTACGGGTGTGCTCATATCGCAAGCTTGAATAATCAGTTGAGCAATTCTGTCGCCTTTTTTAACTATAAGTGGCTTATCTCCGCTATTAAGCAAGGCAACCATAATTTCACCACGATAATCTTCGTCAATAACACCTGCTAAAACTTGAATGTTAAATTTAGCGCCAAGCTTTGATCGCGGCCATATCAAACCTACGTTACCGTGATCAACATCTATTGCAACACCTGTCTTTATTGTTGCGCTACATCCAACAGGTACAATTGTATCAACTGAGCTATACAGATCTAAACCTGCTGCATGCTCACTACCGCGTGTTGGCATAATTGAATCTTCATTTAATAGTTTAACTTTAATCATTGTTATTGCTCCATTTGAATTATTTCTGCTTCTACTCTTGGGTTTAACCTATCAATACCGCCATAACTTTCTGAGTTTGCAATAATGATATTTACGTTATCTTCTTCGATTAATCCACTCTCGACTAATGCGTCTTGAAAAAACTTTTTTACTGTTCCGATAAAATTATCTAAATCAGGGTTATTATTAGCTTTCGCAAAGTAAGTGTATTTAATTTTAATCTTGCCCTTGATTGGATCGAATGAATCTAATTGAGGTTTGATCATCTTTTTAAACTTAACTTTTGCTTGGTTAGATATTTGGTAGTGTGCGTTTCTGTACCAGTTGACAGCTATAGCGCCTTTCTTTGTTACTCCGTAAAGCGGTAAGGTGAATTTATAGCTCATTTTCCTGTATCCATTATAGCGTTATACACATCATCGGGCGGTATAGCGTAACCCCATTGAGCCATGCAGCTAACCAAGCATTGGAATATACCGCATTCATCACCAAACTCTTTTACAAATGCGTGCTTGTGATGTGTAACATTTAGTGGATGGTCGCTACCAACGTCATGCAGCTGAAATGGTACAGGGTTAATAAACCAATAACCAATGTGAACTTTGTTATGCTTTCCTGACTTACCAACAACATGATGGCGCTGATATGCAGCATGTTCAAAGCCTGGGTATAAAACACCAACTCCAACTTCATCAATGAAACTAGTAATATCCTTTAGCCATTGTTTTTCTGCTGCACTTGGATTCCTGTTAGCCATATCACTCACTCAA
>TARA_R110000868_G_scaffold28525_6_pt1 | contig 37644 bp, 34 predicted proteins | sample TARA_R110000868 | Tara Oceans TARA_R110000868 (sample SAMEA4397489) | marine metagenome | biome: Polar Biome; feature: [SRF] surface water layer (ENVO:00010504); material: water (ENVO:00002006), including particulate matter (ENVO:01000060) such as... | depth 5 m | reverse complement strand
ACCGGCGGATCGACAAACCCGATATCCCACCGCGTATAACGCCCCGGATATTCGAACGACGATGCGAGCAGCACCCCACGGCGGGAATCGAGCGCCGAAACGAGCGGCTCTACGCCCTGCGCATAATCGGCTTCGCCCGCTTCCCGGCGCACGCCGATCCCGCCGGGAGTGGTATAGGTTATCGAGGACATCTTGCTTCCCTTTCAGTCGGTCATTCGGTCGGTGAAAGAGCCGGAAGGGAAAAGGCGCCAAAACAACAAAAGCCGCCAGTTCCCTGGCGGCCCGTTTCAGCGTCTGTCTGTCGTGTTAAATCAAACGAACATCGCGTGCGGCCGCCGGTTAGACCGGCCACCACCAGATTTTGCGAATGCGGATGTCGTTCGAGTTCATCGCAGCAAACTCGTTCAGCGACGCCGCCATGTCAAGCACCCATAGTCGGGCTGCAAAAATTGATATCGATCATACGCAGCGGACATATCATCTGATAGATATGTTAAACTGCAATCCGACAATAGTGCCGCGGAGACGACAATGACCGATTACTGGGCGAACAAACTGATATTCGATCTGCAGGGGCCGGACGGCAAGGACCTGTGGACCAATCACCGCGCAGAATTTCTCGCGCGCTACCCGGTATCGGACGAACTCCGGCAGGCGTTCCTGGATGACGACATCGAGACCCTGCTGCCCGTCGTAAACCCCTACCTGATGCGGTTTTTCCTGCTGATGCTGGGATATGACGACGAAAAATCGATATCGGTTCTCGAAGCATTGCAGACCGAAGATGAAAGGAAACGCGTCCATGGCTAAACTTGTCGGCAGCTTTGCCGCCTCACACGCTCCCAATATCGCCCGGTCCTGGGACACGCTGAAAGACGATACGCGGGACTGGCTGACCACCCGTTACGACGACCTGGGGGCACGGCTCAAAGCGCTGGAACCGGACGTGCTGGTGATCCATTCGAACGATCACTGGATCAATTTCTTTCTCGAAAACATGCCTGCTTTCCTCATCGGCATCGGTGACGTCCACGACGGCCCGCCCGAGCCGTTCATGAAACCGATCTTCGATGGCAAGACAATGCCCGGCCATGCCGGCCTGGGCCGTCATCTGCTGGAATTCGCCATGGGCGCGGACTTCGACCCGGCCTATTCCCACCGGATCAAGATCGATCATGGAATCGGGATTCCGCTATGGCGGATGGGCATCGACCCCATGCTCCCGGTTGTGCCAGTCTTCATAAACCTCGTCGAAAAGCCGTTTCCGACGCCGAAACGCTGCCTCGCCTGGGGACACATGATCCGCGAAGCCATCGAAGCCTATCCCGAAGACCTCCGGGTCGCGGTACTCGGCACCGGCGGACTCAGCCACTCCATCGGCGAAACGACGATGGGCTGGATCGACGAGCCATTCGATCATGCCTGTATCGACCTGTTCAGAAACGCCCCGGACGCCCGGATCGCCTCCGAACTGGACCGAATGCTGGCCGAAACGGGCAATGGCGGCGCCGAACTCCGGTCCTGGGCAATCGCCCATGCAGCGGCCGGAGGAAAGGGGTTCGACCTGATCGATTACACCCCGATGCCGGAAACCCTGATCGGCTGCGGGCTCGCAGAATGGAAAGTAGCCGCCTGACCCCGGTCCGGAACGGGTCCGGCGGCACCAATCGAAAGCAGCACCCTCACGCCCCGATTCAATCGCCGGTTTCGGGGTTCCGCCGCGTATGATTTCTCATACGGATGTATGTTTTTTGCGATTTTCTAAAGCTTTCCTTAACGGCTGCAAGCCATTTTGGGCGGATGGAATATCGCAATCGTTCCCCTCGGTATCCAATTGCGAAAACCTTCCTTTTCGCAATCCTTGCTGCGTTTGCCCTGACGGTTGCGGAAGCCGCCCCGTCGCATGCCCAAGGCACCCTCAAACGCATCCTGTTCATCAGTTCCTACCATCCTGCGTTTCCCTCCTTCGATCCCCAGGTCGAGGGGCTCCGGTCGGCGCTTGAATATAACGGGTTCGGTCCGGACCATGCGATCCTGGACATCGAATTCATGGATACGAAGCGGCTTCCGAATTCAACGCAAATACCGGATTTCAAAGCCGCGCTGACATCGAAGCTGAAACGGCTCGCACCCTACGACCTCATCGTGACTGCAGACGATAATGCCTTCAAATTCGCGCTCGACGAACAAGACGGCTTATTCAAGGACAAACCGATCATTTTTCTCGGCGTGAACAATATCCCTCACGCCGTCGCACAGGATTCAAACCCGCAGGTTACAGGCGTCGTCGAACAACAATCCGCAGGCGCGACACTCGAGCTCATGTCCCGCATGTATCCCGAGGCTGACAGTATCTATGTCGTCTACGAGGAAACAACCGCGTCAGGCAAGGCCAGCGCCCGAAACCTGAGAGAAGCCATCCGACAAAGGAACCTCGGTAATGTCGAGCTCCTGTCGCTGTCTGACATGACCTACGACGAACTATGGCAGCGTCTCGCAAGAATCCCCGAAAATCACCCTCTTATGATTCAAAGCATTTACCGGGACCGCTCCGGACAGCGTCGGGAATTCGGAGACACGCTTGCCGAGTTGAAAGCCGCTTTTGCCGGACCGCTTTTTGCTTTGCAGCAACACGGTATCGGGCGCGGAGTACTGGGCGGTAATGTCGTTTCGCAGTTCGAGCAGGGAAAATATGCAGGCGAAATGGCTGCGATCGTGCTGAGCGGGATACCTGTCGGCAGTATTCCCGTTACTCAGGAAAGCCCCAACGTATTCGCATTCGACCACCAGGAATTGCAGCGGCTTTCCGTCAACGACAGCTCCCTGCCGCCACTTTCGAAGATATACAATCGCCCCGATCACCTCCTGCAGGGATATATGGACTGGCTGATCAGCGGCACGATCGCCATCGCGATGCAGATGACGCTGATCATCATTCTGCTTAGAACGATCAACCATCGGCGCGGCGCAGAAACCGCGCTCCGCGAAAGCGAAAGCCGCCTGCGCGCGTTCCTCGATAACTCGCCATCGACCATGTATGTCAAAGACCGCGAACACCGGCTGGTCATGGTAAACGCCCGATACCTGCAACTTCACAAGGTGACCGAGGAACAGATAATCGGTCAACGCGGAGGTTCCCGACTGAGCCCGGAAGAAAGGGCAAAAATGGAGGCGGTCGATCAGGTCGTTATGGATTCCTGCGTGCCGTCAACATCTACGCTTGAGATCGTGGACAGGAACGGCAACGTCCGGGTCTACAATGTCTCCAAATTTCCGGTTTTCGATGCAGATGGCGTCGTCGCGGGCGTCGGCGGTGTAAACACGGACGTCACGATACTCCACGACCGGGAAGAAAAACTCGAACAGGCGAAGGCGGAAGCCGAACGGACCGCGAAGGAAGCACAGGTCGCCAACCAGGCAAAATCCGAATTCCTCGCAAGCATGAGCCATGAAATCAGGACCCCGCTAAACGGGGTATTGGGAATGGCCGGCCTGCTGCTCGACACGCCGCTCGACGACGCACAACGCAGCCAGGTCGAAACGATCCGGTCTTCCGGCGGCCTGTTGCTGACGCTCCTGAACGACATCCTCGATCTGTCCAAGATCGAAGCGGGCAAGCTGGAACTCGAGCAAATCGATTTCGATATTGACGGAATTCTGCAATCGGTCTCCGATCTTTGGGCTCCCAAGGCATTTGCGGCCGGTATCGAGTTCAGCCATCAGTGCGACGAACTAACGGCCCCGGTTCTCAGATCCGACCCGACCAGAATTCGGCAGATATTGTTCAATTTCATGTCGAACGCGCTCAAATTCACGGTCGCCGGAAGCATCAGGATCTCCGTTGCTCAACAGAGTCTGGAATCCGGGCTGATAAGCACCCGGTTCGACGTACGCGATACCGGTGCGGGCATCGACAGGGACACCGCCGCCACACTGTTTCGCAAATTCGCGCAGGCCGACACTTCCATCACGCGAAAACACGGCGGTACGGGGCTCGGACTCGCCATCAGCAAGCAGCTCGCGGAGGCAATGGGCGGCGAAATCGGCGTCGACAGCACCCCAGGCGAAGGGTCGACGTTCTGGTTCAGTATCGTCTGTCCAGAAGGGGTCCCGGCGAACGTCCCCGCCGCCGAACGGGTAGCCCCCCCCTCGCACAAGACAGAATCTGCGGCCGAGCCCGGCAGGTCTCTACGAATTCTGGTCGCCGAGGACAACGACGTGAACCAGAAAGTGATTTCGGCGATTCTTTTGTTAGCCGGGCATCGGGTCGACATCGTCGGAAACGGGATCGAAGCTGTCAGTGCCGTCGTCCGGGGCTCCTACGACCTCGTTCTGATGGACGTCCAGATGCCGGAGATGGACGGCGTGACCGCGACCACGCGAATCCGGGACCTGGACGGACCTGAATCGCAGATACCGATCATTGCACTCACAGCGAATGCGATGAAAGGCGATCGGGAGAAATACCGGAACTCCGGCATGGACGACTATGTATCGAAACCGATCGAGAGCGAAAAACTCGCCGAGGCAATGCAGCGCCAGTGCGGTCAGGAAATAACATTACGCCCGGCCCAGGCAGCGGTATCGATCAAAAAGCATGTGAATAGCGACACCGAATTCGCCGCCCGTACACGTGAACTCGAGAACAATCTCGACGAGGTCTTCGCCCCGTTCGATACAGACATTTCCTGACCCTCCACCCGCAGATTTTCCGGGAAAGTCCAATAGCGGCCCCGGTTGCGCAATAGCGACGCCCTTCTCTTGCCCAAGCTTCGCCGACGCACTAAGTTCCGGCAAATTCCTCAAGCGTCAAGAGACTGGAGATATCTGTCATGGAAATGACCGGCGAATACAAAATCCCTGCGCCCCGGCAAAAAGTATGGGAAGCCCTGAACGACCCCGAAGTTCTCGCGACGTGTATCCCGGGTTGCCAGGAATTGAACAAGGATTCCGAAACCGAACTGTCGGCGACCGTGAAGTCCAAGGTCGGCCCCGTCTCGGCAACGTTCAAGGGTAAGGTGACGCTGAGCGAAATCGACCCGCCCAACGGATACAAGATCTCAGGCGAAGGCACAGGCGGTGTTGCCGGGTTTGCGAAAGGCGGCGCCGAAGTCAAACTTGTCGACGACGGCGACGGCACCCTGCTGAGCTATGTCGCGACCGCCCAGGTCGGCGGAAAACTCGCGCAGATCGGCTCGCGGCTGATCGATTCCACGGCGAAAAAGATGGCCAACGAATTCTTCGGAAAATTCGCCGCGGTCGTCGGCGATGCCGAACCCGCTCCTGCGCCCGCGGCTACGCCGGAAGCGGCGCCGGAAGCAGCCGCAGCGGCACCTGCCGCGGCACCTGAAGCTGCGCCCGAAGCACCGGCAGCGCCTGTCGCTTCCCCGCCCCCGGCCGAACCGGCCCCGGCAAAACAGAGTGGCGGGCTGAGCCCGGCCGTCTGGGTCGGCGGACTGATCGTCGCCGCGATTGTCGTCCTGGTCCTGCTGACCTGACGGAAGATTCTCATCCACCCGGACGAAGAGCCTGAAAGCGGGCTCTGGCCGCTTGACCTTGCTCTTCACGGGCGGTTTACTGCGACTTAGAAGAACGTTCGTAATGAACTCGGGATTTTCGCAGTGCATGGTCGACAGACCGTCGCATTGCAATTGAAACGGTCGGACACATCACGTTTCCGGCAAAATATGGAGGCTCCTATGGCGACAAACACTGTCTCGATGACGGTGAACGGCAAAAAGGTATCGGCGGATGTCGAAAACCGTACGCTCCTGGTTCAGTATCTGCGCGAACACCTCGGCATGACCGGAACGCATGTCGGCTGCGACACCACCCAGTGCGGTGCCTGCACAGTTCATATCGGCGGCCTTCCGATCAAGTCCTGCACGATCCTCGCCCGTCAGCTCGAAGGCGCCGACGTCACGACGATCGAAGGCCTCGCCGACGGCGACAAACTGCATCCCATGCAGGAAGCGTTTCGTGAAAACCATGCCCTGCAATGCGGTTTCTGCACCCCCGGCATGGTGATGAGCGCCATCGGTATCGTCGAGCGCAACAAGGACAGTCTCGACGAGAAAACGGTCCGCGAAGAACTTGAAGGCAATTTCTGCCGCTGCACGGGCTATCACAACATCGTAAAGGCGATTCTCGCCGCGCATAAGGAAATGACTGCCTAACTGCTGCCGAAGAACCGGGAAAACGGCCCGCAGCCTCGACCATAATCAGGGAGGCACCAATGCCAGACGGAGCAATCGGTACACCGATCCGACGCCGGGAAGACCAACGTTTTCTGACCGGCGCCGGCCAATACGTCGACGATTTCAATCGTCCCGGCCAGACATACGCTTGGATGGTAAGGTCGTCAGTGGCCCACGCGGCAATCAAAAGCGTCGATATATCGAAAGCGGAGGCCGCCCCCGGCGTAGTGAAAATTCTCACCGGCGCCGACTGGGCCGCCGACGGGGTCGGCGGGCTTCCCTGCGGCTGGCAGGTAATCGGCAAAAACGATGTGGCAATGCACGAACCGCCCCATCCGGCCCTGGTCGCCGACAAGGTGCGCCATGTCGGCGACAATCTGGCGATCGTTATCGCGGAAACCAAAGATCAGGCACGCGACGCGGCAGAACTGATCGAAATCGACCTCGAAGAACGGCCCGCCGTCGTCTCGATGTCGGCCGCCGCCGCGGACGGCGCCCCCCTTGTACACGACGATGTGCCGAACAACCTGTGCTACGACTGGGAAATCGGGGTCCGGGAAGACGCCGACGCGGTATTCGACAAGGCCGATCACGTCACCAGGCTGGAACTTGTCAATAACCGGCTTGTCGCCAATCCGATCGAACCGCGTGCCGCACTGGCCGAATACGATCCGGCCGGCGATCATTACACGCTGTACACGACCAGCCAGAACCCGCACGTGATCCGCCTGCTCATGGGTGCGTTCGTGCTGTCGATTCCGGAACACAAGCTGCGAATCGTCGCCCCCGATGTCGGCGGCGGCTTCGGCGCAAAAATCTATCATTACGCCGAAGAAGCGATCCTCACCTGGGCATCGAAGAAAGTTCGCCGCCCGATCAAGTGGACAGCGGACCGTTCCGACAGTTTCATGACCGATGCGCAGGGCCGCGACCATGTCACGACGGGCGAACTCGCCCTCGACAAGGACGGCAAATTTCTCGCGCTCCGCGTTCAGACCAATGCCAATATGGGCGGCTACCTGTCGACCTTCGCGCCGGCGATCCCGACCTATCTCTATGCCACCCTCCTCGCCGGGCTGTACCGGACCCCGGTGATTTACTGCAACGTGAAGGCCTATTTCACCAACACCGTGCCCGTGGACGCCTATCGCGGCGCCGGAAGGCCCGAAGCCTGCTATCTGATCGAACGTCTGGTCGAACAGGCGGCGCGGGAAACCGGAATCGATAAAGTCGAAATTCGCCGCCGGAATTTCATCTCCGCGGCCGAAATGCCGTATCAGACGCCGGTGGCACTGGAATACGATTCGGGCGACTTTATCCGGAACCTCGAAGACGGCCTGAAATCGGCCGAATACGATGGTTTCGCCGCCCGCCGCGCCGCATCCGAAAAAAACGGCAAGCTGCGCGGTGTCGGTCTTGCCACCTATATCGAGGCCTGCGGCATCGCCCCGTCGGCGGTCGCCGGCGCACTCGGCGCCCGCGCCGGGTTGTTCGAATCCGCGGAAGTACGCGTGCATCCCACCGGTTCGGTGACGGTATTCACCGGCGCCCATCAGCACGGCCAGGGACATGAAACGACATTCGCCCAGCTCGTCGCCGACGGGCTCGGCGTTGCCGTCGAGAATGTCGAAGTCGTCCACGGCGATACCGACCGGATCCAGTTCGGTATGGGCACATACGGTTCGCGTTCGCTCGCGGTCGGCGGTTCTGCTATCGTGAAGGCGATGGACAAGGTGGTCGAAAAGGGCAAGAAAATCGCGGCGCATCTGCTCGAGGCCTCAGTCGACGACATCGAATTCGACGCCGGCACGTTCCGCGTATCCGGCACCGACAGGGAACTCGGCATCGGCGACATCGCCCTGACCGCCTACGTTCCGCACAATTACCCGATCGAAGAGCTCGAACCCGGGCTCGACGAAACGGCGTTTTATGACCCGAAGAACTTTACCTACCCCAATGGGTGCCATATCGCCGAGGTCGAAATCGACCCGACAACCGGCCAGGTTACCCTGTGCAGCTTCAATGCCGTCGACGATTTCGGCAAGATTATCAATCCGATGATCGTAGAAGGACAGGTGCATGGCGGGCTGGTGCAGGGTATCGGACAGGCGCTGATGGAAAACTGCATCTATGACGATCAGGGCCAACTGGTCACCGGGTCGTTCAACGATTACTGTCTGCCGCGCGCAGACGATGTACCGAGCTTTACGGTCGGCACCAACGAAGGCGCGCCCTGCACGCATAATCCGCTGGGCGTCAAAGGATGTGGCGAGGCCGGCACGATCGGCGCCGGCGCCGCTGTAACGAACGCCGTGCTTGACGCGCTCGGCACAAAGGGTATTCACAACATAGACATGCCGGCGACACCCCACCGGGTATGGCAGGCACTACAACAATCTAACGGCTAACTGGAAAGGTCGAGACATGTACGATTTCAATTACAAACGCGCCACCTCGGTAGACGACGCGGCTGCCGCCATCAACAGTGCGGATGACGGCAAGATTGTCGCCGGCGGGATGACGCTGCTGCCGACGCTGAAACAGCGCCTGGCGATGCCGTCCGATCTTGTCGATCTCGCAGACCTGAGCGATCTGGTCGGCATTACCGTCGACGGCAGTTCGGTCACGATCGGCGCCATGACGCCCCATGCCGTCGTGCATGCGTCGGCGGACGTCCAGAAGGCGATCCCCGCCCTGTCCAAGCTGGCCGGTCTGATCGGCGATCCGATGGTCCGCAACCGCGGCACCATCGGCGGCTCGATCTCGAATAACGACCCCGCCGCCGACTACCCGTCCGCCGTTGTCGGACTTGGCGCGACCGTCCATACCAGCAAACGCGAAATCGCCGGGGACGACTTCTTCACCGGCATGTTTGAAACAGCGCTCGAAGAAGACGAAATCGTGACCAAGGTCGTCTTCCCGATCCCCGAAAAAGCGGCCTATATGAAGTTCCCGAACCCGGCATCCCGCTATGCCGTTGTCGGCACCTTTGTCAGCAAGGGCCCCCAGGGCACCCGCGTCGCGGTTACCGGCGCCGGCCCGTGCGTTTTCCGCCAGTCAGACATGGAAGCCGCGCTTGAAAGCAATTTCACGCCGGAAGCCGTCGAAAACATCAAGCAGGACGATGGCGATCTGAATACGGATATCCACGCGAGCGCCGAATACCGCGCCCATCTGGTGACCGTTATGGCAAAACGCGCAGTTGCGGAAGCCAACGGCTGACGGCAGCGGAACCGCATACAGCAAACGTTCCAGGAAAAACCAGGATGATCCTCCACAATAGCAGGCGGACCATCCTGGTTTCCTGTATCTGCCTGGCGGCGATAGTGCCGCTATCCCCGCAAAAAGCCGCAGCCCAGGGCGCCGGTAATTCCGCAACGGCCGGCGGAACCCCGAACGCGTTTTTCCGCGCCCTTCAGACAATCGATGCCCAGCAGAATGCGGTTGCCGCCACGCGCAGCTATGCCCGCCCCCTTCCCGGCGCCCGCCCGACGGCCTACAGGACCGGTGCGTTCCGGGCGCCCTTGCAGCCGTCCCCCGCCGTCGCCCCGGTGACGGCGTCGGGTCAGACACCGTCTTCGTTTTACAGTGCCGTCCGCGCGATCGACAGCCAGCAGAACGCGCCCTACGCCGCACCGGCCTTCGCCCCTACGGCGACGACAGCGCCGCTCCCCGGGGCCACGGTCGCGCCGTCGCGGTGGTTGGCACAACAGCCGGTTTACGACTACCGTACGGCGACGGCGCCTCAGCCGGTGGAAACGACGATCGTGGAGGGAACCGCGAACGCGCCGATGAATGTGTCCATCCTGAGCACCGACTACCTGCTCAGCTATCCGCAGAACGCCTGGCGCATCATTTCTGCGCCCTATAATTTCGACACCAGGGACTGGCTGACCGCCGGGGGTATCGCCGCGACAACCGGCCTTCTGCTGCTCGCCGACAAGGAACTCAACGATACCTGGCGCGACGATATCCGGTCGGACACGCTTGACGATTTTCTCGACGTCATGGAAAATTTCGGCGATTCCAAAATCATCATTTTCGGCGCGCTCGGCGGATACGCGATGGGGGAGCTGATCGGCACCGACCGGGACCAGGAAGCCGCCCTCCTCGTCGCCCAGAGTTTCGTGCTGTCCGCCGGGCTTACCCAGGGGTTGAAATTCGCCTTTCGCCGCGACCGGCCGGATGACAGCCGGGACGACCAGTATTCCTTTTTCTCGTCGGATGCGAGCAAGACGAACTCGTCCTTTCCGTCCGGGCACGCAACAAACGCGTTCTCGATGGCGGCGGTCCTGACCAATGTTTACGATGAAAGCGCGCCGTGGCTCGGCTGGGTTCTTTACCCGATTGCGGGTGCTACGGCCCTTGCCCGCGTAAACAACGAACGCCATTGGGGGTCCGACGTCTTTCTGGGCTCGGCCCTGGGGTATTTCATCGGCCGGATGGTCGTCCGCTACAGCCCGTTCCGGAACAAGCAGACCGTCAGCATTGAGCCGATTTCCGACGGCGACCTGAATGGGCTGCGGATCGTCCACAAACTCTAGACCGCCGGGAATAGCTCCTTCTCTTGAGAACAGCCCCGCAATGCTGTAGGTGCATTAGGTATGACTGATAATCTCCCCTCCTCCGTTGATGCCGTTGTCGATATGCTGCGCGGCGGAAACTATGTCGGCGACCGCTCGCTTTCTACGGCGCTCTATCTTGCGCTCAAGCTGGGTCGCCCCCTGTTCCTCGAAGGCGAAGCCGGCGTCGGCAAGACCGAGATCGGCAAGGTCCTTTCCGAAGCCCTGGGCCGCCGCCTCATCCGGCTCCAGTGCTACGAGGGCCTCGATGTGTCCTCGGCGGTATACGAGTGGAACTACTCGATGCAGATGATCGATATCCGCATCGCCGAAGCCGCCGGCCAGCAGGACCGCGAACGTATCGAAGACGACATATTTTCCGAACGGTTTCTCATCAAACGCCCCCTGTTGCAGGCGCTCGAAGCAGACGATTCAGGGCAACCGCCGGTCCTGCTGATCGACGAACTGGACCGCACGGACGAGCCCTTCGAAGCCTTCCTGCTTGAAATTCTCTCGGATTTCCAGGTCACGATCCCCGAAATAGGCACCGTGAAGGCGGCCAAGCCGCCGATCGTGATCATCACCTCCAACCGGACACGGGAAATTCACGATGCGATCAAGCGCCGCTGCTTCTATTTCTGGGTCGATTACCCCAACGCCAGGCGCGAACTCGAAATCCTCAAGGTCAAGGTGCCCGACGCACCCGAAAAACTGACGCGGCAGGTTGTCGAATTCGTCCAGCACCTGCGCAACCGCGATCTGTTCAAGCTGCCGGGCGTCGCCGAGACGATCGACTGGACCAATGCGCTGATCCAGCTCGACAAAATCGACCTCGATCCCGAAACGGTGAATTCTTCCCTCGGCGTCCTACTGAAATACCAGGACGATATCGAAAAAATCCAGGGCTCGGAGGCCGCTAATATCCTGGACGAGGTAAAGGCAGGCATCGCGGCGGGCGCCTGATGGCCGATACGCCAGCAGATCCCCCGCCCGATTCCCCGGCGAACACCGACCTGACGCCGGGAATGCAGCTGCTCGACCGGCTGGATGACAACAAGCTTGCGCCCAATATCATGCATTTCGGGCGTGTGCTGCGGGCAGCGGGCCTGCCCATCGGCCCCGGCAAGATTATCGATGCGACGCAGGCCGTCATGGAAGTCGGCATCCAGAGCCGGTCCGATTTTTACTGGGCGCTGCACGCAGTTTTCGTCAACCGGCGCGATCAGCATGAACTGTTCGACCAGGCATTCCACATATTCTGGAAAGACCCCAAGCTCCTGGAACGGATGATGGGCATCCTGCTGCCGCAGATCGACAGCGGCGAGGCGCCCCCGCCCGAAGAACAACCGCTCCGCCGCCTCCAGGAAGCGCTGAGCCAGCCGCAGGACGACAAGCCCGAATCCGAACAGGAAGAGGAGCAGGAAGAGGAAATCGAACTCGACGCGGCGATGACCGTGTCCGAGCGCGAGCTTCTGCAGACCATGGATTTCGAGGAAATGTCCGCCGACGAAATCGAGGCCGCAAAACGCGCGATCGCGCAGATGCGCCTGCCGATAACCGAAATCCCGACCCGCCGCTATCAGGTCAGCCCGCGCCAGGCACGGGTCGATATGCGCGCCACCATGCGTGCCGCCCTGCGATCCGGCGGGGATTCGATCCCGCTGAAGTTCCGCAAACGGCGTACCCGCCCGCCGCCGCTGGTGATTCTGTGCGATATTTCGGGCTCCATGAGCCGATACACGCGCATGTTCCTGCATTTCATGCATGCGGTCACCAACGACCGCGACCGTGTACATACCTTTCTGTTCGGCACCCGCCTGACCAACGTGACGCGCTACCTGCGGAACAAGGACATCGATATCGCCATCGAACAGGTCACCGATGCCGTCGAGGACTGGTCCGGCGGCACGCGGATCGGAGAAAGTCTGAGCGATTTCAACAGGTTCTGGTCACGCCGCGTGCTCGGTCAGGGCGCCATCGTAATCCTGATCTCGGACGGGCTCGACCGCGATGCGGGCCGTGGCCTGCACATGGAGATCGAACGGCTGCATAAATCCTGCCGGCGCCTGATCTGGCTGAACCCGCTCCTGCGGTTCGACGGCTTCCAGCCGAAAAGCCAGGGTATTCAGGCAATCCTGCCATCCGTTGACGAATTCCGTCCGGTGCACAATCTTAACAGTCTGGAAGAGCTGATCGGCGCGCTGAATCGCCCCGGCGGCCCGCGCAAGCAAGGAGTACAGGAATGGCTGACGGAAATGTAACGACGGGCCTGTCGATGGACGACGACGTCCTGACCGAGGCCGCGAAATGGCGCAAGGAAGGCCGCAATGTCGCGCTGGCGACCGTGGTGTCCACGTGGGGATCGTCCCCCCGCCCGACCGGCAGCCACCTCGCGATTGACGAGGACGGCAAGATCGTCGGATCGGTCTCCGGCGGCTGTATCGAGGGCGCCGTGGTCAGCGAATCCATGGAAGTGATGCAAACCGGCAAGCCGAAGGTCCTGGAATACGGCGTCACCAACGAACTGGCCTGGGAAGTCGGCCTCGCCTGCGGCGGCTCCATCCACGTCTATGTAGAGAAAGTCGAATGAAACAGGAAACCCTGACCCAGCTGCTGGACGACCAGACAGCCAAACGGGCCGTCGCGCTCGCAACCGATATGGAGTCCGGCGACCAGACGCTGATCTACACCGATTCCGCCAACGGCCCGGATTCCGATAACGCCGAAGTTCTGGCCGCAGCCCGCCAGGCCATCCAGGACGACCGCAGCAAGGTCTACGAGCTGAGCGGGCGGCGCATCTTCGTCGAGACCTTCAACCCGCCGCTTCGGATGCTGATTGTCGGCGCCGTTCATATTGCGCAGCCGCTGTCGCGCATGGCGTCGGTGGCCGGATACGATGTCACCGTAATCGACCCGCGCGCCTCGTTCGCCACGGATGAACGTTTTCCCGGCATTTCCCTGAACGGCGAATGGCCGGACGATGCCATGAAAGCGCTCGACCCGGACCGCCGCACGGCCGTCGTCACACTGACCCACGACCCCAAACTGGACGATCCCGGGCTTGAAGTCGCGCTGAAATCCGATGCGTTTTACATCGGTGCCCTGGGCAGCCGCAAAACCCATGCGGGGCGTGTCGCACGTCTAACCGATGCCGGGTTCAGCGAGGCAGAAATTGCCCGCATTCACGCCCCTGTGGGCCTGAATATAGGCTCGATTTCGCCGGCCGAGATCGCAGTATCGATTCTGGCCCAGATCACCGAGGTGCTTCATCGCAAGATCGAGGCGCGGGCGGCAGCGTGATACGCGTTCGATCGGCCCGCGTTCCGGCTGATATGTCATGAAGTTCGGCGAAGTCCCCCTGGAAGAGGCCCTTGACGCGATTCTCGCGCATTCCGTCCGTTTGGCGGATGGCGTGATGCGCAAGGGCCGGGTGCTGGATGCCGGGGATATCGCCCGTCTTCGGACCGCCGGGCATGACGCCGTTACGGCCGCCCGGCTTGAAGACGGCGATCTCGACGAGAACCAGGCCGCATTGCGGCTCGCGGAGACGTTTCAGACCGCCGGCCTCACCGCATCCGGCGGCCGGACCGGGCGGGCCAACCTGCGGGCGAATGCCGCCGGAGTCGCCCTGATCGACGCGGAAACCATCCACCGGATGAATGCCGTAAACGAAGCGCTGACGATCTCTACCGTGCGCCCGTTCGATTCCGTCGCCGAAGGACAGGTCACTGCAACCGTCAAGGTGATTACGTTCGGCGTTTCAGCCGACACTGTGGATGCCTGCGCTGCAATCGCCCGCTCCGGCGTGCCCCCTGTCCGCGTCGCCCCCTACGACGCCACCCTCCGGGTCGGCTTCATACAGACCATCCTGCCCGGCCTGAAGGACAGCATCGTCGCCAAGGCGACGGCCACGACAACCGCCCGGCTCTCGGAGATGGGATTGTCGATATTCCGCGAACTCCATTGCGACCATAGCCCGGATGCCGTGTCGGATGCCCTCAGGACGCTGTCGGAAGCATCCTGCGACATTGTACTGGTCCTCGGCGCCTCGGCCATCGTCGACCGGCGCGACACCGTACCTGCGGCCGTTGTCCGCGCAGGTGGCGAAATCGACCATCTCGGTCTGCCGGTCGATCCCGGCAACCTGATGCTTTTCGCCGGGCTGGGCAAAATGCGAATACTGGGCATTCCAGGCTCTGCGCGCTCTCCCCGGCTGCACGGCTTCGACTGGGTGCTGCAGCGGCTGGCGGCACGACTGGAGGTCACGCCGGACGATCTGACGCGGATGGGCGTCGGCGGGCTGTTGAAAGAAATGCCCGGCCGCCCGATGTCGCGCGAAGACGAGGATGTGGACGATATGATCGAAGACAACCGGACATCGATCGGCGGCGTTCTGCTCGCCGCCGGCCAGTCCCGCCGCATGGGCCCCGCCAACAAGATGCTCGTGGAGGTAGATGGCGCCCCGATGGTGCTGCATGCCGCCCGCGCCCTGCTTGCCAGCGGTACCGCGCCCGTGGTTGTCGTCCTGGGACACAAGCCCGAAGCGGTCGAAACGGCACTTTCAGGGCTCGATGTCACCTTTGTCCGCAACCCGGACTACGCGGACGGGTTGAGCACCTCGCTGAAAGCGGGGCTTTTCGCCCTGCCCGAAAGCTGTGCCGGTGCCGTCGTCGCCCTCGGCGACATGCCCGGCGTCGGCGCCGTGGATATCGACAGCCTGATCGATGCCTTCGACCCGGCCCACGGACATTCGATCTGCGTGCCCACCCATAACGACAAACGCGGCAATCCGGTCCTGTGGGCACGGCGGTATTTTGCCGAAATCGCGTCCGTGTCCGGCGATGTCGGCGCCCGTCACCTGATCGGCGAAAATGCCGACCAGGTCATCGAGGTTCCCCGCGACAATCCCGGCATTTTGATAGATCTGGACACGCCGGAAGCCGTCGCCGCCCACCTCCGGAAATAGCCGCACAAAAAAAGCCGCCGGTCATTAAGACCGGCGGCCAGTTCTGGTGCGCTCCGTTTATTCTGGCTACCTGCCATTCCCGCCGTGGCGGGATCGGGTCAATGGGATTCGTTCAGCATTGCCCCGATCATAGCGTTTTCGGTCGCGATTACCTTCAGGTTTGCCTTATAGGCATGCTCTGCCTGGGTCATATTCACGACTTCCCGGACCAGATCCACATTCGGACGCCCGACCATTCCCGATTCATCGGCGAGCCGGTCGTCCGGGGCATAAACCTGCACATGCGGCGGTTCGACCGGCGTGAACTCCGCCCGCGTACCGCCGCCGGCGGAAGCTTCCTGATGAACGCGGACCGGCTCGTAAACCGGTGGATCGCGGCGCTCACGTACGGCCGGACTGTCTGCCGCCCGGACATCCTCGGTCCGGATGGAATTACGGGAATTCGCAATATTCGAGGCACTTGCCTCCACCCGCATCGACGCCGCGTGTAACCCGCTCACGGCGGAACTTATTGCACTGGACATTCTCACCTCCTGCTTTGCCTTGGAGAAAACGTACAGCCCAATTATTTTTACTTATTTAACATTACAATTCATTATATTCTCAATTATTATTTATTACTCTATTACTTTTTCTGTATTTAAATAAACAATATATAAAAACCAAGCCATTCCCGTCACAACCATTGGAAACCGGGGTATTTTCCAGGTCCGGTTAAAAAAAGGCGGGTCCCGGTCAGGACCCGCCTTCAATTCAATCCATTGCGTCCGCTCAGGCAGCGACAGCTTTTCGCCCTGCCTCTGTTTCCAGGTAGCTTTTCGGCAATTCGCGGAAATCGGTCATCAGCGAGCCGAATCCTTCGATAATGTCGTCAAACCCGTTTGCCCGCATGGCATACCAGTAGGTCGCGGTATTGATCGCGATCACCGGCTTCTTCAGCCACCTTTCGGCCTCGCCCGCCAGGCGCGCCATCGCGAGATTGGTCCCCACCTGCACGATCGCATCGGGATTATGTTCGTTCAGTTCCTGGAGGCCGTTCAGCAGCTCGGCCTCGGTCACCTGGGCGATATTCGCAGGACTGTCGCATTTGAGCCCCTTGATCGCGACGACCTCGAAACCGCAATCTTCGAAGAACTGCCGGACATTCTTGTCGCCGACCGGCCAGTACGGCGTGATCACGCAGATCTTCTTGACATCGCCATAGCAGCGCAACGCCGCCTGCGACGCATCCGACCCCATGGCGACCCCCATGCCGGACAGTTCCTTCACCCGCTCGCGCAGGCGGATGGATTCCTCCAGACCGTCCCAGAACGTTTCGGCCGACATGCCCATTACGATATAGTCCGGGTTGCAGGTCATCACCCGCAGGATGGCGTTGTCGAATTCCTTGCGGATATTGTCCATCAGCGCGTTGAATTCCTCGTCGGAATTCACCGGCTCGTCCGGAATCCAGATACGCACGGTATGGTTCGTCACGCCGCGGGGGCGCATGTCGTCGAATTCCGGCTGCACGGACGTATTGGTGGATGGAAGGATCACCCCCCAGTTCGCACGATAGCCCAGCGAATCGGTCATTTCGTTTACTCCTGTGTCTCTACGATATTGGCCTGTTTCGGGGCCAGCTTATCGAGTTCCGACATCACGTCTTCCAGCGACATCACGTCGCCGTATTTCTGATCTATATCGAAGAGATTGGCTTCGTGCGGCCCCTTGGCCCGGTCGCCCGAACATTCCCGCGGCACGATGGGGCGGAAGCCGTTCGACATGGCATCGACGGCGGTCGCCCGCACGCAGCCCGACGTCGTGCAGCCGGTAATGATCGCCGTGTCGATGCCCCGCTGCGCCAGCCAGCCGGTCAGGTCGGTATTCGAAAACCCCGACGGATAGTGTTTTTCCAACACCCTTTCGCCCGGCCGCGGTTCCAGTTCATCGACGACCTTTGTCTCGTGCGACCCGCGTTTCAGCTTGGCGAGGCCCGGCGATTTCAGGTTGAAAACCCCATCTTCGCTGCCGTCTTCGGCGTAGACGTGGCTGGTAAAAACGATGGGCAGGTCCATGTGGCGCGCGACCGCCAGCAATTCCGCGGTGCTGTCGATCGCTTCCTGGATGTTTCCGCCGCCGAACGCATCGGGATCGTTGAAACCATTGATAAAATCGATAATCAACAACGCCGGTTTCTTGCCGAATCCGATCCGGTTGCCGAAACCCTGCTTTTCGTAAACTGCGGTGTCTTCGGCATCATGCGGATTGACGGACATGGAATGTCTCCCAGATTAGGTTCAGAACCGGTAGGTTAGCCCAATTATAAAATCGTGCGAAGTATAGCTGTCGGCGCGGATCGTCGTTCCGTCCGTATGCGGCCCGCTTTCTACCTCACCCAGGTCGATATACCTGTACCGGAACTCCGTATCCCAGTTCTGGGCGAACGACCAGATCACGCCGAGCGCCAGGTTCCAGGTAAAATTATTCGTCCGTGTGACCAGTTCGGTCTTGGCCCCGCCCCCGATCGGCACCCGGGCCACGTCCGACACGTTCTGGGCCCAGCCGATACCGCCCCCGGCAAACAGAGCCCAGCGATCGTTCATCTGGTAATCGCCGTACACGTTGGCGATCACGGCATGGGTGGAAAGCTGATTTTCGTATCCGGCGGATCCGAGGACCCGGGTATCGAAATCGAACCGTGCGCGATAGTGGTATTCTATCTCCGACCGGATCGGCAGTCCTTTTTTCGCCCAGTTATAGCCGAGCGTGATACCGAGCGCGCCGACCTCGTCGACGTCGTTTCTCAATTGCAGCGTCCCGCTGCTGGCCGTGACGTCATCGACCGACGAGTAACCTCCGATCATCAGAAATGAAAGGTAATCCCCCGAATTTCCGCTGGACGCCCGTCGCGATTCCGCCGATGCGCCTGTTGAAAACGCCAATCCTGCGACAAGCGCGATACCGGCTGCCACTACCCCATTGATTTTCATAAAGTTCCCCCAGAAACGATAGACTTTCCTATCGCGATGCGCCGCGAATGTCCAGATACACGCCGTGCCGGCCCCTGCATTGCAGGCATTCAGTTTCCGCCGCCGACCGACCGTTCGAGCGCCGGATAGCGTACCCCCAGGGTCAGGCCCCGCGCGCCCATGAATATCATCAGCGCCGCCCACAGGCCGTGATTTCCCCAGACGGGCACCAGTACGAAACAGCAGACACCGTAAACCGCCAGAGAGGCGATCATGGCGTTCCGCATGGTCGCCCCGCGGGTGCCGCCCAGGAAGACACCGTCCAGAATATACGGAAATACCGCCACAACCGGCATCGCGACCGTCCACAGCAGATATTCCCGGGCGGCGGCCCTGACCTCCTCGATCCCAGTCAGTACATCGATAATGGCCGGGCCGACCAGGAGATAGACAAGCGAGAATCCGACAGCGACAAGCACGCCCCAGAACATCGACACCCGCACCGCGTCGCGGAAAGCCGCGCGCTGGCGCCCGCCGATGGCGCCGCCCCCTAACGCCTCGGCCGCATGGGCCAGTCCGTCCAGCGCGTGGGCCATGAAGGTCTGGAAATTGAGCAAAACCGCGTTGGCCGCCAGCACGACATTCCCGAACGCGGCGCCCTGGGCGGTGAAATAGGCGAATGCCGAAACCAGGCAGATCGTGCGGATAAATATATCGATGTTGAGCGCGATGGTCCGCCGGATCTTCGCGCCGTCGAGAATTTTGTCGCGGATGAACGCCCCGCCGACGCGTCGGAGTATCGGTATCGCAAGCCACAGGCCGACCAGGACCGCCACCGCATCCGCCAACGCCGTCGCCGCCGCGACGCCGGCAACGCCCCAGCCGAATCCGATCACAAAGACGACGTCGAGCACGATATTGACGCCATTAAGGGTTAGTTGATGAATCAGCGCCGACTTCGTGCTCTGAACGCCGACAAACCAGCCTAGCAGCGCAAAATTCATCAGGGTCGCAGGCGCACCCCAGATGCGGACGAAAAAATATTCCCGCGCGAGCGTCTCGACCTCTCCCGACGCATTGACGATCGCGAAAGCCAGAGATGCTATCGGTGCCTGCAGCGCGATGAGGATAAACGCCACCGGGACGCCCACCACCGCCGCACGGGCGAGACAGGCGCGCACCTCGTCGGCGTCGTTCGCGCCGAACGCCTGCGCCGTCAGCCCGCCGGTCCCCATCCGCAGAAATCCGAATCCCCAGTAAATAAACGTAAACACCATCGCCCCGATCGCCACACCGCCCAGGTATTTTGCATCGGGGAGATGCCCCATAACGGCCGTATCGACCGCCCCCAGCATGGGCACGGAGATGTTCGAGATGATGATGGGTCCGGCGAGGTGCCAGACCCTCAGATGGGTTTCCCGTTTCATGGGTGCTGAGTGGCGGCAATCGCGTCGAGCGTCAAGCAGGAACCTGTCAGCAATGTGCCTCCCGGGCATTCCGAACCGGCTCACATGCCGCTAAACTGACGGCGCCAATAACGGGATAAACATTATGAGCGACGAACTTGAACCGGGCCTGATTCGCGGGGCTGACGGTCACGCACGATGCTTCTGGCCGGGGGAACTGCCGGACTACCTCGCCTATCACGACGACGAATGGGGATTGCCGGTCGCCGACGATCACCGCCTGTTCGAAAAAATCTGCCTTGAGGGTTTTCAGTCGGGACTGTCGTGGCTGACGATTTTGCGCAAGCGGGAAAACTTTCGCGAGGCATTCTCGGATTTCGACTTCACGCGCGTCGCAAAATACGGGGACAGGGACATCGAAAAACTGGTTGGAAATGCCGGTATCATCCGCCACCGCGGCAAGATCGTGTCGACGGTCAACAACGCAAAACGCGCCTGCGAGATGGTCGAGGAATTCGGGAGTCTCGGCGCCTATTTCTGGCAGCATGAGCCTGGTACGGACAACCGCCCCGGGAAACTGGATCACGAGACCCTGAAGACCCTGGGCAAGACACCTGAATCAGTTGCCTTGTCGAAAGATCTGAAAAAGCGCGGCTGGTCGTTCGTCGGACCGACGACCGCCTACGCCTTCATGCAGGCGATGGGGATGGTCAACGATCATATTGACGGATGTTTCGCGCGGGAAGCGACCGAAGCGGCCCGGAAGAAGTTCAGGCGCCCGGCCTAGGCCGGACGCCTCCCCTGTTCGGGGATTTATTTCTTCTCGACGTCCGCCGCGACGCGGAAGGTCACGATCGAATCCGGATCGCTGACAGAGCCGTTATTGCCGGTGCCCTTCTTGATCATATCGACGAATTCCATACCCGACGTGACCTTGCCCCATACGGAGTACTTGTTGTCGAGCCAGTCGGAATCGCCCAGCATGATGAAGAACTGGCTGTTGGCACTCGACGGGCTGGACGATCGCGCCATCGACAAAACGCCGCGCACGTGTTTTTCCGACGAAAATTCAGGCGGCAGGTTCGGCTTGTCCGAACCGCCCGTACCGTCGCCGTTGGGATCGCCCGTCTGGACCATGAAACCGTCGATAACGCGGTGAAATTTCAGCCCGTCATAGAACTTTTCCCGCACCAGCTCCTTGATGCGTTCGACATGGCGCGGCGCCAGGTCGGGCCGCAATTCGATGACCACCCGGCCATCCTTGGTTTCCAGATAAAGGGTATTTTCGAGATCCGCAGCCATTGCAGCCCCCATTGTTGATATGAATAGGATTGCACCAGCGCAAAGTGCTCTGAAAATCGTTCGTCCCGGCATTCATCGTCTCCAGTATCGTAGTGAGCGTCCATGCCCCCGTCGGAGTGATTTCTACCTTATTCGCCGCGGCAATCAAACCGCCGACACGTCGGTCAGATCACGAATTCCGTCGTTGCCTCCGGCGCGTAGAGTTCTTCCGGCTTCAATTTGCGGTGCGTGACCCCCTGTTCGTCGCAATATTGCAGGAAGGCTTCAATCGTGGTCCGGTTGGCCTCGATGCCATAGGGCCACACGCCGTTATCGCCGAAAATCTTCGACGCAGTGCGTTCCGCGTTCACATATCCCCACGGCACCGGAATCTGCGAGGCCGTCACGCTGGTCATCCGCTCGACCGACCGGTCACGTGCTTCTTCGAAGGCGGTCATCAGATTACGCGCAATCCAGGGATATTCCTCGTACACGTCGCGCTTGATCGCGACGGTGTGCATAATCGGATAGATTCCGGTTTCCTCGAAATAGGATTCCTCCACTTCGCGGAAATCCGGCATCAGCCGGGTCATCCCGGCATTGCCGGCTTCGAATTCATGCGGAGGATGGGCGGAAATCATGCAGTCGATTTCGCCCGCAAGCAGCATCTCGGCCAGCGATTTGTCCGCAACCTGCGTGTATTTGACGCCGGCCGGCAGGTTCAGCTTCGCCATCTCGACACGGCCCGGCTTGTTCACTCCCGCCTGCACCCATTCGACCTCGTCCAGCTTCACGCCGCCCTGATGATGCAGCCAGCCGCGCGCATACACGGTCGCGGTCTGCGACCATTCGGGAATGCCGATCCGCTTGCCCTTGAGATCGCCGGATTCCTTGATGCTGCCGTCCGAGCGGATATAGAACGCCGAATGACGGAATACGCGGCTGATGAAGACGGGAATCCCGGTGATCGGCGGATTGTCCTGCGACATGATCGAACAGTATTTCGCGAAAGACAGTTCGGAAACGTCCCACTCGAACGATTTCGCAAAGCGGTAGAATATCTCCTCGACTTCCATCTGAAGATGGGTGAGTTCAATCCCCTTCGGTTTCACCATGCCCGATGCGATGTCGCGCACATGGTCGTAGTCCCATGTCGCCATGGTGAGATGAATGTCGTTATGCATTGATGCCTCCGTTAGCGGATTATTGTTAGGTAAAGGATGTAGTCGAGAACCGCAGCGGTGCCAAGAACCGGCACGGCGACGCACAGCACGAAATAAATCCAGGCCCAGGCGGTAAAGCCTCGGCGGGGAATCGTATGGCCGTCTATGATAACGGAACGGTTGATCGGGCTGCCCATTGTCTAAGGTATAAACGCTCCGGGGACGGAATTGAACTCTGCATCGAACTCTGAGATCGCAATCGACTGGACGCCGAAGCGCGCGGTGTACACCCGAACGCAGGACGCCGGCCCTGCGGCGCTTGAACAGAGCTGGGCATACGGCGACGCCCTTGCCGATGTATCCGCCAATGACATCTGGCGGGGCATTATAGAGATTGACGGAGCGCCGGTTGCAACGGTCCAGACGGTCGAAAAACGCCTTCCGGGCGGCCTCATTCTGGTCCGCCTGACCCGCGGGCCGGTCCTGGCGCAACCGGGGCTCCTGTCAGATATCGTTTATGCGATACGCGCCGACTACCCGCGGTTTTCCCGAAACCTGCTGTTCTGGATGCCCGATACCGCCGATCCCGCCCCTGTCATGCGGCGGATCGGCAAACGCCCCATGACAACCGGGTACACCACCGCCTGGCTCGATCTCCGGCCGGAACCCGAAATCCTGCGCGCGAACCTGCGCGGCAAATGGCGCAATGCGCTTGCCCAGGCAGAAACAACGCCGCCAAAAGTGCATCTCGATCAGCGGGGGCGCGAAACCGAGGACTTTATCGCCGAATACCTGCGCGATCGCCGGTCCCGCAAATACAGCGGACCGTCCGCCGCACTCGTCCGGGCGATCGCCGGTGCCTTCGCCAGGGATGTTTTTTTGTTGCAGGCCACGGATCACGGCGATGTCATCGCGTCCTCCCTGTTCCTGCGCCATGGCCGCAGCGCAACGTATTTCCTGTCCTGGACCACGGACCACGGCCGCGAACGGAATGCCGCGCATTACCTGATGTGGGACGGAATCGAACGGCTCAGAAAGGCCGGGGTGCACTGGCTGGACCTCGGCGGCATGGATGCCCGTGCGCCGGGTGTTGCACGGTTCAAGATGGGGGTCGGGGCCAATCCGGTCACCGCGAGCGGAACATGGTTCTGACCCCGCTCCGCCATATGGCTTTCGTCGCATATGTTGATAGACTTTCCCGATAAATAACAAGCGTCACGGGAGAAATCGCTATGCCGAACGAATCGAGGCCCCAGGTCATCGCTATCGAGGAACATTATCTGGACGACGCCGTCATGGAACTGAGCGGCGGCGGCGGACCGCCGCATATTTCGAAAATGCTGTCGGACCTCGGCGATGTCCGGCTTCAGCAGATGGACGAGGCCGGTGTCGATATCCAGGTACTGTCGCACTGCCCGCCCGGCGCACAGGCGTTCGGCGCCGCCGAGGCCGCCGACCAGGCACGGGGCATCAACGACCGGCTTAACGATGTCGTCAAGGCGACACCGGACCGCTTTGCCGCCTTCGCGACACTGCCCACGCCCGACCCCGACGGCGCCGCCCGCGAGCTGGAGCGCTGTGTCGGCGAATACGGGTTCAAGGGCGCCATGCTCCACGGCCTGACCGCCGGAAAATTCCACGACGAGGAAGAATTCTGGCCGATCTTCGAACGCGCCGCGGCGCTGGACGTGCCGGTCTACATCCACCCCGGCTATCCGCACCCCGAAGTGGTCGAGCTGTATTACGGCAAGTACCGGGAGAAATACCCGCCGCTGGTCCAGGCCGGTTGGGGATTCACGGTCGAAACGGCGACGGCGGCGATCCGGCTGGTGCTCAGCGGCGTGTTCGAGAAGCACCCGAACCTGAAGATCATTCTCGGACATCTCGGCGAAGGGCTGCCGTTCCTCCTGTGGCGCATCAACATGGCCTTCGAGAAAATGGGCCGGCCCGACGTCCCGACGGTGCGGTTCCGCGAAACGTTCTCGGAACATTTCTATATCACCACCAGCGGCAACTTTTCCGACCCGGCGCTGCAATGCACGATTCAGGAAATGGGCATTGACCGCGTGCTGTTCTCGATCGACTGGCCCTACGTGCCGAACGCGCCGGGAACCGACTGGATGAACGGGCTGATGCTGAACCGCGAGGACAAGGAGAAAATACTCAGCGGCAATGCCAAAAACCTGCTCAGGATGTAAGCCTCAGGGGATTTTCTCCCGGTGGCGGCCCCCACGATGACAGATACCGGCAAACCCGCGCCCTGCCCCCTGTCCGGATCGGTGTTTCTCGAGACCTCCGATCCGGAAACCGCCCGCCGCGAAATGTCGAAAATTCTCGCGCCGCACGCAATGGTGCCTTTGCCGGGACCGGGTCCGTTTCATGCCCGGCATCATCATGCCCGACTTGCAGGCATGTCGGTGAATTTCATCCAGTATCGCCCCGGCGCGTCCATCAGCGCCGATTTATCCCGGCGGTATTTTCTGATCCACCACGTTCTAAGCGGTAAATGCGGGCTCGGTCCCGAAACCGGCGACCGCATTCTGTCGGGCGGCGATATTGCGGTCATCAACCCGACCGAACCCTTTTCGCTTCAAACCAGCGCCGATTGCGCCCAGATCGTCATCAAGCTCGAATCCGAAACGCTCTCGGCCGCGGGGCAGAAAACGTTCTCTATTCCCCCGGACACGCCAATCCGCTTCGAGGTGACGGAAGCGGGAATCAAAAGTCCGTCGGTTACAGGGATCATCGACCTGATCTGCGCAGAGGCCGACCGCCCGATGCCGGCCGGCAGCGGCGCCCGAACGGCGCGAATGCTGGCCGAACTGCTTGCCGTCGCGCTGATTGAATCGCTGCCGCACAACCAGACCGCGGCACTCGCCCGCGCTCGGGACGACGCCGGGATCGCGCCGTGGTACGTGAAACGCGTCGAGGAATATATCGAGCTTCATGCCGACAAACCGCTCAGCATCGCGGACATGACCGCGATTGCAGGTGTCAGCGAACGTTCGCTGTACAGCGGCTTCAGAACATGGCGCGGCACATCGCCGAAATCGTATCTCAAGGCAGTCCGGCTCGACCGTGTGCGGACCGAACTGCTGGGAACCAGGGTGCTGCCGGTCAACGTCAGCGACATCGCCCGCGAATGCGGGTTTCGCCACATGGGAAATTTCGCCCGCGACTATCGCCAGCGCTTCGGGGAACGCCCGTCCGACACACTGCGTTTCCGGCTGCCCGCGCCTGTCCCCCCGGGAAGGTAGGAGTATTTATGCAGAACCGCGAGTTAGATTGCGGTTTTTGGATATATTTCAACAACGGATACCGTGCATTCCCCGCAGATTGGCGATAATTTTACAGGGTCGATCAAACTGTAAACTGCAGTCAGAGGATAATTATGGCCGTCACATCCGATATCGATCCGCATGAAGCAAAAAAGGCCATACTCGATTACTGCCTGAAGAAAGGCGCACTGGTCGCCGGCATTGCCGACGTAAAGACCGTCGATCGCATCGCACCGGAAGGCCATCGTCCAAGCGACATGTGGCCGCGGGCAAAATCGATCATCTCACTCGCCGTCGGCGGACAGACCCAGGGCGCCTGGCAGGTCCCCGCCAAGGCGCTCGGCTATTTCGGGTCGACGGAGGTACGTGCCTATACCATCGCCTATGGCTGCGCCTTCCTGATCGAGAATAAATTCGGCAAGCGCGCCATATATTGTCCGCCGGACATGGACACAGAGGCCGGCCCCAGGGTGCCGTTCCAGAGCCTGAAGCTCCACGCCGAAATCGCGGGTCTCGGCGCGCGGTCGCTGGCAGGCGATATCCTGCTTCACCCGGAATTCGGCTACATGTATTTCGCGTCGATATTCACCGAGATGGAACTGCCGGCGGACGAGCCGATGCAGGACAACCCCTGCCCGCCCCCGTCCTGCGTCGACCTGTTCCGGAAATCGGGGCAGACCCCGTGCATGAAGTTCTGCCCCGTGCAGTGCCTGTCCGGCGATATCGACGAGGACGGCAACCAGGCGGAGATGCGCTACGACATGGCATCCTGCGCCGAAATGACCCAGCAGTTCGAATCCGTCCCCGGGGTCCTTGCCGATGCGATCCGCGCCGAGACCGAGGAAGAACGCGAAGACATGCTGTTCGACGCGGAGAACAAGATCCTCTGGTACAAGCTTTCCGTCGGCTCCGGCGGATTGCTGGGCCAGTGTTTCGAATGCATGCGCGTCTGCCCCATCGCCAACCAATCCTCCATGGCCGATCCCATCCGCCGCTACGAAACCCGGATGGCCGCGGAAGCCGGAGACGACGCATGACCCGCGGCCTGAAACGCAACCAGATCGGTATTTCGGAAGAAATGATCCTGACCTATGGCGATGCGATCTTCGATCTCAGCCATAATCTCCAGATCCGCCGCGGCGACCCGGTGCGGACGCTCGACTGGGACGAAATAGAGAAACAGCGCGAAAACGCCGGCATCTCCGATATCGAGATTGCGCGCAAGCTGGGGCTTACCCACGACCAGACGACCTATATCCGCACCATCATGGAACGGCGCCGCTTCAACCGGCACAACTATCACCGCCTTTACGACCTGGGTGGCGGCAAACGCTTCCGTACCGAGCGCTTCACGCCGCATGCGGAACGCTTCCGGTTCACGCCGGAAGCCCTGGCCCTGCGCAAGACGCTCGATTTCGATCCGCGCATTGCAACCGGATATCTGAAACGGGGTGTCTGGAACGGTGACACCGTCACGTCCTGGCTCGACAAATGGGCAAAGGAAACCCCGGACGCAATCGCCATCCGCGGCCCCGGGGGCGACATCACCTATGCCGAGGTTCACGAGTGCTCGCGCCGGCTCGCCAACAGCCTGCTGGAAATGGGGCTTCAAAAAGGCGATGTCGTCGCCATCCAGCTACCCAACCTGCCCGAATTCATGATGGTCTATTTTGCCGTTCTGTCGATCGGCGGCGTCCTGTCGACCCTGCATATGCCCTATCGCAGCGGCGAAATGAAACCTTTGCTGGTCCACGCGGCCGCCCGCGCAGTGGTCTGCGGCGGCGCGACGGACAGCTACGACGCACCGGCAACCATGCTTGAATTGTGTAACGAGGTCGAAACCCTCAGCCATGTCATTGTCGCGACCGGGGACGCGCCCGACGGCACGGTGTCCCTTCAGTCACTGATCGACCAGGGCGCCAGGTCGCCCATCGACAATCCGCCGGTCGCATCCGACCCCGCCATCCTGTGCTTCACGTCCGGCACCTCTTCGGCGCCGAAGGCTGTCCTCCACAGTTACCAGACCATGCTCGCCAACAACCGGCTGATGGCGCCGATTTATAACATTGTGCAGGACGACGTGGTGCTCGGCGGCCCGCCCTTTACCCATGCGTTCGGTCTGTGCGTTCTGAACTTCACACTGATGGTCGGCGCGACGAGTCTGCTGATGCCCGTGTTTTCGCCGCCGGCGCTGATCGGACTGGTTGAAACGGGAAAACCGACCGTAGCCTTTGTCGCACCGGCGCATGTGGCCGCCTGCCTGAAAGCGGGACTTCTCGATTCCGGGGACCTGTCCTCGATCCGCATTGCCACGATTTCCGGCTCCGCCTGCCCGCCGGATATCGCCTACGCTCTCGAAAAAGCCATGCCGAACGGCTCGGTCGGCCAGATGTGGGGCATGACGGAGTGTTTTATGGGCCTGCATACGCCGTTCGACGGCCCGACGGCATTTCGCTGCGAAACCCTCGGCGATACCACGCCGACATTCGAAGCGAGGATGATCCGCGACGATGGCAGCATTGCCGAAGACGGGGAAGAAGGCGCGCTCGAAATCCGCGGATGCTCGGTCATCGCAGGCTATTTCAACAATGACGACGCCAACCGGACGGCATTCACCGGCGACGGCTGGTTCCGGACCGGCGACCTCGCCTGCCGGGACGCCGATGGCGGCATGCATATCACGGGCCGCGACAAGGACATCATCAACCGCGGCGGAATCAAGATAAACCCGGTCGATGTCGAAGCCGTCATCGACCGTCACCCCGCTGTTTTGATGTCGGCCATCGCCCCCATCCCCGACGATGTTTTGGGGGAACGGGCGTGCGTATATGTCGAACTGCGTCCGGAGGCAGATATCACGCTGGAAGACATCTGCACCTGGCTGGACGAAAACAACGTCGCCAAGATGAAATGGCCCGAAAAGCTCGAGATCGTCGGCCAAATGCCGCTGACGCCGACGCGCAAGATTATCAAGGGCGCGCTCGCGCCGTCGTAAACCCGCGCTAGGCCACTGCCGTTTCGGACATCTCCACGTCCGTCGGCAGGGACAGGGTTACATCCGTCCCCTTCCCGACCCGGCTCGCGATCGACAGGGTCGCGCCCATCGCGTCGGCCAGACCGTAGCAAATGGCAAGTCCGAGACCCGACCCCTGGTGCCGCCGGGCAAATGCACCTTCCGCCTGAACGAAGGGGTTGCCGAGTTCCGACAGGGTTTCGTCGGGGATCCCACACCCCTGGTCCGATACGCATACCGACACCCGTCCGGTCGCCGCATCCGTCCGAGTCGCGAGGTGGATCCTGTCGCTGTCACCCGAAAACTTAATCGCATTACCGATAACGTTGATGAGAATCTGTCGAAGGGACTGCCTGTCCGCAACCGCCGTCAGGTCGCGCGAAGTTTCCTCCCCGACAACGGCCATGTCGGAGAATGACTGCTGAATCGTGACCCCCTGATTTTGGGCATCGAATTGCAGAAGCCGGATCACCGTGCCCAGTTCCGCTTCGATATCGAGGATTTCGCATTCGTAACGGTGTTGTCCGGCTTCGATCTTCGCAAAAAGAAGCAGGTTGTTGACGACGTTCAGCAAATGCCCGCCGCTGGATTTTATATCGCGCAGATATTCCGCGTAACGCGGCACCCCGATGGGACCCAGAGCCTGCGAAATAATCAGTTCGGAAAATCCAAGTATTGCATTCAACGGCGTACGCAGTTCGTGACTCATATTCGCGATAAACAGGTTCTTGGAGTTGTTCGCATCCTCGGCCATCTCTGCGCGCAGACTTGTTTTTTCGATGGTCTGCCGCGCCTCCAGCGCCGCCATGGCGTGCGATGCCAGGAGCGAGAATTCCTGCGCCAGGGCTTTCTGCGTGCGGTCGAATGCCGGCTGTCCGACGTTTCGTAACAGCACCAATACGCCCCGCTGGTCCCGTATCCTTATCGGCATGTAGATCGCAGGCTGCTGGCTGGAGATACTGTCTTCCGGGATGCTCGCCCACTCTTCAAGATTGTCGTTCCGGAACGTCGCGGAAACGCGCCCGTTCATAACTTTTTGCAGGAACGGTCCCGTGCGAAACCGGATATCCTCCAGCTTTGCCGGGCGCGCAACGATACAATACAGGTCGGTTTCATCGCTCTCGGCCAGAACCAGGGCCTGGTCGTGGGGCAGGACTTCCTGCAGGGAATCGAACACGCTGAAAAACGGGTCTTCTTCCAGATCAAGCGCGAGAAGCGCATCCAGCGATCGAAGCAGAAAATTCGCGCGCTCGGCATTCGATCGCAAACGCTCGTTTTCGCGCGTAAGGCTCAGAAACGCCTCATGAAGTTCCTCGTAACTCGTCATGCCGCCCCGCTATCAAACGCGTTAACTACCGAACGCAATCGCCGATATCATCAGGTTTCCGTGGACATTACGATCGACCAACGGACCCTGCTCACCGAATGTGAAACAGCCGAGATAGGGCGCATGCGAGAAACTGTCCGCCACCGTCAGCGCAACCCGGTCCATTTCTTCGCCGACGGCCATACAGCAACCGGCGCAATACACCATCAGCCCCCCGGCGAGGCTGTCGATTCCACGGGGCAATGCCTCGGCAGCTTCCCGGGCGACCTTGCCGGCACGCCCGATCAACTGTTCCCGGTCGCCCCGCATCGCATGAATCCGGGCCCCCTCTTCCACTGTCGCAAATGTGGAAAGTCCTCCGTCGGCGGTAATCGCTTCAGGGTGAATCAGACGATAGCGCGGGATACCGTTTGTCTCGCCTGCCCCGACCGATATCGGACACATGGTCGTATCGGCCAGTATGGCCCCGCCGCCGTCCAGCTTGTCGGCAATCTGTCCACCGGTCCAGTCGTTGTAGATCTGTGCCGCCGGCACGCCATCGATCTCGTGAATCGTCCGTCCGTCGCAACGCGTTGCGATGCCCTGGGGACCGGATGTTTCATAACCGCTCTGAAAACTGAACCCGATCCCACCCGACGTAAACAGAACGCCAATGACGACCGAGTCAGCCTGAACGCCCTGCGGGCCGATCTGCATCCAGTTGCCTTCGACCGTATTGTCCGCAGCACTGCCGCCGACAATCGGACAGGAATCGCCGACCGACCGCCTCAGACCGGAAATGACTTCCTCTTCAGCGCCGGGCGCCTGAAAAATCCAGACCATCTCCGGCACTTCGCCGGGACACCCGGCCGCAAGAAGCGCTTCGTTCAATGCCCGGTCCGCAGCATCCGCCGCGCTTTCATCGATCTTCGCCATGCCGACGCCGTAGTCGCCGTCGGCGTCTTCGATCGTCAGGACGCCAATAGACTTTGCATCCCAGACCGTCCCGTCCACCATGACGCCGCCGCAGCTTGTCCCGCCGAGGAATGGAATTCCCGGCCATGTGTCTGCTACCGTGGACTGGATTACAGAACTGTCGTGATCGCACCCATAAAAAACATAGATGAACGCGGGCGATGTACACGCGGCTCCGGTCCGTTTCACAAGGCCCTCAATCAGGTCCTTTGTCGCCTCGCCGGTGTCAGCGCAAGAATGAACAGCTACCATTTTAATTGTGTTCCTGGCCGCCCGCGGTTCAGGTGCGGGTCCGTTCGGGTGGGAAAAACAGACTCACGGTCGTGCCTTCATCGAGTTCGCTTTCGATCTCTATCCGCCCGCCATGCATTTCGATAAACGCCTTCACCAGCGGAAGACCGAGCCCGGTTCCCTGATGGTCGCGCGCATGCGCGGCATCGACCTGACCGAATGGCGACAGGACGGTTTCGAAATGTTCCGGCGCGATCCCCACGCCGGTATCGCGAATATCGAACCGGAAGCCGCCGTCATCGCAGAGTGACGCGACAAGATCGACAGTACCGCCCGGCGACGTGAATTTGATCGCATTCGACATCAGGTTCAGCAGCATCTGTTTCAGAGACCGCGGATCGGCGAGCAGGTAGGGCGGGTTTTCCGGCAGACCTTTTATCAGCGTAATGCCGGCCTCGTCGGCGCGGCCTTTGACGATGTGGATCACCGACCGGCATAGCTCGGGCACCTGGACCTCTGTTTCGTTGAGATCGAATTTGCCGGCCTCCACCTTCGAAAGGTCGAGAATATCGTTGATGATCGCCAGCAGATGCGCACCGGACTCATAGATATCGTCCGCGTATTGCTTGTACTGGGCCACACCGACCGGCCCGAACAATTCGTTCTTGATAACCTCCGAAAAACCCATCACGGCGTTGAGCGGCGTACGCAATTCGTGGCTCATATTTGCCAGAAATTCACTCTTCGTGCGGCTCGCCGCGTCAGCCTCTTCCTTGGCGTCCGCAAACTGTTCAGCCAGGGACTGAAGCTGTTCGGATTGGCGGTCCGAAACCAGTTTCGCGGCCTGCAGGTCCATCAGCTTGTTTTGCAGGTCCTGCTCGGCAAGTTTCATCGCCGTCACATCGCTCAGCATCAGAACCGTGCCGTTATCGTTGGTTTTTCGTTCGGTCAGATTGTACCAGCGCCCTGAAGACGTCTGAACGACCACACTGCCTTCGGGGTTCCGGTGATATTCCATCTGACGGTCGAACCAGTCCGCCGCTGTGTCGTTTTCCTCGTCGAGAACGATTGTCTCGGCAAGAATCGCGATCATTTCGGCATAGAGAAGATTTTCCTGGATTGTCGTGTTGACGTCGCCAAAGGCCGCAGTGAACTTGCTGTTCGATTTTTCAAGCCGGTCCTCGGCGTCGAACAATGCGAATCCGTCGGTCGATACATTAATGGCGTCAGCGAACCTGTTCTGCGCCTGACGCGCGCGCGATTCCGCATCGACACCCGCAAGCTCCACTGCCTTTCGGCTCGAGATGTCCGATGTTGCGCCGACGACCCGGTAAACACGTCCGGTCTCGTCGCGTACACCGCGCCCGCGGACGTAAGCCCACGACCAGCTGCCGTCTCTCCGCAACATACGCAGCTCCACGGCGTAACATTCGCTCTCGCCCTTGAGATGGGCATTCATCGCTTCGGCATGAAGGATTCGGTCTTCGGGATGGATCATGGCGATCCAGTCTTCGCCTCTATCCGAAATCTCATGTTCGGCATAGCCGAAGAGCGCTTTGTGCCGTTTCGAAAGATAGAATGTGTTGCGACCCACATCCCAGTCCCAGATGCCGTCGCCCGATCCTTCAATCGCAAGCCGGAAACGTTCCAGATCCATCGAATCCGGGGACTCGCCGAATTTTCGGGAAACCACCTGTTCCAGCGCTATTCGGTTTTCCGGCGTCGGCGGCGCCACGGTTCCCGCCGGGCGCGCATCGCCGTCACGATGCAGAGCATCCCGGTTATCCGGCTCTATGGCCGTGTCGATGTTTTTCCTACCGTCTGGCATATACCGGCCTGACAAATCCCTTGAGCTGAAAGGCTGGATAATGCAACGGTTTGTTAAATTTTCCGTTAAACTGAAAATGCCCCATAACTAGCGAAAACCCGCACGAAACAGCCAAAAGAGAGGCCTTATGAACGCCATTTTCCCCTTGTGGGAACTCCCATGTATTCCGATTGCAAACAGCGACGGTACATTTCCCGTCCGCCGCATCTACACGATCGGACGTAATTATGCCGATCACGCAACCGAAACCGGTCTGGGCGGCAGCGCTGGAAGCACACCCGGAATTTCGCTGAAACCGACTGACTCTCTGCTGCTCGACGGCGGCGTACTGTCCTATCCGCCGCAGACGCAACATCTCGACCCGGAGGTGGAAATGGTCGTCGCAATCGGCCGCGACGGCGAAGATATCGCGCCGAAAGACGCGCTCGACCATGTGTTCGGCTATGCCGTCGGTTTCGATATGATCCGACGGGACGTCATGCATGACTGCATCGCCAACGAGCATTCATGGGACCTGTGCAAGAGCTTCGCCGGTGCATCGCCCGTCGGCGACATCGCCCGCGCGTCGGATATCGGTCACCCCGTAACAGGCGAAATTTCGCTGAAAGTCGGCGGCGAGATCCGCCAGCACGGCGATATCTCGCAGTTGATATGGAAAACGGCCGACATCGTATCCCGATTGTCGCACTACAGCCGGCTTTGCGCCGGCGATATCGTCTTCACCGGCACACCGAAGGGCCCGAAGCCCGTGTACCGGGGCGATACGCTTATCGGCCGCATTGCCGGTATCGGCACTCTTGAAATCGGAATCGCATAATTCGTGCGGTATTTTCGGACGCCGTTCACGGATGCTTAAACGATTGGGGTTATTCCATTGCGAATTCGTGAGAATGACACGGCGAGTCCATCGATGGGTATTTCCGAAGCCGTTGTCGTCTATGACGGACACGGCGTCACCACACAGGTATCCCGCCTCAGCGCGACCGCGATGACGGTCTATGCCCTCGTCACCCCGCGCCCGGGGGATGCCGTGACCGTATTCATCGACGGAATCGGTAAGCTAGATTCCTGTGTTACATATGTTTCCCCGCCCCGGATCGACCTGTCTTTCCTGACCGATACCCAGGAACGCTGGCGCCAGCTTCAGGCCCTTCGGCAGGAATTGGCCTGACCCGGCGACACAGCCCCGAAACAGGCCGATTCGAAGATTCTCCGCTCAACGGATTGCTCTGCCGGCGTTCCCGCGGTGAAATAGCCCATGAACAACACCTCACCGGCCACCGGGTACCTCATCGTCATCGTTGCGGCCCTGGCATTTGCGACCAACAACGCGTTTGCCGTTGTATCGTACCAGGGCGGCGTGACCCCGCTGACGCTGATAACCGTCCGCATGATCTTCACCCTTGCCGCACTGACCGTTTTGATGAAGATCAGCGGTCTCGTCATCGCCCTGCCGAAGCGCGAGCGTCGCGCGGCACTCGGCCTCGGCATACTGAATGCCGTTATGGCATTCTGCCTGATGTCGGCTTTCGATTATATCGATGTCGGGCTCGCCATCCTTGTATTCTATCTCTACCCGGTCTTTACCGGGCTCGGCGCCTGGCTCACCCGCCAGGAAACGCTTAACCGCGGTATCGTCATCGGACTGGTCGGCAGTTTCGCCGGGCTCGCCCTCGCCCTCCGGGTGACCGGCGAAGCCGGAAACCTGCTCGGGATAGCGCTTGCCGGCGCCGCCGCGTTGCTGATGACGGGTGTCATTCTGTTGAGCGCACGGCTGATGCAGACCGACAACGTGCGCGCCGTAACGCTGCACATGCATATCTCCGGAGCCGCCCTCTTCGTGATCCTGAGCGCCGCCACCGGGGACTTTTCGCTGCCCGGAAGCACGATGGGCTGGATCGGATTTTCCGCGGTTCCCCTTGCCTACACGATCGCCGTCGCCGCTTTTTTTGCCGGAATCACACGGATCGGCGGGGTCCGGGCGTCTCTGGTCATGAACCTGGAGCCCATCGCGAGCATCGCCCTCGGCTTCATTCTGCTCGGACAGGTTCTGTCGCCACAGCAACTCCTGGGCGCTGCCGTTGTTATCGGGGCCGTCACCGCCGTCAAATGGCTAGGCACCGCCAAGGCCGTTCGCTGACCGGCAAATCTCTCCGCGTATTTACAAACTATTTGTACTTCAAGTGTAGGACGTCAGGGCATCACCGAACCCGTCAATAAAATGTCCCGGTCCAGGAATTACATCATGAAGTACTTCGGCAACCTTTCCATCGCGAAGCGGCTCTATCTTCTCAACATCGTCGCCGCCATCGGTTTGGTAATCCTCTCTGCGATCACAATCTACAACACCGCTATCGACCTTAAAGCGCAGAAGAATTCCGAGTTGCAGCACCTGACGGACAACGCGATCACTCTGACCGCCGCTTACCATGCGCAGGCGAAATCCGGACAAATGACCGAGGAAGAGGCCAAGACCGCGGCAAAAAGCGCCATTTCGGATATGCGCTACGCTGGCAAGGAATATTTCTGGATCAACGACATGACTCCCCGGATGGTCATGCACCCGATCAAGCCGGCACTGAACGGCAAGGATCTCAGCACTCTGAAAGACCCGAACGGAAAAGAACTTTTCAATGAGTTCGTGAAAACCGTCCGGTCAGGCGGCGCTGGTTTCGTCGACTACATGTGGCCCAAGCCCGGCAGCGACGTTCCCGTTCACAAGCAATCCTATGTCGCCGGTTTCGCGCCCTGGGGCTGGGTGATCGGTACCGGCGTTTATACCGATACGCTGGACGACATGATATACGAACGCGCCCGTATGCAGATCATCATCCAGATCATCCTGCAGGTTGCACTGTTCCTGATTTCGATGACGGTAACCAGAAGCATCCGCAAACCGGTCAACAGCCTTGTTGGCGCGATGTCCAAGCTCGCAGAAGGCGATACGTCGATCGAAATTCCGGCCGCGGATCGCGGGGACGAGGTCGGCGCAATGGCGCGCGCCGTTGTGGTATTCCGGGAAAAGGCGGTTGAAAACAAAAAGCTCGCCGAAGATGCAGCGCAGAATGAAGTTGCACAGCGCGAAATGCGCGACAAAGCCCGACTACAGAGCCAGGAAGCCGACCGGAAACGCGCAGAAGAACAGGAAGAGCAGGCCCGGATCACGTCTGCGCGTGCGGAACATATGACGCGGTTATCCCAGGAATTTGACGCCAAGGTCAGCGAAATCCTGAACGTATTCAATGTCTCCGCCACGAAAATGCAGCATTCGGCGGAAGAAATGTCCGGCACCGCGCAGAAGACATCCGAACAAACGGCCGCTGTGGAAGCGGCCGCCCAGGCCGCCACCGGAAACGTCCAGACCGTCGCGGCCGCCGCAGAGGAACTGAGCGCATCGATCAGCGAAATCACACGGCAGGTCGATGAAAGCGCCCGGATCACCAGCGATGCGGTGTCAGAAACCGAGCGGACCAATACGCAGGTTCAGAGTCTTGCATCCGCAGCAGAGAAAATCGGCGAGGTTGTCGGTCTGATCAACGACATTGCCAGCCAGACCAACCTGCTAGCGCTCAATGCAACGATCGAGGCCGCCCGCGCCGGAGAAGCCGGCAAGGGGTTTGCCGTCGTCGCCACCGAGGTAAAATCTCTTGCCGATCAGACTGCCCGCGCGACGGAGGAGATCGGTGCGCAGATTGCCGAGATCCAGAGCGCGACAAGCGGCGCCGTTACGGCCATCGGCGGCATTTCGGAAACGATGACCAAAGTCAGCGGGATCGCTTCATCTATTTCGGCGGCCGTCACCGAGCAGGGATCGTCGACCGGTGAGATCGCGCAAAGCGTCCAGCAGGCCGCAACCGGCACACAGGAAGTGTCCACCCATATCTCCAGCGTATCGGATGCCGCAGCACGCACCGGCGAGACCGCCGGAGAAGTGCTGACATCCGCACGACAGCTCTCGGAACAGGGCGAAGTTCTGCGTGCCACGGTGGACGAATTCCTGACTCAGGTCCGGGCGGCGTAAACGTTTCGACGTCTGCCGCGCCATTCACTGCTGCCGGGGCATCCTGTTGAGCGAAGATTGCCGTGAGAATGGTTCCGGCCTAGCGCCGCCTGTCCCTTGCGCCCACAGCCTATAAATTCCAAACTCCGCGAAACAAGCCACTGCGGAGACGGAAATGAGCAAAACGATCGAACACATCCACTGGCCCGACGCGCCGGATATGTGGATGCCCTATGCGCCCGCGATCAAAGTCACCGGGGGCAGCCATGTCCACCTTGCCGGGGTCACGGCGGCGCCCGTGTATCATCATCACCCTCATCGTCCGGAAGAGTTCGATTCCATGCCGGACGACATGCGCGGCCAGACGCGGGCGGCGCTGGAGAACCTGAAAAAAGGTCTGGATGCCATCGGCGCCACCTTCGACGATATCGTCACGGCATCGCGATACGTGACCGACCTGACGGACCAGGACTCGATGAACGAAGTC
>TARA_R110000868_G_scaffold383578_7_pt1 | contig 37676 bp, 38 predicted proteins | sample TARA_R110000868 | Tara Oceans TARA_R110000868 (sample SAMEA4397489) | marine metagenome | biome: Polar Biome; feature: [SRF] surface water layer (ENVO:00010504); material: water (ENVO:00002006), including particulate matter (ENVO:01000060) such as... | depth 5 m | reverse complement strand
ATTGAACATTGAACATTGAACATTGAACATTGAACATTGAACATTCTTTATCTTTTAAAAACCTCAACCCAAAGTGCTTCAACTTGGTCTCTTGCCCACTGATGTCTTCTTAAAAAATGAAGACTAGATTTAACTGAAGGATCATTTTTAAAACAGTTGATATCAACATGGATGCTCAACTGCTCCCAGCCATAGTAGTTGAACAAATCTTCTACAATTTGTTTGAGTTTTACACCATGTAGAGGATTATTTGGCTGCTCGCTCATATCTATTTTTCAATAATATAATAAGCACAAGTACTCACGAAATTCCTAAGAATCGGTATGGTTGAAACCAAAGAGTTTTGCATTCTTGGCTTTAAATTAAACTTATATTTATAAATTGGATTAATGAGAAAGAACTGTCGCTTTAATTGAGTAAAGCGTTCATTCTTGAAAATTCGTTCAAAGCGTTCAATCGAAATTCCAGTTTCTTTAATCTCAACTAACCCATCTATTATAGCTTCCGGTTCACCAAAGGTTTTTAATACCCTTTTATACATTCCCATAGGAACTAAATGATAATATGGTAGAAGACTTAGGATTTTATTTGTGCATTTTTGTTGATGTCCACCAAAAGGCATTTGCCAAGGTGGAAAACCAAAAAATACTTTTCCATTCGGAGTGAGGAAGTCCCTAAGTTTTCTAATAAATACTTCCTGATTTGGGATATGTTCAATAACATCTTTGAGAATAACCAAGTCAAATTTGTGACCTATATCTTTTTCAATGTCAATATCATAGATGTTTTTGGCAATAAAGCGGACTTTTTTGTTTTTTACTTCTTCCTCTAAGAATTTCTCAGCTAATTTTACCCTGCCTTCACTTAGCTCAATACCTACACATTCATGTCCTCGTTCTATAAAAGCTTTAAGAACCCCAGCTTCTGCACAGCCTATTTCAAGAACTTTATCAGATGTCTTCAAATCATACGTTTCTTCTAGAAATGGAATAATATATTCTTTTGAAGTACCGTATTGGTAATTGAAATAGGTAGATTTATCTGTATGAAATTCAAACATTCAGAGAGTTATCCTTCAGCAACTTCTTTTAGTTTAGGAAGTGCGGCTTTCCACCCTTTTTGGGTTTCAATATACCTATCTAGACCATTTTCAACATATTTGAAGCCTTTTTGGGTGATATTCAATTCGGTTTCAGTTTCTGAAATTGCCTCTAGTTCGTAAATAATTACTATATAGTTTTCTAGAGTGTCTTCGATTCCAGAGTTAGTAGGAAATAAGGTATGCTCAAGATATTTATATGGTTCGGAGCGAATAACTTCTCCTTTAACTACAACTACTTCCTTATCATTTTGATGAACAAAAAAATTAGCTTTACTGCCCGGTTTCCAATCACTTTCGCAACGGGCCCCAAACATATATTGCTCAATTTTATTTGCATTAGTTAGTACATCCCAAACATTCTCAGCTGATGTTGAAATTGTAGCTTGTAACTCAATTCTGTTTTCCATCCGTAATACTTATTTTATTTCTTTTACTCTTCCAATTTTTCCGTCTGTAAGTCTAACTTTTATTCCATGTGGGTGAGTGGGACTTTTAGTAAGTAAATCCTTAACTACTCCATAGGTTAAATTTCCTGATCGCTGATCCTTTTTCAAAACGATAGCTACTTCCGATCCAGGTTTAATATTACTCCGAATTGTACCAGACATCAATCTGTTATTGTATATTTTTTTTCAACGGCTTTTATTGATTCGGAAATTAATATAGAAAGTACATCAATATCCATGTCTGATAGTCTCTTTATGTAAAAACATGATTTCCCGGTTTTATGAGGGCCAACTTTTTCTAAAAGATCACCATGTTTTTTAAATCCCCCCATAATATACATTGTAATCGCATTTTTCCGATTAGAAAAGCCAGTCACGAACATATCACCTTCACGCCCACTTTCGTATTTATAATGGTATGATCCAAATCCAACCATAGAAGTACCCCACATTCTGGGAGTTTTACCAGTAATTTTTTTCATTAAATCATGTATTGCCCAACAATCTTCTTTTCTTTGCGGATTATCTATTGCATTTAAATAATCACCTACACTTAATTTAGTTGGTTTGGTTTTGTTCTCAGACATTGACTTAAGATTGTTAATTCCCTTCTTTTAATTTTATAAGTATTAGATAATAATTTTATAGATTGATAAATAAAAGCGCCAAACTAAATTCATTTTAATAATCAGAAAAAGTATATGAGTATTTATTTGGTAATGTTTGACAATATTTGTGGGGTTAAAGCTTGACTAAAATTACTTTTGGTAAGAATCTACTTATTACAGCAATTGTTGGATTAATTTCCTTACTGTTTCTATTAAGAGTATTTACCAAAAATTATGAGAAGATTATCGAAACCAGACGGATAAATGTTGATCAAGCTGGTGAATTTATAAGTGAGAAATTTAAAGAAGAAGTATTACAAAATATTCAAGCTCTCGAAAACCTGAAAGGACGCATTGAAGAAACTAACGGAGCCTATTTCGAGAATTGGGAATACGATGCTCAAGTAATGAGACAACAATCAGAATCAATCATGTTTGTAGAATGGATTGACTCTAGTATGACAATTCAACGTATATATCCAAGAGAAGGTAATGAGAATGCGGTAGGTCTTAATATCAAAAATCTAGAGTATCGGGCTCCAGAATGGGACAAGGCAGCTCGAGATTCTAATATAAACATAACACAGTGGGTTGAACTTGTACAAGGTTCTAATGCTTTTCTTGTAGATGCACCAGTCTATTTTAGTGGTAGCTTTAAAGGTACCATTACTGCTGGAATGAATTTTAACAGGTTATTTGATGATATAATATCAGATAGAAACGAATATTTTATCACGGTAAGTGACCATCGAAACACCACTTTTTATGAATCAAAAGATTCCATCGGAATTGAAGAGTATGAAGCCTATAAATACACGAAAACATTTACAGTTTTGGAAAATGAAGATCCATGGGTGTTTACGCTTCAGCCAAATTCAAATATAATCGGAAGAACCGCATTTGAAAGAATTGGAATCGGATTAGCCTTAGGATTAACACTTAGTATTCTATTAACTATTTCTGTTTTTTTTATTTTAGAATCGAAAAGTGCCGAAAAAAGACTCAAGGTTCTAAATGAAGATTTGAATCTACAAAAGGAAAAAGCAGAGGCTTCATCAAAAGCAAAAACGGATTTTCTTTCAACAATGAGTCATGAAATTCGAACTCCAATGAGTGGAATTATGGGTTTGATCGAGATATTGAAAGATGAAAAAGATGAAGTAGAAATTCGGAAATATTTGGATATGCTTGAAATTTCTTCCAAAAACTTGTTAGCACTAATAAGTGATATTCTCGATATCAATAAAATTGAGTCAGGTAGTTTTAAAATATCGGAATCCGGATTTATTTTAAAAGAAGAGATTCAAAGAATTTTGGACTTGAATAGGCCTGTTTTTATTGATAAAGGACTTTATTTAGAACTAGATCAATCAAAGTTGAAGGAATTCGAAGTCCAAAGCGATTTAGGAAAATTGAATCAAATTTTCGGAAATTTGATCAGAAATGCCTACAAATTTACGGAGAAAGGTGGGCTTAAAATAACGAGTTCTGGTAGAATAGTAAATCAGCAACTAAAGGTTAATATAAGCTTCGCTGATACTGGGATTGGGATTTCAAAAGAAAATCAGAGTATAATTTTTGAACGTTTTACTCAAATTGATTCAGGGCTAAGCCGTAAATTTGAAGGCACAGGTCTTGGACTCTCCATCTCTAAACAAATTTTGGAATTAATGGGAGGGAGTATATCAGTACAAAGTGAAGTAGGAGAAGGGACCATATTTGAAGTAGAACTATATTTACCGCTATCTGGGAACGCTATTATGGAGGATGAAATTGGATTTTCCATAGGATCTGAGACTGATGAAGGAGATGATTTTTCATCTTACAATGCATTAATTGTTGATGATAATAAGCTAAACCAGATGGTGTTAGAAAAAGTGTTGCAGAAATATAAAGTCAACATAGATCTGGCTGAAAATGGAGAAGTTGCAGTACAGAAAGCTTCAGAAAATGAGTATGATATTATTTTTATGGATCTTCATATGCCTAAAAAAGATGGGTTCGAAGCGACAAAAGAAATTAAAGAAATGGGAATAAAAACACCCATAATTACAGTTTCTGCAAACGTAACTGAAGAGGCAATGGCACAAGCCAAAAAATTGGGAATGAGCGAGTTTATAAGTAAACCATTTACTACACAAATTATTCACTCTATCTTAAATACGTACTTAAAAAAATTATCTTAAGAGTGAAACAAGCTCTAGCAAAATATGTTGGCCCTAGTACCTTAGTTACGGCTGCTTTTATTGGTCCAGGCACTGTTACGGTTTGTACTCTTGCAGGTGTTCAATCTGGTTATATGTTACTTTGGGCACTTCTCTTTTCTATTATTGCTACCATAGTATTACAAGAAATGTCTGCTAGGCTAGGTTTAATAACTCAAAGTGGTTTTGGTGAAGCTATACGAAAAGAACTTCAGCATCCGATTGCAAGGTTCATTGGAATTGCACTTGTTCTAGGAGCAATTGTAATAGGAAATGCTGCCTATGAAGGTGGAAATATTTCTGGTGCTTCATTAGGTTTTCAGGAGTTACTTTTTAATTTCGATATAACGATAGAAGGAGTGTACTTTAGCCTTCCATCGGTGATAATTGGTTTAATCGCTTTTAGCATTTTAATAACAGGTAGCTCAAAAATCATAGAGCGGTTTCTAATCGGTTTAGTAGTTGTTATGAGCTTGGTTTTTTTAACAACGGCAATAGTGGTACAGCCTGTTTTAAAAGAAATTATTAGAGGATTATTAGTGCCAACAGTTTCTGCAGATCAATTTCTTACCGTAGTAGCATTAATTGGGACAACCGTTGTACCATATAACCTTTTTTTGCACGCGTCAATAATACAAAAAAAATATACCCACAAAGAGCAATTAAACGATTTGCGAAAAGAGAATATAACAGCAGTAATACTTGGGGGAGTAATATCAATGAGTATAGTTATTACAAGCGCAGCTACTTTATTTGGTGATCAAAATATTTCGAGTGCAGCTGATATGGCAAAACAACTTGAACCAGTATTAGGAAGTTGGTCAGCTTATTTTTTGGGAATGGGATTATTTGCAGCGGGAATAACATCTGCTATTACTGCTCCACTTGCAGCTGCTTATGCTGCTAATGGAATTCTAGGTTGGGAGGGCGGTTTAAAATCAGTAAAATTTAAAGCGGTATGGATGTGTATTCTCTTGATAGGTGTCATCTTTTCTATGCTCAGTATAAATCCAGTACAGCTGATTCAATTTGCACAAGTAGCGAATGGCATTTTGCTACCTTTAATAGCATTATTTTTAATCTATTTAATGAATAAAAAGTCATTACTTAATGATTATGTAAATTCAAAACTGCAAAACAGTTTAGGAATGGTTGTAGTTTTAGTAACCATACTAATAAGTTTGAGAAGTCTTAATTCTGTATTTCATTTTATGTAATGAAAAAACGTATTGATTTAAATTGTGATTTAGGAGAGTGGTTAACCGAAAAAGGTTCAGCTGTTGATGAAGCAATTATGCCCTTTATAACATCTTGTAATGTTGCTTGTGGTGGGCATATTGGGGATGAAGAATCTATGCAAGCTACGATTCTATTAGCTAATAAATATGGAGTGGCTTTAGGCGCGCATCCGAGCTATCCAGACAGGGAAAATTTTGGGAGAACTGTAATGGATATAAGCTCTGAAAAGCTAGCAGAAAGTCTGAAATCCCAAATAGAGAGTTTTAAGAGCTTAGTAGAGAAAGCAGGAATGGTTCTTCATCATATAAAGCCACATGGGGCTTTGTACAATCATGCTTCAATTGATGAAAAAACAGCAAAAACCATACTTTCTGTAGTAAAATCCATAGATCCTAATATAATGGTTTATCTTCCTGAGAATTCTATATCAGCAAATGTAGCTCAAGAATTTGGGTTAAATGTAGTTTATGAGGTATTCGCTGATAGAGCTTATGAAAACGATTTAAGTTTGAGAGATAGAAGTTTAGAGGGAGCTGTTCTAGAAGATCAAGCTGATATTATTGCTCAATTAAGATCAATGATTCTAAAAGGCGAAGTTTTAACTCATTGTGGAATTTATAAGTCAATTTCGTCAGAAACAGTTTGCCTCCATAGTGATACTAAAGGCGCTATTCAACTTGCTGAAACTATACACAAATTTCTTACTACCAATGGAGTTGAAATCACAGCAGCATAACGGAATTAGCTGGAAATTTAGCGTGCTTGGAGAACAGGCATTAATTTTAGAGCCACAAGTTCAAAAAGATCATCTATATCATATTCAATCTTTAGCAAATCAAATTGAGGCTCATGAAGTTGAGGGAATTGTGGATATAGTTCCTGCTTATAAGAGTCTTTCAATCATTTTTGAAATGCCTATTAAGAGCCATAAATTTTTGATTGATATTTTATCAGGTCTTAAAGGAACCTCTATTAGCGTGAGTTCTAAAGTAATTCACGAAATCCCAATTTGTTACGATTTAGGATTAGATTGGGAAATAGTTGAAAACCAATCAGGAATCAAAAAGGGAGAATTTATTCTTCAACATTCATCCAAAACATATACTGTTGCAATGATGGGGTTTTTACCAGGATTTATGTTCTTGAATGGCTTGGATGATAAGCTTTCAGTGCCAAGAAAAATCTCTCCCAGAACTAAAGTCCCATCGGGATCGGTAGGAATAGGTGGAGACCAAACTGGAATATATTCTCTTGAAAGTCCCGGAGGTTGGAATATCATTGGTCAAACCCCACTTACTTTTTTTAACGTAGATAAAACCCCACCGACCAAATTAAAAGCTGGCGATGAAATTAAGTTCAAATTAATTACAAAAAAAGAATTTGAACATTGGAGTATAGAATTTTGAACAAGACAAAATTAACGGTACTTGATGGAGGGGTATTTACAACAATTCAGGACTTAGGAAGAACTGGATTCCGAAAATATGGAGTTCCTGTTTCTGGAGTAATGGACTCAAAATCCTTCGATTTAGCAAATTGGTTAGTTAGTAATAAAAAAAATACTCCAGTTTTAGAACTAACAATGATTGGCGGAATGTACCGGTTTGATTCAAGTGTTAATATTGCAATCACTGGCGCACAAATGAATCCAAAGATCAATGGAATTGAAGTCGAGATGAATAAATCAATATCTATAGAAGCAGGTGATGAATTGGAATTAGGATTTACTAAGCGCGGTTGTAGAGCTTATTTAGCCGTTCAAGGTAAGTTGAATATTGATAAAATTATGAATTCATATTCGACCTTTACAATCGGAAAGTTTGGTGGTTTAGAAGGACGCACATTAGCCAAAGGAGATGAATTGAATTGGGAAAATGAAGATGAACTATTAGAAGTAAGAGAAGCACCTAAAGATCAAATTCCATATTTCTCTTCCAAAATATCTGTTCGAATTATGAAAGGATTAGAATGGGATTGGGTAGAAGAATCAGTTCAACAGCAATTTTTGAACTCAAAATTTGAAATCAGTTCGAAAAGTAACAGAATGGGAATTAGACTTGAAGGAGAGAGTTTAAAAGTAAAGGACCGACAGATGGTTTCTTCTCCGGTAATTCCAGGGATTATTCAACTACCTTCAAACGGTAATCCAATTATTTTAATGCAAGATGGACAAACTATTGGGGGATATCCAAGAATCGCCAAAGTTTTAAATGAAGAACTCTGGCGATTGGGACAGTTAAAACCAGGGGATAGGATCGGGTTTGAGTTAATTGATTAACTCAGCCAACCTTTTTTTTCTGCCTTATTAGAATACCAAACTAATCCTACGGAAACAATTAAGACCATAATAGGCATTATCAATCCACCCGGGCCATATACTTCAATAGAATTTGCAATAACAAAGTTGTAGAACATTTGCACGAGTACACCTACCAACGAAACTATAAAAACTAGTTTTGCGATTTTCTTTTTTAATAAAAGCAGGATTGCTCCTAAGCTACCACCCCAAACTGCAAGTGCGAAAGCAGATGTAGCCCAAGCAGGCGTGCTTTCCATTAGTGCTTGCTGATCTGCAGGTAGTTGGGCTAGCATTTCAGGAGTCATCATCATTTGAGCTACATAAGCAAAAACACCGAGTAAATTCCATATTAATGCGAAAATTGATATTCCTAAAAGCCATTTAGGTTTTTTTTGTGTTGAAGTAGTTTCTTCGGACATAATCGTAGTATTTGGTTTATGAAAAGAATTTCCACAAGTATTGTCCCTTTTTGAATAGATGAAACAGTGTAAAAAGAAATAACTAAAAATGGAATTTAATATGTTAAACTCTTTAAGTATTTAATACTTTCAGGTACTTGATATAGTGGATCAGGGCTTTCATCTTCAATAAACATATACTTAATACCTTGTTTATTTGCCTCTCTAAGAATTCCTGGAATATCAATTTCGCCAGCACCAAGTATTACATCATTTGTACCGGGCGTGAGACCAGTGTGATCTTTCAGTGTTCCTTTTCGAAGATCTTTAAGGTGTAAGGCTTTAAATCTTCCTTCGTACTTTTGGAGAAGGTGCGTTGGGTTTCCGCCACCAAAATGAGTCCAAAGTATATCCATTTCAAAAGAAACATACTCGGGATCAGTATTTTCAAAGATATAATCCATTAGAGTTCCTTCTCTATGTGGCACAAATTCATAACCATGCATGTGATACATAAACGTTATACCGTTTTCCGCTAGCACTTTACCCGCTTTATTGAATACTTCAACAGCTTCGCTTGCATTCAAGAAATTAAAATTTCCAGTATCATGATTTACCCACGAACACATCACATATTTGGCTCCTAACGCTTTTGCTTGATCAGCTACAGCTTGAGGATCATCAATGAGTTGTTGGTATCCAGTACCGGTAGAAGGGACGCTTAAGCCACGGTCTGCTAACATTTGAAGGTATTCTTTAGTGGTAACTCCTCTGGCGCCACCACCTTCAACATACTTGAAGCCCATATCTTTTACAATATCGAGCGTAGCTTCAAGACCTTGTTCCTGAAGTATATTACGAAATGTATACATCTGTACCCCAAGTTCAGCGGTATATAAAGGATCCCCTGTTTCTTGAGCTACAGATTTCTCTTGTGGAATTAAGAATAGAGATACTAAAAATAGGAGTGTTAAAGCTTTCATCAAGATATAAGAGACTATAAGTTATTCTTTTTGAGTTCATCAATGGCATGATTTGCAGCGCGTGCTGTTAAAGCCATAAAATGGAGTGTTGGATTTTGGGTTCCACCTGAAGTCATGCAAGCTCCATCAGTAACAAATACATTCTTACATTGATGAAGCTGATTGTAGTTATTCAAAAGCGATGTTTTTGAATCTTTGCCCATTCTTACTCCGCCCATTTCATGGATATCTGATCCAGGCAAAGTATCTCGGTTGTTGGCGTTGATATTTTTAAAACCAGCCTTTTCAAACATTTGAGTACACTGTTCTACATAGTCATCAGCTTGTTTAATATCATTTTCCTTCCATTCAGCTGATAGTACAATTTGAGGTATGCCATATTTATCAACAAGACTATTGTGTAAACGAATATGGTTATCCTCGACAGGTACGCATTCCCCCATCATCCAGGTACTAATATGCCATTCATCGCTAAGCTTTGGATTTAGAATATTGTCTCTAAGTTCATCCCCAATCATACTTGTATCTGAGCCAGAACCTCGACCTGCAGAAACGCCGATAGCGTAACCTCGTAAGAAATCTGTTTCTTGCTTTTTAACATTTCTAAATCTAGGGATATAAGCATTTGTTGGTCGGGCACCTTCTTCTTTTTTATTAGAAAATCCTGGAACAGTTGCGCCTGCATGTCCACGATAATTGTGCCAAGTAAAATATTTACCCATTAATTCATTGTCATTTCCAAGTCCGTTCGGAAAACGATTGGATCTGGAGTTTAAAAGGATGGCATTCGAATTAATAGTAGACGCATTTACAAAGATAATATCAGCATAAAATTCGATTGTTTCTCTGGTAAGTCGGTCGATAATTCTAACACCGACAGCTTTACCTTTATCCTCGTCATAAATTACTGATTCAACAACTGCATCAGGTCTCATCGTGAGGTTTCCAGTTTTTAACGCCCATGGAATAGTAGAAGAGTTTGAACTGAAGTAACCACCTAGAATACAACCACGGTTACATTGACGCTGAGCCATGCACTTTCCACGACCTTGCTGAATATGGATTTCTTTGGGTTCCGTTACATGAGCACACCGTCCATAAATAAGATGTCTAGAGTCACCGTAATGTTTTTTTAGGGAAGCTTTAAAATGTTTTTCAACAATATTTAACTCGGTAGACGGAAGAAACTGTCCATCAGGAAGTACATCCAAACCATCTCTATCACCCGAAATACCTGCGAATTTCTCAACATGATCGTACCATGGAGCTAATTCTTTATATCGAATTGGCCAATCTACTGCAAAACCATCACGGTCTGGACCTTCAAAATCATAATCACTCCAACGTTGAGTTTGGCGAGCCCATAATAAAGATTTTCCTCCAACATGATACCCACGAAACCATCGAAATGGCTTTTCATATACTACTTCTTGTTCATCTTGAGCTAATGCCCACTGCACATTGGTTTCAGATAACCAACGGCCACTACTTAATCCAGATCTTTTTTCAAGAGGTAGTGTTCCTCGGAATTCAAAATCAAATGGTGCTTTTGATGCAGCTGGGTAGTCTTCGATATGTTTGATATTTTTTCCACGATCGAGGCATAAGGTTTTTAGTCCTGCATCACAAAGTTCCTTCGCAGCCCAGCCACCACTTGCTCCTGAACCAATTACAATTGCGTCGTATGTTCTACTTTTTTTTGAATCTATATTTAGGTTTGCCATTTCTTAAGCCTCCACGTCTACGTTTCCATCATAAAACCCCGGCATAAGTACAAAACCGTGATAATTCACCATAACTTCTTCCGAAGTTTCAAATCCTTTTATTGTTTGTGATTTCATAAAATTAAAGAAATCCTCGTCATTTTCATCTTCATTAGTTTTCATGGATTTAAATAAGTTTTCTTGTGTTTTTCTATCACAATCTGAAAACTGTTTCCCATATTTTTCTTGTGCATGATCATCTAGTTGACCAAGATTAGCTTTAAAATTTCCTTGAAACTCCTCTTCAAAACAACGACTAATTAAGCCAATTAAATATTGATCTACTCCAACTGAAAGTCCGCCAATTTCTCCATTGGAAGGGATTATCATATCGACTAGAGAAGTAATAATTTTGATTTGGTAATCTGTAAACGTGGTATTCATTCGAGCCATATCGTCAGCTTTCCAGCCAATCGCCCAAGATGGTAGTACAAGCATGCTACCTGAAGCCATCATTAAGGTTTTTAATGCGTCTCGTCGTTTCATAAAAAAGTGAATAAAAGGTTAGATGGAAAAGCGCTTTTGTAGAACATAATTACTTTCCATGAACTTTGCGAAAATGATTAGTAAAAAGATTTTAGGAATTAAGAAATGTGCGGGCTCACTAACTAAAATGAAGGTTAACTATTTCCTTAAATCTCAGAGAAGTAAGAGGTTTTAATAAATTTTCCTCAGGTATTAGAAAACTATTTGGGTCGTTAGGGTTTTCAAGATTATCATTGGTAGAAAGAACGTAGATAATTGGAAGAAATTTAAGCATTGGTGCCATCGAAGTATATTCTTCCAATAGTTCCCATCCATTTATTCGAGGCATATTTATGTCTAGAAAAATAAGATCTGGAAGAATTGAATTTGAATTTTGTGGGGTAAGAATTTTGACAGCATCTTCTGGGGCTTCAATAGAAAGGATACTCCCTTTAAAGCCTGTCTTCTTTATATTTCTGGTATGAAGAAAATTATCTTCTTCTCTGTCATCAATTAAAAGAATGGTATCAAGTTTTCTTTTCATAAGTTTAGTCAGGCAAACTAATTTTGAAAGTACTGCCTATTTCTTCATTTGGTTCTATCGAAATTTTACCGCTATGCAAATCTACAATTTTTTTACATAAAGAAAGACCAATCCCGCTACCTTCGTAATCTTTTTGAGAATGTAGCCTTTGGAACATATTAAAAATCTTTTTGTGGTGCTTTGTTTTAATCCCAATGCCATTATCTGTTATACAAAATTCTTTTGAGTCAGAGAATTCTATTCCTGATATTAGAATTTTTGGGGGAACTCCATTTCTATGAAATTTTATGGCATTAGAAATTAAATTCTGAAACAAAAGCCTTATTAAAGTAGGGAAACCAATAATATTAGGAAGAATGCTTACATGAATTTCTGCATTTGTTCTATCTATACTATGCTGTAAATCTTGAAGTATCTCTTCAATTAATAGGTTAGTTTTTATTAGCTCTTTTTTATCAAGTTTTTCAATTCGTGTATAATCTAAGATACCCTTAATAAGGTCCATTAACCTTTCTGAAGAATTGAATAAATATTCAAGAAACCGTTTTCCATCTTTATCAAGCTTATTTTCATAATCTTCTTTTAAAATTTGTGTATAGCTGGAGATAGTTCTAAGCGGTTCTTGAAGATCATGAGAAGTAATATAAACAAATTGCTCTAACTCTTTGTTTTTGTTTACTAATTCTTTTTGATTGGTTTTTAATTTCTTATTTATAGAAGTAAGCTGCTGGTCTTTTGTGATTAAATCTAGACGATTTTTCGCTAAAAAATATAGACCAATAAAAGTAGAGAACAGTAAAAGAAAAAATACTAGGTAAAGATTCTTTCTATAGCTATATAACAGATGATCTAATCTTTCTTGAGGTATCCAAGTACTCATTATCCATCTATTTTGGGTAATAATCGATTTTGTGTCTATGCTCAATAGATTAAAATCAGAGAACCCAAAATTCTCAAATACAAAAAGACCTTGGTTAGATAAAAAAGAACCATTTTTTTTAGATTTAATTTGAGACCAAACATTAGGAAAATAAAAATTAAAGTTCTTATCACCTATTTTGGAAATCATAAATCCCCAAAGTGGATACTCTTTGGGGGCTGAAATAAAATAGCCATCTTTGTTAAGGAAAAAGAAATCTTCTTCTTCTTTGTGGTATTCTGCAAATTTTTCAAGGAAAATTCCTGCATCATAGTTTGTAATTATAATTCCTTTTCGATCATTACTTTTATTGAATAATGGTTTAGAAACTCTTAAAACTGGACGATAGGGTATTTCTATAGCACCAAACTCTTTATTCAGTTCAATTCTGGAAACATAGATTTCATTTTTGTTGTAAGTACTTGCTTCTAAAAAATAATCTCGATCTTTTTTCTCTTGTAAAAAAGCATCAGAAACTACTTCCACTGAGTCTTGAGAATAATTTATACGAATACTTTCTAAACCATTTTCATCAATAACACGAATCTGATTATAGCTTTTATTTACTTCGGCAAATAGATTATAGTCGTTAATTAAATCTAGTTTGTTGTCTGAATAATTTAAATAACGTTGAAGAGTAGTTTGGTTTGCAAGTAGCTCGATATCTTTAAGTATGGGTTCAAAGAAATTACTTATATAAGCTGTTTTTAAATTTAACTTTTGGTGTTGTTTTGCAATCGTATACTCTAAATTTGATTTATAAAATAGATGATCTATAAATAAAAAAGTGGCAACATAAATAACAGTAGATGCAAGAAAATACTTTAAATAAAATGAAGTTTTATTCATAAATAAATTTTATGTATACGGAAGGCAATAATCAACTTTTACTTTAATACTAAGTTGATAAAAAAACATATAAAAAAGTACTATTTCTTAAAACTTTACAGATGTTTTACTGAAACAGTTTTGCACAAGAATCTCCAAAATTATTAGTCGGAGGAGATGATACGGAATATTCTCATTCTGGGAATTTAGCTTTGATTGAGTCACAAATAAATGGGATTGAGATATCAATCGAAGTAATTGTTCCTTCACCTTGGTTTTCGGAGGCTGTTCGATTGTTGGAAGAGAATTCTGAAGTTGAAGTAGGTATCCATCTTGCATTAACAAGTGCATGGGATAATGTAAAATGGAGACCTCTTACTGAAATTCAAAATTTAATAGATGAAGACAGGTATTTTTTCCAATATCTTTTGCTAACGATAATTACGCAGGTTATCTATTCAGGAAAATGATATAAAAAATTGATGAGATAGAAAAGGAATTAAGGGTTCAGATTGAGTTAGCAATTAGAAAGGTTCCGAGAATAAGTCATATTTCAACACGTATGGGTTTTAATAGAATTAACCCAGAAATTGGAGTATTAGTTAAAGAACTTTCAATATAAATTGAATTGTTGTCGATTTGGAAAAGCTCAGTGTAGAGTCGGCCTATTATAAGGGGATGAGTTGGCAAGAAGCTATAAATTCTAGTTCATCCCAAAAAAAATGTGTTAATTGAAATGTTAAAAAGCTTAGAAGCGGGTAACACGTATTTTTTTACTTATCATCCTGGATTGGATAATGATGAGATTCGCGTAATTTCAGATAATGGCTATGAAACTTTGGCAATAGATCGACAAGGGTTAACTGATTTATTTACTAGCAAAAAATAAGAGCAACTATAGAATAGAAGGGTTAGTAATTGAGCAAATTAACTATCGAGATTTAGTAGAGAAATAACACAACTTTAAATCCCCCATTAAGATAGGGGACTTAAAGTATGTTAGTAAAGATAAGAACTTAGTTACCACCGTCTCTATTAATAGTTCGCGGAGTTGGCCAAGTTCGTTGTTCTCCATTTCGTGGATTAATTCCTAAAACAGCTTTATCACGAGGAGTTTGATCTGGATCTTCGCTTGCCATATAAGCCATAATAGCGGTAAGAATGGCATTGTTCTGAACATCATCAAAAACAATTTTATCATAAGTATCACGATTCGTATGCCAAGTGTAAGTGCCATAACTCCAACTCAAAGAACTTAAAGAAAAAGCAGGTGCTCCACGAGATAGGAAGGATGCATAGTCAGACCCACCACTTGCTGGAGTTCCAGGAAAAGTTGTTTCAATCTCACTTTTGTATTCTCTAGGTACAGCTTCTAACCAATCTCCAATGAAATCATATGCATGAAGAAATCCCTGCCCAGAGATTCTAACTACTCGACCAGTACCATTATCTTGATTGAAGACAGCTTGCACGTTGTTTGTAATTTCAGGATGATCTTCTGCAAAAGCTCCAGAGCCATTTAATCCTTGTTCCTCACTTCCCCAAAGTCCAACAATAATGGTTCTTTTAGGGTTTGGGTATACAGTTTTAAGAATTCTTGCAGCTTCCATCATGGTGATGGTTCCAGTTCCATTATCAGTTGCGCCTGTTCCTCCATCCCAAGAATCAAAATGAGCTGATAGAATTACATATTCTTCTGGTTTTTTTGTTCCTGGTATTGTCGCGATTGTATTAAAAGTTGGGACTTTTCCAAGATCTTTGGATTCCGCAACAAGCTTAACTTTAGGTTTATTACCAAATTCAGAAAGTCTCCATAGAAGACCATAATCTTCAAGTGATATATCAATCATAGCGATTTTTGTAGTTTGAGCTCCAAATATTTTATTCACACCAAAACCACTCGACCACCTCGACTGAAAAATTGCAGCGGCTCCGGCTTTCTCAATTTCAGCAACTAAAGTTCTGCTGCTAAATCCAGTTTTACTAATATTTTCATTCCACTTTTCAGAAAGCTCATTCCGTTCTTCTTTCATTTTCTTGAAAGATTCTTCGGTAGCAAATTCTTCCCAATTATAATCCGGTCTTCCTGTTGGCTGTGGCATTGAAACCAGAACAATTTTACCTTTAACTGATGGTAACCAAGCTTTAAAAGCAGCTTCATTTTCCCACATTGGTAAATGAATAACTTCAGCATTTACACCACCACGTTTCGTACTTGGACTCCAAGCCATTTGCATACCTTCAAGAGTTACAACTCGTGGCTCAAGAAGATCGACATGAGTAATTCCACGTTCCCAACCTTGCCATTGTCCCCATTCTTGGTTCTGGGCTGTAATATCCCATTCTTCAAAAGTAGAAACAGCCCAGTTGTGGGCATTTTGCATTTGTGTTGTTCCAACTAATCGTGGACCAACCACATCCATTAAATCGTGAGCCAGTTTCTTTAGATGAGAGTTTTCTGTGGCTTCAGAAATGATACTCTCTACCATTTGATCGGTAGTTTGAGCGAAGGTAGTACTAGAAATAAGTACAATACCTACAAGTAAAAAGGTTAGCTTTTTCAATATTCTTAATTTCGTTAAAGTTGATATCTGAATATATCATCCAGCAAAACAACTTTATGAGTTTGTAACTTTTTTTAACGAAATTATAACGCCTCAGTTTGAGGGGTTCGAGCATTATTTTAGTAACAACATTTTATTAGTTTGAATAAAATTCCCAGCTTGTAAACTGTAGAAATATATGCCAGAAGGCGATTCTGAAGCGTTCCAAATAAAAGAATGAGAACCTGAGTTGAGTTGAGTATCAACTAAAGTAGCAACTTGTTGCCCTAGGGTATTAAACACTGATAGCGAAACCTGAGATATTTCTGGTAAACTAAACTCAGTATTAGTGCTTGGATTAAAAGGATTAGTATAATTTTGATTCAATACAAACTGTTTTACAACATCCTGCTCACCTTCGTTAGTAGTAATTAGCGGTTGACCATAAATAACTTTATTCCAAACGCCATGTTGCCCACCAGTATCATTATCGGCAAACATATCGACATAAGAATTTGTTCCTGTTAGAATGTGACTAACATTCTGTTTACCGTTTCCATCATCTAATCGAAGAGGAACAGAATTTACAGCAGGGTCTACATTATCAACGTCAAATTCGTAAAGCACACGAAAAGTTTGTCCAGCAGTTACAGATAAATTCCAATCTTTTACCGTAAAAGTTTGCCAGCCAGTACCAATTGAGCTAAATGGAATAGAGGTTGTTGCAAGCTCCAAAAACCAACAAAAATACTTTTATTAAAAGTAATTGTTTTTTCAAAGAAATAGCTTATTGAGTAGTTATCAGCTTATAATAATGATTTGTTATGCAAATATTTTTTAGATAATTAGAATAAACTAGTTGAATGAATATTGTCAAAATAGCTGGCTACAATGAAAAGAATAAGCGCTTAATTTTTTTAGGTATTTCCATTTTTTTATAAGATTATCAAAATAGCTTTAAAGCCTAGGTCAAAAAAATCAGAGTATATAAGTAAGTTCAAAAAAGTTATGGGAAGTAAGAAAGTTATTTGTTTTGGAGAAGTATTATGGGACGCGCTACCAAAAGGGATTTATTTAGGAGGCGCACCTCTTAATGTGGCACTAAATCTAGACAACTTAGGGGTAGATTCGAAAATAGTAAGTGCAGTTGGTAACGACCGATTAGGGGGGCTGGCACTTAAATCAATTAAACAAAAAGGACTTTCTACTGAGTTAGTTCAAGTTAATAACAAACCAACAGGATTAGCGGAAGTTGAAATTGATGCTGAAGGCGTACCAAATTATAAGATGCATGAAAATACGGCATGGGATTACATAACTATAACAGATGAAATTAAAGAAGTTGTATTACAATCTGATTATTTAATACTTGGAACTTTACCATTTAGAAATGAGTCAGGGAATACAATTCGAGAATTACTAAAAAACTACAACGGTAAATGTATAGTTGATGTTAATTTAAGAGCTCCATTTTATAGCGAAGAATTGGTAGACGAAGTCCTCAATGATGCCAATATTTTAAAACTAAATGCAGATGAACTTCTAAAAATACAAGATTGGAAAGATAATAATTCTGAAGAAGAAGAAGCACTAGCATGGTTAAGTTCTGAGTATGATATCGAAACCGTATTACTTTCAAGAGGTGACAAAGGCGCTTACATCTATAGCAATGGTAATTTTAGTAAAAAAGGTCGCTATTATGTGAAAGTCAGAGACACAGTAGGAGCAGGAGATGCTTTTCTTGCGGGAGCTATATATAGTTTAATAAAAGGCAAAGATGCCTATGAAACCATTTGTTTTGCAAATGCTGTTGGGGCATTTGTAGCAAGTAGAAATGGAGCTACACCAAATTTAAATATGTCTAAAATTGATATTTATCTTAAGTACGGAAAATAAACGTTCAGTCAATTCCCCAAAGCTTATTCATATCTTCTAACTCGACTCCTTTAGTTTCGGTAACCAATTTGAATACAAAGATAACTGAGAGTAATGCGAAGAATGCATAAATACCATAAGCACCAGATAAGCCTATTCCTGTTAGCATAATTGGGAAGGTCATGGTTATAGCAAAGTTTGCTACCCATTGAAATAATCCACTTACAGCAAGTCCAGAACCTCTTAATTGATTAGGGAACATTTCTCCAAGATAAACCCACATTACTGGTCCCCATGATCCGTTGAAGAAAGCAACATACGCGTTCGCAGCTATTAGAGCTACAATACCCATTGCTCCAGTAAGTTGAAGCTCACCATTTGCATCAAGTGTTGCTGTAAAAAAAGAGGCGCTCATAATTAATAATGTAATGGTCATCCCAATTGAACCTCCCCAAAGCAAAGGTTTTCTTCCAAGTTTGTCGATAAGAAACATAGCGACTAGAACAGCAGCAATACTAACTGCTCCAGAGATAATATTTATTAGAAGTGCATCTCCTTCTGAAAAACCAACTGCCTGCCAAAGTACAGCACCGTAATAAAACACCACATTAATACCCACTAGTTGCTGGAATACAGCAAGACCAATTCCTACCCAAACTATAGGTCTTATTTTTCTTGTAACTTTATCTAGTAAGTCGGAAAATTTAGGCTTTTCATGTTTCCCTAAAGACTCATTAATTTCTGCAAGTTTTAAATTAGCGTCTTCTTTACCAAAGAGCTTTGTAAGTACTTCTAGGGCTTTTACCTGATTATTTGAAACTGCAAAATATCGTGGACTTTCAGGAATGAATAGTAAAGCAAAAAAGAAGATTGTTGCAGGAATTAGTTCAATCCAAAACATCCATCTCCATGCATCATATCCCAGCCATAATTCTGAAAGGGCAGATCCAGCTTCGTTTGCGATAAAGTAGTTACTTACAAAGGCGAGAAAGAGACCTGAGATAATAGCAACTTGTTGAATTGAAGAAAGACGACCTCTTAAATGAGCAGGGGCTATTTCCGAAATATAAGCTGGAGACATAACACTAGCGGCACCTACGGCAAATCCCCCAATTACTCGAAAAATTATAAAGAAGCCAGAAGTATTAGCAATTCCCGACCCCCAAGCAGAGATAATAAAGAATACTGAAGCAATGATTAGAAGGGTTCGGCGACCAAATCGGTCAGCAAGTCTTCCGGCAAAGAAAGCTCCAATAGCACATCCTAATAACATTGATGCAACATTAAATCCAGTAGCTACACTATCTGAATCGAAGGCTGATTGAAGCCCATCAACGGTTCCATTAATAACTCCACTATCAAATCCAAAAAGTAACCCACCAAGAGTAGCTACAATTGTTATTAATGAGATATATATATTGTTTTGATTTTCTGAACCTGACATCAATTTTTGGGTTAATTAGTAAAAGCTCAACAACATAGGGAAGCGAAATGATTTTTACTATTGATAAATTTTCCCAATTATATATTTTCTAAAATCGTTACTAATTTTTCCCAAGATTTATCTCTTGCTAGTTTGTTAGCGTTATCTGCTTCTGCTGCAGGATCATCACCACTCCGCATAAAAGCATGTCCAGCACCCTTATAAATTTCGTATTCGTAAGTATTTTCGAATTTATTCATCGCTGCTTCTGAGTTCTCTATTGTAGAATTAACCCTGTTATCATTTCCGCCATAAAACCCATAAACCGGAACTTCAATTCGACTGTATTCTGACTCTTCTTGAGGCCCTGTACCGTAAAAAACCAGAGCTGCTTCTATGCCATCAGTTGCATTTGTAGCAAACCTAAAAGATTGAGACCCGCCCCAACAAAACCCTACAACAGCGACTTTTCCGTTTCCAGCTTTAACATCATGAGCATATGAAAGGACATGTTTTAAATCCTCGGTAACAAAGTCAGGATCAAGTCCATAAATAGCAGATCGTGCATCATCAGAAGTTGCGAAATCAGTAGTTTTTTCAAAGCCATCAACGGTGTTTGAGATCAAATCAGGAGCTACAGCAATGAAGCCTTTTTCAGCAAGTTGATCTGCAAAACTTCTTGCCCAATCATTTAATCCCCTGTTTTCATGAATTACTATAACTACTGTTGCACTTTCAGAAACTTCAGGGTAGGCTATAAATGTATGAAGAGTTCTATCATTGGATTCAATTTGTACCCATTCGTGGTGCCTGGGTGAACTCTCAAGTTGTTGTATGGCATAATCTTGGGCAAAGATAGAAGCAGATAAAAAGAATGAAAAGATAAATAAATGTAATGATTTCATAATTGTTTGGACTGATTTTTATTTGTCTTAATAAAAGGTAAACCAGCCTTCAATCAAAGAATTGATATCAAATTATTTAGTTAAAACGAATAAGTTGCACGTAAGAATGTACTATATGTAGTAGGAATGGTATTATTTCTAGTTTCTCTTATTCTATATCTGAAATCAAAGTTTAAATTTTGTGAAATAAAAAACGATAACGCAATTCAACTTCATCAGCATTAGGAGAATAAACATTTGCAGTAAGCCATTGACTATCATTTTTTGCAAACTCAATCATGAATTCATGCTTTTCAGCAACATTATTAACCCCAATAGAGGTTATCATACTTGTCCCATTGCTAAATGATGTTGTAAGATTTTGCCCAAGTTCGGCACCAATACGAAGAGACCCACCATTTAGCATGTCTTTTTTAGGTAAATCTAAGGCAATTCTGCTAGTAAATGCTAAATAAGAAGTATAACCAGAAGGCTTTAAATAAGATTCAGGAGCAATAAAAACTCCAAAGCCTTTCTGAATAATATTCAATTCATCTCGTGAGTTATTTTCAACTCCAAAGTATCCAGTTAAGTTATTCGAATTTTTTTAAAAGTTCAGCGCTCCTTGATATGGGAAGGTTGTATGATTTCTCGGTTGATATTCAGCGATTAGCTCACCAAACCATAAATCAGTTAAATTCTTTTTTAGAAGAATTCCATCAGACCAATGAATTGAGACAGCATTACTTTGAAATCGTAATTGGCTTCGTCCTGCGTTAGTGTTAACAGATTTACTTTCCCGGAAACGACCAATTTTTAGTGTTAGAGTTTCATTTTTAAATTGATAATAGAACTCATCAAAAGAAATAGAGCCATAGTTAAGTGCTCCTTGATCCGAAATAATTGTAAATCGAGCCGGTTCAACACCTCTTGAGAAAGAAGTGGCTAATCTTCCCTGAAAAGAATTATTTTAACGACTTCTGATGATATCTAAAAGAGCGAAAATTATCATACGAATACACTTATATTGTCAACTCACTAAAAAAAAGTATGCAGATTCAATTTCAAAGACTTAATGACGGAGTACACTTAAAAGCTCTAAATGAAGAAGGACATGAAGTTCATTTAGATGGTTCAGAAAAAATTGGTGGTCAAAATTTAGGTTTTCGTCCCATGCAGATGCTTTTAGTAGCTTTAGGTTCGTGTGCTTCAATGGACGTATTATCAATACTTACTAAGCAGAGGCAGATAATAGAGACCTATTCAGTATTTGTAAATGGAGAGCGAGAACAGGATAAAGTGCCTTCGCTATTTAAAGATATTCATGTTCGATTTGAACTTACAGGTGACTTAGATGGAAAGAAAGTTCGAAGAGCAATTGATCTGTCGATGGGAGCCTATTGTTCAGTTACAAAAACACTTGAAAAATCTGCAAATATTACATCCTCATTCATCTTAAATAATCATGAAGAACAAAGAATTTGAAACCAAAGCGATTAGACATCAAGTAGAGCGAAGTGATCAAAGGGAACATTCTGTTCCTATTTTTGCGACTTCAAGTTATGTGTTTGATGACGCGGAACATGCCCGAGCTTTATTTGCTAAAGAAGCAGAGGGGAATGTGTATTCAAGATATTCTAATCCAAATAACGATGAATTTGTTGATAAGCTTTGTTTGCTAGAAGGAGCTGAGGCGGGTATTTCAACCGCTTCAGGAATGGCAGCAATGTTTGTGAGTATTGCTTCATTTTTAAAGCAAGGAGATCACATTGTAGCGTGTAGATCAGTTTTTGGTTCAACTCATCAAATACTAACACAATTGTTACCTCGGTGGGGTATCACTCATACTTATGTAGATGTGCATGATTTAGAAGGTTGGGAAAAAGCTATTACTCCTACAACAAAAATGTTTTTCTTTGAAACTCCATCAAACCCAGCCTTAGATTTATTAGATATTGAAAAGATTTCAGAGATAGCGAAAGCAAATAATATTTTGGTGAATGTCGACAATTGTTTTGCTACACCATATTTGCAAAATCCCATAAACCTAGGGGCAGATATAGTGACTCATTCTGCTACAAAATATATTGATGGTCAAGGACGAATGCTTGGCGGAGCTATTTTAGGAAGAAAAGAACTTATTGACGAGGTTATGTTTATGGGACGACATACCGGGCCTGCCATGTCGCCATTTAACGGTTGGGTACTTTCAAAAAGCTTAGAAACGTTAGCTGTTCGTATGGATAGGCATTGTTCAAATGGGCTAGAGCTTGCCAAATTTCTAAGTGATCACAATCAAGTTAAGATGGTGAAATATCCATTTCTTGAATCACATCCACAATATGTGCTTGCTCAAAAGCAAATGAATCAAGGTGGTGGGATTGTTACTTTTGAAGTGAACGGAGGGCTGAATCAAGGGAGGAAGTTCTTAGACTCGCTAGAAATGTTGTCACTTTCTGCAAATTTAGGTGACACAAGAAGTATTGCAACTCATCCCGCTTCAACTACACATTCTAAACTTTCTGAGGAAGAACGTGAAACTGTTGGCATTACATCTGGATTAGTACGCATTTCAACAGGCTTGGAAAATATCAAAGATATTATTTCTGATATTGATGCTGCATTAAACCGTTCTGGAAATTAATCCACTAATTCTACATCTACTCTTGTAGGAGTATCTCTTCCAGAAACGATTCCTTGGGCTGCTCTTGAAATAGCATTAATGGTGTTTATCAGATGATCTATATTAATGGTGTTGTACTCATCACTTACTTGATGATAATCTTTATCTACATCAATTGGAGTAGTACTAATAGTATGAGCAGGAACTCCTAGTCTTGCTAACGTAGCGTTATCTGAACGATAGAATAAATTTTGCTGGGGATAAGGATCAGCATAAAACTCGAATTCAGTGCCTTCTGTACTTTGAGAAAGTAATTCCCCAAAGGTTGATTTTTCGTAACCAGTTATCCACGCTGTATTTGGGCCTGAGACTGCTGGTTTACCAATCATTTCTATGTTAAACATAGCTACAATTTCTTCAGGATTGAATTGTTTTGAAAAATATTGTGCTCCATAACCTCCTGCTTCCTCTGCTGTAAAAGTTGTAAAAACTAAAGTTCGTTCTGGAGTATTCAAGCTGGAAAAATGCTTTGCTAATTCGATAACTGCTGTTACTCCAGATGCATTATCATTTGCTCCATTAGCAATAGAATCTCCTTCAACTACAGTACGAATTCCAATATGATCGTGATGAGCTGAAAAAAGTACGTATTCATTAGTTCTTTTACCTGGGATGGTTCCTACAACATTGGCTAATTCTTTTTTGTGAATTTGTGGTTCAATTTTTATAGAGTAGGAAGTAGATTTTTCCGACAAAATGAAAACTACGTTTCCAACTTCATTTTCTTTCAAAGCTCTTGAGGGTTTGGAAAAAAAGCTTTGATATCTTCCAAAAACATCAGAATGATTGGGATCTACAAAAACTAAAAGATCAGATTCTGAGTCGGTATATTCTCTGAATTTTGCACGGAAATGATCATCTTTTTTAATTTCAAGAGTTTCAATAGAAGCATTATTCCAATCAATAATTTTACCATTTAGTAGGGCGAAAAAACTATTCTCTCCTATAGTTTTATTTCCTACTAATATAGAATGTGATGCAATACTAATCTCATTTAGTGTAAAAACCTGTTTGAAATTTTCAAGCTCTGAAAGGGGAGTTAAACCTGCGGTTTTAAATTCAGAAGCAATAAAGTCAGCTGCTAAATTAATATCGGGAGTAAAGGCTTGCCTACCCCTCATTTCATCAGAACTTAAAGTCTTAAGAATTGACTTAACTTCCTTTTTATTTGGTGAGTAAGCTTCATCGCATTGAGTAAAGGTCAACATAACTAACACCAAAAATAAAATATGTTTTTTAATATTTACCCTCATTGGATTTCGTTTTTTGTCATGCATTTAACTATTAGCTCAGTACGATAATAATTAACCTTTCAACAAATAGAAGTAAAAGATTGAAAGAGGATTTTAAAAATCTCTAAACCATTTTTTGAGAATAGTTTTCACAGATTCTACTGTAATTGGTTTAGAAACAAAGTCATCCATGCCAGCTTCTAAACATCGCTCTTTATCTCCGGGCAAGGCATTTGCTGTCATTGCGATAATTTTTGGAGATTGAGGTAAAGATTTTTCTATAAGTTTTATTTTCCTAGTTGCTTCTAATCCATCCAAAACGGGCATTTCCATATCCATAAAAATGAGGTCGTACTTATTAGTTTGTACCATTTGAATTGCATGTTGACCATCTTGCGCTATATCAGCAGAAAGTCCTAATCGTTCAAGGATACGTGTAGCCACTTTTTGGTTTATAAGATTATCCTCAGCAATCAGTATTGAAATATTTGTTCCTAAAAGCGAAGTTGAAGTAGCCTCAATTACTTTCTCAATTTTTGATTGATCATTAGTACTAAAAATTCTCTCTAAATTATTTAAGAGCTGTGTTTGTTTAACCGGTTTAGTAAGGTAGAGATTGAATATTTTTCGTTGGCTTTCATCCTCGAGTTCATGAACAGAGCTAAGCAAAACCAAAGGCAATATCTTTTTGTTAAAATGATTCCTTATTTCAGTAGCTACTTCAATTCCATCATGATCAGGCATTTGTAAATCAAGAATCCCAAAGTCGTAACTATTAAGCTTTTCTACTTTATTTAGTATGTCTTTTGGTTCATTAAAAGTATCTACCGTTATTCCAGATTTTTCTAATTGAAGTTTGAAAATATTCAGATTGGTTAGATTATCATCAAGAATAAATACTTTTTTTCCATGTAAAATTGGGGAAGGAATAGCGTTCTTTTTCCTTTTACTATTACCCGTTATAATTGTGAAGCTAAATGTACTCCCTTTATTTGGAGTACTCTGCACTGAGATTGAGCCACCCATTGCTTCTACCAATTTTTTACTAATCACCAATCCTAAACCGGTTCCACCAAACTTCCGGGTTGAACTTGCATCTACTTGCGAAAAACTTTGAAAGAGGCGGTTCAATCTATTCTCTGGTATACCAATTCCAGTGTCTTTTACCTGAAATTTAAGTGTGGAAAACTCCAAGTTAGTATCAACAGAAGATACATTGATAACAATATTACCCTGAGAGGTAAATTTGATTCCATTTGCGACTAGGTTTATTAAAACTTGTTGGAGTCTTGTTGAGTCTCCTACTATAAACTCAGGAACACTCTCGTCAAGGTTATATATAAGTTCAAGATCTTCTTTATTATTAATTGGAGAAGTGAGATCAAAAACGGTTTCGATCAATTCTTTTAGGTTAAATTCACTTTCTTCTAACTCCAGTTTCCCAGATTCTATTTTTGAGTAATCAAGAATGTTATTAATTATACTTAAAAGGCTTTCTCCGCTTTGTCTAATCGTTTGAGAATATTCTTTTTGTTTGTCACTTAAGTTACTGTCAGAAAGTAATCCAGAAAGTCCAATTACCGCATTCAAAGGTGTGCGAATTTCATGACTCATGGTTGATAGAAACTGAGATTTTGCAAGTGAAGATTCTTCCGCTTGTACTTTTGAAATCTTTAAAAATTCTGCAAATCGATAAGAAAGAATAAGAGATTGAAAGAAGAAAAAGCTTAAATACCCTATAAAATTGAGTAGTAAAAATTCATTTAGAACCTCAAAGTAAACCAAAATCTGGTATAGAAAAACAACAAATACAATCCCTGTACTTCCAAGAGCAAACTGAGCTCCTATACTTTCGTTTACAACTGCTTTAGCATATACCCAGAAAGCATAAAGGATATAGAATATTAAAACTGCAAAATAAGGAGTTACTAAGTGTGTAAAAATAGAAGCAGGGAGTAACAAAGAGATTGCCAAAAAAAGCAAAGAAATCGAACTTAATAAGTACATAAGTTTTTTTGAAACTTCCTTTGGATATAAATTTAAAGTATAAATTCCGAATAAATAACCCGAAAGAAATAAGGTTATATATTCAAGTTTTAGAGTAACAATCCAAGGAATTTCTTGTAGTAAAAAATGAAGTGGATATTCCCCAAATCCTATAATTCTATAACTGTATACAATACAAAACATTGAAAAATATAGAATGGTGGTTTCATGTCGTCCAAAAAGATAAAGACCAAAAAAGAATAGCCCGCCCATTAATAAAGCGCCGGTTAGAACAAAGGCATAGCCATACTCTAGATATCGGGCATTAAATAACTTTTCAGAAGAACCAATTTTTATCGCTTGATATGCCCCACCTTTTTTATGATGAAAGTTAGCAACATGCAAAACCATTTCAAGTGTATCGGACGGAAGATCACCTAAAGAAATTGTTTTTGGCAGCCAGTTAGGAGTATATGATTTTTTTGATGTTGTAGGGACTCCATTATGGGCTATTTCTTTATCATTTAAATAAAGACGGTAGGAGGAATAAAAATCAGGAATATCAAGGGCTAGTGCGGGGCGATCTTTAGGGAGGTATAAAATAGCTTTATATGTTGCTGCACCGTTAGAATTTAACTCAGAACTTTCATTCCATAGTTTTGTAAATGGTCGGTAGTGGCTTTTTTTTGTTGAGTCAATGTTGATGGGATGGATAAGTTCATTCCAGAAAAAAAGCCAATCTCCTGTAAGTTCAATAGGGGGTTGAGAGTGAAAATTATGACTAGTTAAATCAATAACTCCGTGTTCTACTGAAGTTTGCGCAAAGGTTATAACTGATAGAAGACTTATATAAACAAATATACTTAGTATTCTGCGGAATTTTTTTTTAAAGGAGTTAATAGTAGAATAATTGATCAAGTAATAAATCATATAAATATTATTAAGATCAATTTACGAAGGGAACCACTTTAATAGTACATTTTCAGTAGTATTTAAAGTGATTGGTTTAGAAATGAAATCAACCATTCCAGCCTCGAAACATCGGGTTTTATCTTCAGTTGTAGCGTTTGCAGTCATTGCTACAATAATTGGAGAATGAGCTTTTTCTCCAAGTTCTTTAATTTTGTAAGTAGCTTCAATTCCATCCATTTCGGGCATTTCCATATCCATAAAAATCAAATCATAGCTTTTTTCTTGTACTTGTTGAACTGCTTCAAAACCATTACTAGCAACATCAGCTTTAAAGCCTAATCGCTCAAGCACTTTAAGCACTACTTTTTGATTAATCAAGTTATCTTCAACAGCTAAGATGGAGATATCTTTTCTTGTTTCTAAAGAATCTTTTGGGTTAAGTTTCTCCTTAAGTTCAGCAAGCTTCCTTTTTGAAACAGGAATAGACTCAATAGTAAAATAAAAAGTAGTTCCGGAGTCTTTTTTGCTTTGTACCCAAATTCGACCTCTCATACCTTCAATAAGCCTTTTACTTATTGCTAAGCCAAGACCAGTTCCGCCATATCTTCTGTTTCTATCAGTTTCAATTTGTGAAAAACGATCAAAAAGTAGACTCATTTTATCTTCTGGTATTCCGATTCCGCTATCTTTTACAATAAATAGAATCTGTCCCTTTTCAGAAATGGATTCTGTTGTTGTAACTTGAACAGAAATTTCACCTTCATCAGTAAATTTGATAGCATTACCAATCAGGTTTATTAAAATTTGTCGCAACCTAGTTCCATCTGTTTCAATAAACTCTGGAAGAGAATCATCGAAACGAAAACTTAATTTCACTTTCTTAGGATCGGTAAGTGATCCTAACATTTTTACAATATCTGCCAGTAAGTAAGGTATGTTTGTAGGAGAGTACTCTAATTCAACATCTGATGATTCTATCTTAGTAAAATCTAGAATATTATTAATGATGCTAAGTAGGTTTTCCCCACTTTTCTTGATGGTTGTAGCAAATTGCATTTTTTCTTTTTCTGATTTGCTATCCAATAATAATTCAGAAAGACCAATTACAGCATTAAGAGGGGTTCTTAACTCATGCCCCATAGTAGAAAGAAAATGAGTTTTAGCTACAGAAGCTGTTTCGGCTGTCTCTTTGGCTTCATTTAGAGTATGAGAAAAGCGGTTTGAAAGAGTTAGTGATTGGAGAAAGAAAAAGGAAATATACCCTACAAAATTTATGAATAAATTTTCTTGAAGAATCACAAAATATTCTAAAAGATCATATATGAATACTACAAAAACCACAGCAATACTGGCTAAAGCAAAACCAGATCCTACACTTTTATTGATTCTAGCATTTACTAAAATATAAATTGTATATACTATATAGACAGATAAAATTGCAAAGAAATAATTAATCAACGAAGTGAAGTAGAAGGGTGGAAGTACAAGTGCAGCTACACTAAAAACCAAAAAAGTGTAATTAATACCATCCATAATAAATTTTGAAGTTTCATTTGGATATAGGTTTTTTATGAACATTCCAAATAAAGAAGCGGAAAGATATAGAGATATATATTCTAATTTTATTGCCAATATCCAAGGTAGGTTTGGTAATAAGAAATGAAGAGGGTATAACTCAGTACCAATAATTCTATAGCTATACACTAAACAGAAAAGGGCAAAGTAAAGAATAGTTTTTTCTTGTTTACCGAAAGAATATAGCCCGAGGAAGAAAAGTGCTCCCATAATTAAGCTTCCAGTTAGCACAAATGCATAACCTAGCTCAATTTCTCTATCCCTCTGTAAAACATCTTCTTTACCTATTACAATTGGAAGCCGAACTCCACCCTTACTATGATCAAAGTTTGCTACTTGAAGTATGATATCAACAGTTTCTGACTCAAATCGATCAAGAGGTACTGTAATTGGGAGCCAATTCGGAGAATACTTTTCCTTAGTAGTAGCCACGATACCATTTTGAGCGATAAGTTTATCACCTATATAAAGCTTATATGAGGAGTACATATCAGGAATGGTGAGAGCAAGCTTCGGATATACTTTTGGAACTAGAATTTTGATCTTATAAGTAGCATATCCAAAAAAACCTAACTCGGTGTTATCACTCCAAAGGTGTGGGAAGGATACTATTTCAGGCATTTTTCGAGTGGGTTCACCAGGTTCTATTAGCTGGTTCCAGAAAAACTGCCATTCACCATTCAGTGCTAGCTCAGTGTTATTATCAAAATTATATCTAGTAAGATCAAGAAGACCACGTTGAATAATAGGCTGAGCTAATCCCTCAGATGCTTGAAGCAGCATCATACAACTACAAATGGTAACCCAGAAACTCCAAACGTAATGCTTCAAAATATTGATCTTAGGATCGTTAATGAAAGACCCAATTTATATAAAAAAGCACAACAAAAACCATGTTTTAACACAGCTTATTATTTTATTGAAAATAAATTAAGTTAAGCCTGGAGTCCATTCAAAATTAGGATCGCCAAACTTTTTTAATGTACGATAGTGGGAGGCAACTGCTTCTCCAAAAGTTTCATGACAATTATAAGGTATCCCAAATTCTTTAGCCGTTTCTTCAACAATAGGGCTTAGTGCAGGATAATGAATACTACATACTTTTGGAAAAAGATGATGTTCAATTTGGTAATTCAAGCCACCGATATACCAAGATAAAATTTTATTTCTTCGAGCAAAGTTATTAGTTGTTAACATCTCATGAATAACCCAGTGGTTTTCAATCATGTTTTCCTCGTTTGGAATTGGGTGAGTGGTAGACTCAACTACATGAGCAAGCTGAAAAATAATACCAAGAATTAATCCCGCTACTAAATGCAGAGATACAAAACCAATGAGTAAATGCCACCAAGTTATGTCTAAAATGAGTAAAGGAAGTACCAACATAATTGTGTAGTAAAATACTTTTGTTAAGATCAGTTTAATCCACTCTTTAGTAGGGTGATTTTTATTCTCATAAGGACCTAAAGGGGATTTAAAAAAGTACCAGTAATCTTTAACAAATACCCAGAAGAAAGTAGCAAAACTATAAGCTGGAAAGGCCAGAATATGCTGTAAACGATGTACAGCTTTATGCTCAGAATGTGGAGAAAGTCGGATGAATTCAGCTACTTCCAGATCTTCATCATGCCCATGAATATTTGTATAAGTGTGATGAATAATATTATGGGTAATTTTCCAGATATAACCGTTAGCGCCAACTAAGTCAAAAAAGATACCTAGAAAGTTATTTACTTTATTATTGGAAGAATATGCTCCATGTAGAGCATCGTGCGTAATTGAAAAACCAATACCAGCCATTCCAATACCCATAAATACACTTAATAACCACATAATGTTAAGTGAAAACATCCCACTCATTATGAGAGCATACGAACCCCAATAGAAAGAAAGAATAACAATAGTTTTAATAACCATTGCTAAGTTCGCGTTTCTAGATAGGTTATTATCCTTAAAGTACTTATCAACCCTTTTTTTAACGGATTTACTAAACTCTTTGTCTATTTTATTATTGAATGTTACAAGAGCGGGCATAAAAAAACTTGGTTAGATTTTGGAACAGCAATAAAAATACGGATTTTACAATGGTTTTGCTTGAATAACCTATCTTATATTATATCCATTCATTTTAAATATGATGAATAGCTATCTTTTAAAAAGTAAGCTATTCTACGTTTTGAAAACTTAGTTAAACCAATCAAAATGATTTCAAAGCCACTATTACTTTGAATCTTTAGAGAATGTGTTTTTACTTTTATTTTTCGAATATCGCATTTGTAATAACTCTACAAAAAGGGCAAAACCCATAGGTAGATAGATATACGCCTTGGGTACTTCTTTATGAAATCCTTCCATAAAAATGGTAATTCCAATACTAATCAAAAAAGAGAGAGCAAGGATTTTTAACGCTGGATTTTCAAGTATAAACTCACCAATTGGCTTTGCGAAGATTAGTATCCCAACGAAAGAAACGATAACTGCAGTAACAATTACCCAAACCTGATCGGTTAGACCAATTGCAGTTATAACTGAATCAACAGAGAAAACGATATCGAGCAGTACAATTTGAGTAATTACTGACCTAAAAGTATTTCTTTTTGCAGCCTCAGCCTCATCAATTAGTTCATCTTTAAGTTCAACGGTATGATGAATTTCTTTGACCGCTTTGTAAATTAAAAACAGACCACCAATTACAAGAATGATATCCCGAATTGAAAAATGCCATACTACTGGGTTTGTAAGTTCAGTAAGTTGAAGGAGCAAGAAGAGTAAGATAATTCTTGCAATCATAGCTAAAGCAAGTCCTATAATGCGTGCTTTTTGCTGTAAGTCTTTTTTTAAACGACTTACAAAAATAGTAATTACAAGAATATTATCTACTCCTAAAACAAGCTCTAAACCGATTAAGAGTAGCAGAGTTGCAAGAATATCAGCCATAAAATTAATTCACTTGTTTTAAGATTTGATCTATTACTTTCATATTAGCGATAGCGTCTTCGATTGGAGTTGGAACTGTGGTGTTTCCTAAAATTGCCTCGGAAAAGGCATCGCCTTGTAAAGTATATTGGTCACAAGGCTCAAAAATTATTGTTTCTACATCATTTCCTTTATGGAGCCACATTTTTCGAGTTGTCTCGTTTGCTGCATTAAAAGGAATATTTAATTCAATGTAGCCTTTGGTTCCATAAATAGTGGCTCTTTGTCGATGATTAAGTTGAGTAGAACACATAAAGCTTGCAGCGCCATTTTTAAATTTCAAAATACCTGAAGCTAATCGATCTATTTTGAATTCAGGATCGTAATCAACAAAAGATTGAACGCTAATTGGCTCATCCTCATATAAAAAGCGTGATAAATTAATGCAATAACATCCAACATCTAGAATTCCACCTCCACCTATATCTGCTTTATTGCGAACATTTTTAGGATCTACATTATGGTAAGTGAAAACAGAATCTATAAAATGAACAGTACCAATCTCGCCATTTTTGATAACGTCTTTCACTTTTCGCCATTGTGGATGAAATCGATACATAAAAGCTTCCATCACTTTTAGATGTGGAAATTTAATTTTAGCTTCTAACAATTGTTCAGCTTCAGTTGAAGTAATTGAAATTGGTTTTTCACAAAGAACATGCTTTCCTGCCTCTAAAGCTTTTAATGTCCAAGGAACATGCAAGTGATTAGGAAGGGGGTTGTAAATAGCGTCAATTTTAGGGTCATTGAGTAACTCTTCATAAGATCCATATGCTTTTGGTATGCTTAGTTCATCAGCAATTTTTGCAGCGTTTTCTATATTCCTTGATGAGATTGCATATATCTCACTAAACTTTCCCTTTTGCATGGATGGAATAACATTTTGTACACCAATTTTAGCAGTACTTAGAATTCCCCAAGTTACTTTCTTATTGCTCATAATCTTTGTTTTTTAAATTATGTAATCAAAATACACCACATTTTCCAGAATCGTTAGTATGAAACCTATTCTTCAAATTTTTAATTTTGATACTGTGGAGATGAAAAAGTATTCATTATACTATTGTTGGGTGAGCAATTAGAAATTTGAAGTAATTATTGAGATATGTTTTTACGAAAATCTTTTGTTTTATCGTTGATTTTTTTTGGTTTATCAACTGTTGTATACCCCCAATTGAATGAAATTGGAAAATTCGAACTTGAATCGAGAAAGAATAGAAAGGTTGTTATACCATTTAAAATGATCAATAACCTTATTGTTATACCTCTTTCAATAAACGATTCAGACACACTTCATTTTGTACTTGATACCGGTGTTGCATCAACCTTAATAACAGAGTTATCAGAGGAAGATATAGTTCCTTTAAATTATTTAAGAACGGTTAGTATAAGTGGCTTAGGTGAGGGGGAGTCTGTTAGTGTATATTATTCACCCGAGAATACCATTCAGATTGGAAAAGCTTTAGGGACAAGACAAGATGTCTTAGTTATGATTGAAGATGTATTTCATTTGTCTGGTTTATTAGGTACTGAAGTTAATGGGCTTATTGGCTACAGTGTTTTTAAAAATTTTATAGTTGAACTCGACTATCATTTAAAAAGAATTATTCTTCATGATCATGATAGGTATGGGAAAAAGTATGAGGAAAAAAAACAAAGTGATAAATGGTCTGAAATACCTTTAAGTTTATTCAGACAAAAACCATATGTTGATTTAGAGATTGAACAAAAAGACGGTTCAAGAGTAGATGTTAAATTATTATTGGACTCGGGAGCGAGCCATGGGATGGCATTATACTATACTGCAAATGATCATATTCATTTACCTGAGAATAAAATCAGATCATTTTTAGGTAACGGCATAAGTGGAGAGATTAATGGTTATCTCGGAAGAATTAATTCATTAATGGTTGATGAACATGAATTATATGATGTCGTAGCATCATATCCTGATGAAGAAGGAATAAAAAGGGCATTGGTCTTTAGCGAGAGGGATGGAAGTATTGGCGCCGATGTATTACGTCGATTTAAAGTATTTATAAACTATAAAGAGGAGTCTATGATTTTGAGACCTTCAAGCGGTTTCAAAGATAATTTTACTTATAACATAAGTGGAATGGAAATAGCAACTCCATATCCTGATGTCCCCATTTTCTCAGTTACTCATGTTAGGGATAGCTCATTGGCTCATAAAGCTGACATTCGAAGAGGAGATATTTTATTAAATATAAATAGACTTGGCTCTCAATATTATGATCTAAACAAGTTGAATCATCTTTTTCAAAAAGATGGGCAAAAAATCCAATTTAAGATACTCCGTGATGAAGAAACCATTAAAAGAGAGCTAATTTTAAAGAATGAACTCTACTAAAAGTTCATTCTTTCAGTTTCCAGAAATCTACGCGATTCAAAGCGACATATGGAACTGCAACAATATTTCGGTTTGGATCGATTGCAATATCAGCAGGTTTTCCTGGAAGTTTGATAAATAATTTATCCAACCCATTTATCATTAAATGAAGACTGGAGTCGAATTGAGTTGAAGTGATTAATCCGTCATCAAAATATTCAATACCGTCGTAATTATTGCTTCCAGCGGCTGTGCCATATACAGAAAGCATATCTGTTTCTACATTATATTGATAAATTTCAGGGCCATCATTCCATGGTGCAAAAGCGAGTTGACCCGATGGGAGTTTTGTAATTCCATTTGGCATAATTGGTAGTTCATCAGTAACAAGCTCTGCAACAAAATTCTTAATGCGGAAAAGGGAACGAGTTCCAGTGTCAGTTACGTATAGATTTCCATCATTCGCTTGAACGATATCATTTATAAATCCATTTTCGAAAGCTCCGAAATCAACAAAACCTAGTTGTTTACCAGATTTTTTATTGAAGTAATGAACTCCTGAATGATCAGCTACCCAAAGAGTATCACCAGTTATATACATTCCACGACCTGCATCAAACGGATATTCTTCAGTCCCTACCATAAATTTTAGCTCCTGGATTTCTCCAGATGAAGATACTTTTGACACATATCCATTTGCATCACCAGAAGTTGATCCAACAAAACAAGAAACAAAATAAACATCAAGTTCTTCATCGTATCTAACTGCCTCAGGGCCTTCAAAACCTTCCACAGAAAATGCAACTGTGCTAAAATCCTGTCCATATTTCCATGTTTTAGGCACTGATTCTTTTTCCGATGTGCAAGAGATACAAATGAAGGTAAGTACTAAGAGAGAGTGTATTAAATTTTTCATAAGATGAATATCGAATTGGAATATATAGTGCTAATTAATCTGCGTAAATATCATTTATCAAGCCAGCTAGACGTACGCCAGCTTGAAGAAGTCTGAGTTCGAGTGTTTCAAAATTTAAGAAAGAATACTCGTAGCTTAGTCTACCATTTTCAGGATAATCATATACTTGACCTAGTAAAGCTTGAGATTCATATGCCCAATCCAAAACAGAGGTTGATTGCCATTCCTCAATGAGTTCGTCAGTAAGTGGATCATCTATAAATTCAGCTAGTTCAGAAAAACTTAATTGTTTCCCGTCGATCATTTGAGAATCCCACACACGATGTAAATTCGAATTATCTCCAAACCATTGTACACGCGCATCATTTCCACCTCGATCAGTTCCATTCCCAACATGTAAGGGTTGATGTAAATCACCAACCAAATGAACCAACACTTTTAAATTGATTGCTTCTTGTTGCTCACTTAATTCTCCAGATTTTAATTCGGTAACCATTTTATCTATCGCCCAAATAATGTCACCTTCCTCGGGTGTTCCAGCTTCTTCGTAAGTTTTGCCTTCAGGTATAGTGCTATAATGCCAAGGGCTCATATAACGGAAATTGTTATCAGAACGAATTTCATCCATCCAGGTGCTTACTTCAGCCAATGAATTTCCTTCAAGTACTTTGGTTACAGCTTGGTGAGCATTATCAGTTAAAAGTTGACTGGCAATATAACCAGTTGTTCTATGACCAGTTTGACCCCAGCGCATAGCTTCTTCTGATGAGTTGTTAAATGAGACTAAAAGAATAGAAAGTAAGAGTGCGATTTTCATAAGTAAAGGAATTTAATTTTATCAATTCTACCCAATCCTTTAAAAAAATCATAATATGATTTTGTAAAGTTTTGCTTAATGGTTTAGTTCTGATAAAAGGTCTGTAAGATCTAAAATTTCGGTAAACATTTTAATTGTGCCGTCTTCATTTGTTGGCCATTCCGACTTTGGTCTATCCCAATAGAGTTCAACTCCGTTTTCATCAGGATCATCTAAATATAATGCTTCTGAAACACCATGATCTGAAGCACCAGTTAAAGGATAATTTGCCTCAAATAAACGTTTTAGAATTTGTGCTAAATCTTTACGGGTAGGGTAGAGGATGGCAGTATGGAATAGTCCAGGATATTTCTTTGGAACGGGATTGGAACCTTTACTTTCCCAAGTATTTAATCCAATATGATGATGGTAACCACCTGCAGAAATAAATGCAGCCTGATCGCCGTAGGTAGTAATCAATTCAAAACTCAGCAATCCACAATAGAAATCCAGAGAGCGTTGCAGATTCGAAACTTTGAGATGAACGTGCCCGATCCGGGTTTGTGATGGGATTTGATATTCTGAACTCATTCTATTTTTTTGTTATTTCTAAAGGATTAGTATGAGTATACAAAATCACGGATAAGAATATTTATAGAAAATAATTACCAAATTGGCAACTCTTCAACTTCGATATTGAACTGCAAAAGATGTTGAATTAAGTGATCAATCTGGATATAAGAAAATTCAATTTTCAGAATATTCTCCCAATCGTCTAAATCAAGGTTCCAGTCTGTAATCCCATCGGTTTTCTCAAGAACATAAGCTAAACGGCATGCCTGATAATTATCCTCAATATTAGTTTTGAAAACCAAATACTCAGTGGTATGATTAATTTTAATTTCATTCATTACGATCAGACTTTAAAATTTCATACGATGATTTAACGAACCCATTTTTATATCCCTGAGATGAAATTAATTTAAGTTTGATTTCTGACTTGAGGTTGCCAAATAATGGAATACCATCGCCCAGAAGAATTGGAATTTGAGTTATAATGAGTTGATTTATCAACTCTTGTTTTAAAAAAAGTTGGATAGTTTTTCCTCCATCAATATAAAAGCTGTGATAACCTCTGCTTTGAAGTTCTGTTAGTACTTCAGGAAGTTCTCCATTCAAGAAAAATACTTTATTAGTAAGATGAATAGGGGTTTCAAACTTTCTTGAACTAAGCACAAACACGGGTTTTGAATAGTGCCATTCTCCAAAAGTAAGGACTTTTTCATAGGTATTGCTTCCCATGATAAGAGCATCAATGGAATCCATGAACTCGTAATACCCGAAATTCTCACCTTCTAGCACGTATTCGGAATAATCCAGCCAGTCGACATCTCCATTGGGTCTTGCAATGAAGCCATCTAAACTGGTTGCGATAAAAACCGAGCATGTTACATCCATAGCTATCTCTCCCAAAAGAAAGGTGGTTCTATTCCAAGAGAGCGTAAATATACATAACCCTGTCCGCGATGATGAATCTCGTTATCTACAAAATACTGTAAATGACTAAGAACTGTTCCTTCATAAACTCCATAAGCAATATCAGTTTCCCGAAGTCTTTCTGCAGTTACTTGTTTCCAGTATTCATTGATCTTTTCAGTTGACCAATCCCAAATCTGAAGCACTTCTTTTTTGGTAGTGGGTTTAGAGCTCATTCCACCCATGTTGAA
>TARA_R110000868_G_scaffold11516_4_pt1 | contig 37682 bp, 39 predicted proteins | sample TARA_R110000868 | Tara Oceans TARA_R110000868 (sample SAMEA4397489) | marine metagenome | biome: Polar Biome; feature: [SRF] surface water layer (ENVO:00010504); material: water (ENVO:00002006), including particulate matter (ENVO:01000060) such as... | depth 5 m | reverse complement strand
AGAAGTCGAACTGAACATGACGCCGATGCTCGACGTTGTTTTCATCCTGCTGATCTTCTTCATCGTCACCTCCGTCTTCATCAAGGAACCGGGCGTCAGCGTTATCCGTCCGGATGCCCAGACTGAGGAAAGGCAAACCCCGTCCATGTTGGTCGCCGTCACCGGCAACAACGAGATCTGGGTGAACCGCAGGTCCTATGAAATGGCCGAGCTGCGTGGTGTGATCGAGCAGTTGCTGCAAGAGAACCCGAAGGGCAAGGCCATGATCCAGGGCGATGAGGGTGCCAATATCGGTACCATTCTCGACGTTCAGGAATTGCTGACTGAGATGGGCGTCGAAGTTCATATCTCGACGCTGCAGAACTAGGGAGGACTGATCATGGGAACAATTATGCGCCTCATCATCGGGATCCCGATCGCCGCCCTGGTGACGATCGGCCTCTTCCTCCTGATGACCCGGCTCATCTTCACCGAGGGCGCGCCCCCGGAGAATGATGCTGAGGATCTGCAATTCACGATCAATGATGAAGTCACGGATATCTCGGCACGTCGCCGCGATACCACGATTGAAGACGTGCAGCAGGTGGATCCGCCACCCCCGCCGCCCCAGATCGACCGTCAGCGGGCTGAACAGCCTTCTGAAGGCCTGGCGACGGTTATGGGTGCGATCCCTGACTTTGCTGCGCCACAGCTGAACAGCGACAGCGTCAGCTTCTCGGTCTCCGACCGTGATGCCCAGCCGCTGGTACGTATTGAGCCGCAATATCCGATGCGGGCCCTGGAGCGCGGTATCGAAGGCACGTGTTTTGCGCGCTTCGACGTTTCGCCCGATGGCACGCCGACGAATATCCAGATCACACGGTGCGACAGCGCATTGTTTGAGAGTGCAGCTCAGCGTGCAGTCGAAAGATGGCGCTATAATCCGAAGGTCGAGAATGGTGTGCCCGTGGCACGCCGGGGTGTGGAAACGCGCTTCGATTTCCGGCTCTCGGGTAATTAGCGAGTAACGGCTTTGGGTGGACGTGGCCGTCCGCGTCCACCCCTAGTCGACTGCGGGACCGGGTGTCTGCCAGACCGGCGCATCCGACAAAGTTTGTGATAGCCTGTCCAGGGGAGCGGGACTGGTATGAAGGAGCCTTCGATGATCCGTATTAGCGGTTTCGATCTGACCGGGGTAACCCGCAAGCTTGCCATGCTCGCGATCGCCGCGTCACTGACCGGTGGTGTATTCGCGACGGCGGACGCCCAGCGGCGCGAGCGACGCTCGGATGAACAGTCTGAGCAAAATGCCGCCGACCGGGTGTTCTCGTCCGCGATCGGTGAGATCGTTCAAGGCGCGCTGGAGCAGCAGGAAGCCGAGCAGTACGGCGAGTCCATTACGACTCTGAACCGTGCCTTGGCCGCCTCGAGCATCAATCCCTATGAGCGCGCCGTCGTGCTGCAATTGCGCGGCCGGGCCTATTATGAGACCGATCGCACCTCGCAGGCCATCCAGGACTGGGAAGCCGCGATTGCGACCGGTGCCATGCTGCCGAGTGAAATCGTGAGCTACCGGATCAATATCGGTCAGCTCTACATCACGATTGAAGACTATACCCGCGGGATCGCTTCCATGGAGCGGGCCATCGCCGATGGTGGCCAGGAGGTCATCAGCGGACCGCTCGCTCGCATGCTGGCCCAAGCCTATGGCCAGGCCGAACGCTATCGCGAAGGTCTTGTCTGGGCGAACCGTTTCTGGGCCCTCGTGCCTGCCGCAGACCGGCAGCGCGGCGATTACAGCCTGATGCTGTTCTACTATCAGCAGCTCGAAATGGTGCCTCAGCAAATGAGCATCGTTCAGGAAATGGTTGCGCGCTGGCCCACCGAAAAGAATAACTGGCGTTCCTATGCCTCATTGCTGGCCCAGGTGGATCGCGAAGGCGATGCGTTTGAAGCCAACAAGATCATGTACATCAACGGCATGCTCACCGAGAGCCGTGAGATCGAGGCTCTGGCGCAGTATTACAGCTATTTCGAATACCCGTATCGCGGCGCAATCATCCTCGAACGCGAGATGAATTCGGGCAATGTCGAACGCTCGCAGCGCAATCTCAATCTGCTGGCCAATATGTGGCGTCAGGCACGTGAGTGGGAGCGGGCCATTCCGGTCCTGCGTCAACTGGCTCAGCTGACCGGTGACGGCAATGACTATCTCAAGCTTGCCGAGGCCCTGTATCAGGAGCGTCAGCTCTCGGAAGCCGAGACGGCCTTCCAGGAATCACTGAACCGCGGCGGCCTTGACCGTCCGGGACAGGCCTGGACCCTTCTGGGCAATGTCCGTCTTGACCTTGATCGCCGCCAGTCCGCACTTGCGGCCTTCCAGGAAGGTGTTCGCTATCCCTATTCCCGTCAGACGGCGCAGGGCTACATCACCTATATCAACGGTCTGAACCGCTCTGAAGCTGATCGCGTGCGTATCCGCATTCGCGTTCACCAGGACGAGTGCCGCTTTGCGGTCGACGACCTCAAGGAAACCGCTGTCCTCTTGGGCACGGTTGATGAGAGCGGCCGTATCGTGATCGAGGTTCCGTCGAACTGTTCGGACCTCTATAATCAGTATGGCGAGTTGTTGACCCAGGTCGCCGAGACCAATGATGCCCCGGCCGAAGAGGCCGCCACTGACGAAGCCGGCTAAGCTGGCTCAGTCCACAGGCCATCATGGTCTCACACTTGATAAACGCCCTGGCCCCTGGCCGGGGCGTTTTTCTGTGTGCGTTCGCGCTGGACGCTGCCCGGCGGGCCCCCGGGCAGCCTGACGCCCCGGCCGGGATCGGCACCCAGACAAGGCATATTTCCGGGTCACAACCGGGGAGGGTCACATTCCTGCCGCGATTGAGGATGAACTATTGGTAATCTTGGCGATTGCATCGGGGCTGGGGAGTTCCGCCATGACCTGGGGAGATGCACATGACCAATCTGCAAAGCCGGCCCGCCTGGAGGGGACTGAGCGGCATGGTGAGCCTGCTCTGTCTCGTATTGCTCCTGCCGGGCCTCGCCCGGGCGAGCGAGGAGCGCACCGTCAGTCCGGCATTGGGCACAAGACTGATCGAATTGATGGCACTTGATGAAACGCGCGACTGGGCCACTGCGATTGCGGGCTATGACGGGCTTCTCGATCGTGACCGGCTTTCGCCCTATGAGCGGGCAACCATTCTGACCCTGCGAGGCCGCACGCACTATGCCGCTGGCGATACGGCCAGGGCGATCGCCGACTGGCGCACCGCGATTGCCCTGGATGCGCTGGCGCCAGATGATCTCAACGCGCTACGGATCAATACCGGCCAGCTTCTGATGGCGACCGATGAGATCCGCGCCGGCCTGAATCTTATTGAGGCCGCCCTGGCCAACGGGGCGGCGCTGAATAGCGAGATCGCTTTCAGGCTGGCCCAGGGATACGGCCAGCTGGGTGAGTACTCGCCGGGGATCGTGCGCGCCCGCCAGGCGCTCGCCCTCGCCGAGCCGATTGAACGGCGCCATTATTCGCTTCTCCTCTACTTCGTGCAGCAGCTCGGTTTCGGCGAAGAGGAGTTATCGCTGATGGAGGCCATGGTGCAGGCCTGGCCCGACGAGAAGGCGGGTTGGGCGAGTTATGCGGCCCTTCTGGCCCGGGCGGATCGCGAAGAAGACGCGTTTGGCATCAACCGCATCATGTATCTCAACGGCATGCTGACCGAGAGCGATGAGATCGTGAGGCTGGCACAGTATTACAGCCATTATGAATACCCCTATCGTGGCGCCGTTCTGCTCGAGCGAGAGCTCAATGCCGGGCGTGTCGAGCCGGTGGCGCGCAATCTCACCCTGCTCGCCAATCTGTGGCGCCAGGCCCGTGAATGGGATCGGGCGATGCCCGTGTTGCGGCGCGTTGCGACCTCAACCGGGGCCGGTGCTGATTTCGAACGTCTGGGCGAAGCGCTCTACCAGTCCGCGCAATATGTCGAGGCCGAGGCGATGTTTGACCAGGCCCTGCGCCGCGGCAATCTCAACCGCCCCGGTGACACTTGGACACTGATCGGCAATGCCCGGGTCGAGCAGGGCAAGCTGGTCGCGGCGATCGAGGCCTTCAGCGAGGCCCTGCGCTGGGACTATTCCCGCGCGACCGCCCAGGGCTGGATCGACTATATCGAGCGCAAGATCGCCATCACCGAAACGGCAGCTGCCTTGCCGCTCATGGTGACAATCGAGGATTGCCGCTTCTCCATCGAGGAGATGCGGCGCACCGTGCCGACGGCGAGCGACCCGGGCTATGACGAGCTGGGCCGCCGCCTCTTTGCGCTACCCACGCGCTGCACGCCCTATTTCAATGTGTATGGCGAGCTGTTTCCTGAATATGAGCGAGCCTAGGCGGGGCAGGCGGACGGGCAGGAAATGGCCCCGCAATGACCATAATCCCACCTTCTTCCGCCGCGCTTTCGCCGTGACCCATTGAGAGAGTGAGAGTGCGGCGCCGGACTGTGTGCTTGGTCTGACGCCGCACCCGCCAACCCGGAGAGCGGCAATCCTGTCCGGGTACTGGCGGGCTCAAGGGACAGACGCTGTCGGGGCCGTGCAGACACTGTCTAAGGGGAGGCTAGTCACATGACAGCCACTTTGCAGTCTCTAAGAATACCACTCGTCCTTCCGGTCGCGGCCGTGATCACGGTCGGGCTTTTCCTGATGATGCGGCAATTGATCGATATCGGACCGGTTCGCCCGGTCCAGGTCGAGGAGGCACCGCCCATCGAAATCCGTTTCGACGTGGAGGTGTTCGAACCGAACCATGTCCGCGAGCCGGAACTTGTCGAGGTCATTGCGCCGCCTCAAATGCCGGTGATGCGCACCGAGGCCAGTCCGGTGAATGCCGTCACGTCGGATGTCGGCTATCGTCTGCCCGATATAGGTCCGGCGGTGATCGACATGTCAGGCAATGGCATGATCAACGCCAATCGCCCCCTATCGCCCACTGTGCGCATCGAACCGGTCTATCCGGCCCGCGCGCTTGATCGGGGTCTGGAGGGGCAGTGCACTGTGGTGTTCGACATCACGCCGCAAGGCACGACCACCAATGTCCGCCCGCTCAATTGCAGCTCCAGCCTGTTTGAATCGGCAACCGTGAACGCGGTCTCGCGCTGGCGCTACAGCCCGCAAGTGACCGATGGCCAGCCATCCATGTACCGCGGTGCTACGACCCAGCTGGTTTACCGCATGGAGGGATAGTCCAGCTCTGGCCGCTGCGGAATGGCCCCGTCCGGCCGGAAACGGGCCCGCTGCGATTTCGGTCGCAGCGGGCTTTTCCTATTCGGCCGCAGCTTCAGCCGCGATCGCCTCGATCTCGGCATCGGCCAGGTCGACCGTCATCAGGGCGAAGGCCCAGTTCATCGCGGTCTCGCGCAGGCTGTCGAACCGCCCCGAGGCGCCGCCATGGCCGGCACCCATATTCATGCGCAGCAGGGTGAGGCCGTCATCGGTGCGGCGGTCACGCAGGCGGGCCACCCATTTGGTCGGCTCCCAATAAGTGACGCGCGGATCGGTCAGCCCGCCGGTGGCCAGCACGTGCGGATAGGCATGCTCGCCGATCTGGTCGTAGGGGCTGTAGGCGATCATCGTCTCGTAATCGGCAGCGCTCTCGATCGGATTGCCCCATTCGGGCCATTCCGGCGGGGTGAGCGGCAATTCGGCATCCGACATGGTGTTGATGACGTCGACAAAGGGCACGGCGGCGATGGCGCCGGCAAACAGGTCGGGCTGCAGATTGATCGCAGCGCCAACAAGAAGCCCGCCGGCCGAGCCGCCATAGGCGACGATATTGCCGCGAGAGGTATAGCCTTCGCGGGCCAGGGCTTCACCGGCAGCAACGAAATCGGAGAAGGTGTTTTCCTTATTCTCCAGCTTGCCATCGAGATACCATTGATAGCCTCCCGCCATGCCGCCGCGGATATGGGCCACGGCATAGACCATGCCGCGATCGACCAGCGAGAGCGGGGTGACGCGGAAAGCGGCCGGGATGGTGATGCCGTATGAGCCATAACCATAGAGCATCAGCGGAGCCGAGCCATCGAGTGGCGTTCCGGCGCGGTAGAGGATGGTGACCGGGATCTGGGCGCCGTCCTCGGCCGGGGCCATGATGCGGCGCACGACATAATCGGACGGGTTATGCCCGGACGGCACTTCCTGGCGTTTGCGAAGCACGCGCTCATGGGTACGCATATTGTAGTCGTAAGTCTCTTCCGGGGTCGACGGGCTCTCATAGGAGAAGCGGATCTGGTCGACGGCGTATTCATAACCGGCCGCGACGCCGAGCGAATAGGCTTCCTCGGCGAAGTCGATCTGGTGCTCTGCGCCCGTGGCGTATTCACGCACCACGATGCGCGGCAGGGCATTCTCGCGCTCCATGCGCACCTGCCAGTCGCGGAAACCGACCAGATCGAGCACCAGCACGCCGGGACGGCTCGGGATGACGTCGACCCAGTTTTCACGGCCTGGATTATCGAGCGGGGCGGACATGATCTTGAAGTCGACCGCGCCATCGAGATTGGTGCGGAAGTAGAAACGGTCGGGCGTTTCGGTCAGATAATATTCGACATTCTCCTCACGCGGCGCGATCAGCACCGGCTCGGCAGTGGGGTCGTTGGCGTCGATCAGGCGCATCTCGTTCGAGGTGTGGCCGCCGGCATTGATGACGACATAATTCTCACCGTCCGACAGGCCGATCGACAGGAAGAAGCCGGCATCGGGCTCTTCATAGACCAGCTCGCTGACGCCGCCTTCGCGCGGCTGGCGATAAATGCGGCGCGAGCGGCCATTATCATCGCGCCAGATCCAGTAAAGCGTCGCGCTGTCATTGGACCAGACGAAGTCGCCGGTGGATTCATCCGTCAGGGTCGAGACGATGGCGCCGGTCGCGATGTCCTTGATGCGGACCTCGTAATATTCCGAGCCGCGGATATCGACGGCATAGGCGAGATAGCGGTGGTCGGGGCTGTGCTCGACTTCGCCGAAATCGAGATAGTCGAAATCCGCAGCCTCGGCATCGCCGTCGATCAGGATCTCTTCCTCACCATTGGCCTCCCCGGTAGCCGGGTCGATCGGGCGGCGGGCATAGATCGGGTATTGGCCGCCTTCGCGATAGCGGCTGAAATACTCGTAACTGCCATCGCGCTCGGGCACCGAACTGTCATCTTCCTTGATGCGGCCGCGGATCTCCTCAAAGATCCGCTCCTGCAGCCCGGTCGTCGGTTCCATCACGGCGTCGAGATAGGCGTTTTCAGCGTCGAGCAGGGCGCGCACATCGGGGTCAAGCACCTCCGGTTCGCGCATCACCTGTTGCCAGTTCTCATCCTTGATCCACTGGTATTCATCGATCCGGGTGAAGCCGAGCTGTTCAATCTCGACAGGGCGTTGCTCGGCGACGGGCGCCTCGATGCCGCGGGCGCGCTCGATCAGCGCGGATTGGTGGGCGGCAGGTATGGTCTCGGACGTCATGGAAGTCTCCGGGCTGCACGCGGCGGCAAACAGGGCGGCAAGCCCCGCACCGAACCGAACGAGCCTTTGATTTGTGTTCATTGAAGTCATTCTTTCCCCCCGGGGCGATGCTGTGGCGGTCAGTCCTCGCCCGCCTTGGGGCGAAAGTCCAGTACACCGCCATTGGTACAATAGCGTTCCCCGGTCGGTGGCGGACCATCGGAGAACACATGCCCCATATGGGCGCCGCAATTGGCGCAATGGATCTCGGTGCGCGGATATAGCAGCTTGTAATCGGTCTTGGTCTCGATGTTCTCGGGATGGCTGGGCTGCCAGAAGGAGGGCCAGCCTGACCCGGACTCGTATTTCTCGGCCGCCGAAAAGACCGGTTCACCGCACACGGCGCAATGATACTCGCCATTGCGCTTCTCTGCATTGAGCGGGTGAGAGAAGGCGCGCTCGGTTCCCTCATCGAAGGCGATGGCCCGGGTCAGATCGTCGAGGTCCGCTTTCAGGCGGGCAATTTCGGCATCACTCAATCTGGGCATCGGGGCTCTCCTTCAATGGTGCAGTCAGGGCAGCCGGCTGGCCGCGCCTCACTGACAATATGGGGGTTGTCAGGCTGATCACCACGAGCACGAGTGCAAGCCCGACCATCGGGATCAGTGCGGCCAGCTGCGGACCGGTCGCTCCGACGATGAACCCCATGATGACGGCGCCGGCCGGCATGCCGCCGAACAGGCCGAGCTGGTAGACCGACATGACGCGCGCCAGCTTGTCGGGCGGGGCCTGTTCCTGCACCACTGACCGGCTCAGTGAGATCGCCACGCCCGCGCCGAGCCCCCAGCAGAAGACCAGCCCGTAGAGCGACCAGAAGGGAAGGGGCAGGGCGAAGGCCCCGACGGCCAGCACTGTGACACACTGGGCCAGGATCACCGCGCGCCCGGGCCGTTCGATATGGCCGAATTTCACCAAGGCGAGATTGGCCGCCAGCGCGCCGAGCCAGAAGCTCACCATCAGGCTGGCAATCTCCTGGAAGCCGCCGCCATAGGTTTCGCGGATCAGCAGCGGGATGAGCACCAGGAAGGACCCGCCGACGATCAGAAAGCCGATCGCGACCATGATCGCCGTCATCGGCATCAGGATGGGCGAGAAGATCACCGCGTTCCAGCCATCGCGCAGATCGGCGAGCGGGTGAGCCCGGGAGCGTGTGCGATTGGACGCCAGGCGCGGCATGAAGGCCGCTGCCACGCCGCCGATCACCAGCCCGGCCCCTTGCAGGCCAAAGAGGATGCCCGGTCCGGTCCAGGCAGCGAAATATCCCAGCGCCATGCCGGCAATCTGGGCACCGAACTGGACAGCCGAGGTCATGACGACAGCGCGTTGCAACTCGATCCCGCCATGGCGCGTTTGCGCGGCGATGCGCACGACCGGATTGATGGCACTGTCGCGCGCCGGCATGACGAAGCCGCCAGCGATCCCGATCATCAGCGCAAAGACGACCATGAGCCAGTAGGAGAGCTGGTCGGTGAGGAGCAGCACGCCGAGCGCGAGCGCGCTGATGCCGGCGAAGATATAGAAATAGAACATGATGCCGCGGCGGTCAGCGCGTTCGGCGAGCACACCCGCGAAGGGCAGGAGCAACATCATCGGGGCAGTCAGGGCAGCCTGGGCGATGCCCAGCCGTTCCGCGCTTTCACCAAGCGTGAAGGTGATCACGCCGGGGAAGAGGGTGGTTTGCAGGCCGAAGCCGAAGAACCAGCCGGCCACAATGACGAGGTAAGCCCCGAAGGGCGGAAGCCGGAGCGAGCGGTTGCGGGCGAGATGTCTGAAAACGGGCAAGGGCGCGCCATCGAGCTGTTATCACAAACCAGTGCCGCGAAATGACGGAATGCTGACTGGCATTCGGCCCTGTCTAGCAACATGTTACCGTGAAGCAAGTTTCTCTGTTCAAGGCGGGAGCCGCAAAATGAAGAATGTGCGTTGGGGGCTGAGCGTTTTGCTGGCGGTTTTTCTTGTCTTCATGGGGTCGCAGAAGCTTGGCGCCGCCAATCCGGTCTTCAGCTATATCGCCGAGATGTCGGGGATCGGCCTGTTCGAACCGGTCATCCGCACCCTGGTGGGGCTGGCCGAGATGGCGGCGGCGATCCTCGTTCTGCTGGCTGCATTTTCCGGCCGCTTTCGCGGTGTCGGTGCCCTCGTTTCGACCGGCATTCTCGCCGGCGCGCTCGGCTTCCACCTCTCGCCCTGGCTGGGCATCAACGCGCCCGTCGCCTTCACAGCCGATGGCGGCTATGAATTCAGCCCGATGCTGTTTGGCATGGCGGTGGCCTTCTTCCTGATTTCCCTTGTACTCGTCTGGTTGGATCGTGAAGCCCTGATGCGCGTTGGCCATCGCCAATCTGACTGACCTCACGGTCCGGGAACGCACTTTTCATTAACGCAGCCACGCCATTCTGTAGCCGACACCTGATTGGATCGGACCGGGCCGGATGGCGAATGCGGAGCTATATGAGCTGAGGGAGCCTGCGCCGCAGCGCGCCCGGGATGTGCTTGCGCGCCGTCTCGCCGATATTGTCGGTCTGCCCTCGAGCCGTCTGACTCCGCGCGAGCGCTGGATCGTTGCCGACCTGCTCTATGACATCCTGCGCGCCAGCGACATTTCCATCCGCCAGCGTTGTGCGCGACGCCTGTCCGCCCTGAATGAGGCACCGAGCCGCCTGCTGCGCCTCCTGGCCTGTGACGAGTACGAGATCGCCCAGCCCATTCTGGAAGAGTGTCTGGCTCTGACCGATTTTGATCTGCTCGAGATCATCAGGTCAGGCGGGCTGCAGCACCGGATGGCGATTGCCCGGCGCGATAATCTCAGCGAGATCATTTCTGCGGCGCTTACCGCGACGGGCGAACCGCCTGTGGTCGAGCGCATGCTGAAGAATGTGACCGCGATCATCGCGGCTCCCACCATGGACCATCTTGTCGGCGCGGCGCAGGAAGAGGCGGGTTATGCCGGCCTGCTTATCAAGCGCGCCGAGCTGCGGCCGGCCCAGGCCTTCCGCCTGTTCTGGGGCTGCGAACATCGGGAGCGCTTTGCGATCCTGGAACGTTTCGCCGTCGACCGGACGATATTGATCGATTCAACCGAGGACATTTTTCCGATGGTCTCCGCGGAGGGCTGGGCCGATCCTCTGGTCAGCCGTGTCCTGCGCTATATCGACCGGCGTCAGCGCAATCGCGAGGCCGCCGATCTCAGCCCCTACGGATCGCTTGAAGGCGCTGTCGATGCCATGTGCCTGGAGGGCGCCCGCAACGACATTGTCTCGGAAATCGCGACACTTGCCGGCATCCACAAGCGCCTTTTGACGCGCATGCTTGATGATATGGCGGGCGAGTCGCTGGCCATATTGTGCAAGGCGACGGGCCTGAAATGGAACGCTTTCGAAGGCTTCTGGACCGGTCTGGGCCGGTCAAGGCAGGACGAGCCGGTTGAGCAGGCCCGCAAGGTTTTCGACAGTCTCTCGGTCGAGAAAGCACAGACTGTCTTGCGCTACTGGAACCTGTCCGTCGAGGATGCCGACGCGCGCTAACTCGCAAAGCGTGTGCGACGAAAACACGCCCGCAAGCCACGGTTTCAGATTCCCGCTACAGGCGAAAAACCCGGAATCTGCTTCGCGTCTCCCGTGATCTGCGATTGGCCACCGACTTTTCTGGTCAAGCCCATTCTGTCGGGTTAAAAGCCGAAGCAGAAGCAGATGTGTGCGGGGAGTTTCCATGACTTATGGCGTTGGTCTGACCACCATGCTTGTCCTGCTGTGGCTTACCCTCTCAGGGCATTACACGCTGGCCTGGGATAATCCCCTGCTGATCGGCCTGGGCGTGTTCAGCGTGGCGAGCGCCGTCGCCCTCGCTATACGGATGCGCATCCTTGATCGCGAGACCGTGCCTGTTCTGCCAGCCCTGCCGCTGATGATGTACTGGGTCTGGCTCGGGCGGGAGATCTTCAACGCCAATATCGCCGTCGTGCGCCTGGTCATGAAGCCCGAGATTGATGTCGAGCCGCGCCTGGTGCGTGTCCCCGCTGATCAGCGCTCCGCGCTTGGTCATACCGTTTTTGCCAACTCCATAACCCTGACACCGGGAACCGTGACCATTGATGTCGAGGACGACGCTTTCCTGGTTCACGCGCTTGATACCAGCTTCACGGATCCTTCCGGATTTGCCGAGATGGGCAAGCGTTCGGACATCGCGTCGGATGGCAACAGGAAGGCGAATTGATGGACGTGTTCAATTTTATTGTGGCGCTGGGCATGGCCGGTGCCATGGCAATCATGCTCGCCAGGCTGTTTGCCGGGCCGACGCTCTATGACCGCATTCTGGCGGCCAATTCCTTTGGCACCAAGACGATCCTCTTCCTGCTGGTCTTCAGCGCCCTCGCGGGCCGTCAGGACGGGATCGACATCGCCCTGCTGTATGCGCTGATCAATTTTGTCTCGACGATCGCGATCCTGAAATTCTTCCGCTATCGCTCGCTTGAAGTGGCCCTGGCGAAGATGTCGCTGCGCAGTTCGGACGGACCGGAGGATGAGGCATGAGCGTGGCCGTGATCCTTCATCATATCCTGCTGGCGCTCAGCGTCGGTGCGATGTCCCTGGGCCTGGTTTTCGTGGTTGCCGGCGCTATCGGCGTCATTCGCCTGCCGGATTTCTACACCCGTATGCACTCGGCCGGCGTGACTGATACGCTCGGTGCCGAGCTGATCATTGTTGGCCTGATGCTGCAGGCGGGCGACTGGCAGACCATGGCCAAGCTGGCACTGGTCGGCCTTATCCTCTTCCTGACCAGCCCCACGGCGACGCACGCGGTGGCCAATGCAGCCCACCGCGCCGGGTTGAAGCCGGATCTGTCGCGCTTTCATCCCCGGCACCCCGGCGATCTCGGCGATGACGAGGGCAAGGCATGAGCGATCTCACACAGTTTCTCGATTATGCGATGATTGCCATGCTTCTGGCGGTCGGCTTCTCGATCGTCCGGGTGCGCAACCTATTCGCGGTCGTCATGCTGATGGGCGTTTACAGCCTGCTTTCCGCGGCCTGGTTCGTCTCGCTTGATGCGGTCGATGTCGCCTTCACCGAGGCCGCCGTCGGCGCCGGTATTTCGACAGTGCTCCTGCTTGGCGCCATGTTGCTGACGGCTCGCGAGAGCGCGCCCACCAGCCCGCAGCGGCACTGGGCCGCCCTGGCCGTGGTCGTTGTCGCTGGAGCCGCGCTCTTCTTCGCCGTGCCCGACATGCCTGTTTATGGCGATGCGCAATCGGCAGCCAATAGCTATGTCGGCCTGCAATATCTTGAGCGTACGCCATCCGATATCGCGGTTCCCAATGTCGTGACCGCCGTGCTGGCCAGCTATCGTGGCTACGACACGCTGGGCGAGACCATGGTGATCTTCACCGCCAGCCTGGGTGTGCTGCTCCTGCTGGGCTTTGGCGGCAAGGCCGGCGCCAGGAAGGGCGGCAAGACGCGCGCGAAGAAGAAGGAAGAGGACGCCTCATGAATCCCCACCTGATCCTTCGAGTCGTTTCAAAACTGCTCATCCCCTTCATCGTCGTGTTTGGATTTTACGTTCAGTTTCATGGCGATTTCGGACCGGGCGGCGGCTTCCAGGCCGGTGTTATCCTGGCCGTGGCCGTGGTCCTCTACGCGCTGATTTTCGGCATGGAGGAGGCGCGCCGCGCCGTGCCGCCCGCCGTGCTGCGCTATGGCGCTGCCCTGGGCCTGATGCTCTATGCTGGCGTCGGTTTTGCGACCCTTGTCATGAACGGCACAGGCGGGGCAGAGAACTTCCTGGACTATGACGCGCTGCATCCTGACCAGGGGCACCATACCGGACAGCATTACGGCATCCTGCTGGTCGAGATCGGCGTCTTGTTGACGGTCTCCTCAGTGATGCTCTCAATCTTCTACGCCTTTGCCGGGCGTATCCCCGACATTCCGGACGAGGACTGGTAAGATGGTGGATATTCTCGCCGAACGCTTCACCTACATGCCGATCCTCGTTCTGATGATGATCGGTCTCTACGTCGTGTTTGCCACGGGCAATTTGATCAAGCGCCTGGTCGGGCTTTCGCTCTTCCAGACCTCGGTCTGTCTGTTCTACATCACCATGGCGAAGGTATTTGGCGGCGAACCGCCCATCCTCCCGGAAAGCCATGGCGGTGATCATGGCGCAGCTGCCGGCCATGCCGCTGCAGCCGCGATTTATGCCAATCCCCTGCCGCACGTCCTCATCCTGACAGCGATCGTCGTCGGCGTGGCGACACTCTCCGTCGGCCTCGCCCTGGTCGTGCGGATCCGCGAATCCTACGGCGTCATCGAGGATGAGGCCCTGAAGGCGGCGGATTATTCCCGTGAGACAGGAGCCAGCGACTAATGGAATTTCTGGCTCACCTTCTGCCGGCAGGCATTGCCGTGCATGCTCCTGTGCTGATTGTCGCGATCCCGCTCATCCTGGCGCCTCTTGCCGCGCTGATGCCCAATGGCCGTCTGGCCTGGGGCGTCTCGATGATTGCGGCGATTATCGTTGCCGTGCTGGCCCTGGTTCTGATGGGCGAAGTCTCCATCTCCGGCAGCGGGGTTCTCAGCTATCATCTTGGTGGCTGGGCGCCGCCGCTCGGGATCGAGTATCGCGTTGATGCGCTCAACGTGCCGATCCTGCTCCTGGTCGGGCTGGTCGGGCTCCTGTGCACGATCTACGCCCTGCCGAGCGTGGCCGACGAGATCGATGCGGAAAAGCAGCCGCTCTTCTATTCCGCCTTCCTGGTCTGTCTGACGGGGCTGCTCGGTGTCACGATCACCGGCGACGCCTTCAATGTCTTCGTCTTTGTCGAAATCTCCTCGCTCTCGACCTACACGCTGGTGGCGATGGGCGGCGGCAAGGATCGCCGGGCGCTGACGGCCTCCTATAATTATCTCATCCTCGGCACGATCGGGGCGACCTTCTTCGTCGTCGGCGTCGGCTTCCTCTATATGGCGACCGGCACACTCAACATGGCCGATATCGCCAGCGTGCTGGCCGAGAACGGGCATAACCGGGTCACCCAGGCAGCCTTTGCCTTCATCGTGGTTGGTCTGGGCCTGAAGGCGGCGATGTTCCCGCTGCATGTCTGGCTGCCAAACGCCTATGCCTACGCGCCGAATTTCGTCACCGCCTTCCTCGCCTCGACGGCGACCAAGGTGGCCTTCTATGTCCTGATCCGCTTCGTCTTCTCGATCTTCCATCCGGAAGTGAGCTTCGTCGCGATCTCCTTCACCTGGGTCTTCGCGGTACTGGGCACGGTCGGCATGATCGCCGCCTCTGCGCAGGCCATCTTCCAGCTCGATCCACGGCGTGTGCTGGCCTACTCATCCGTGGCGCAGGTCGGCTATATGATGCTCGGCCTCGGCATGGGCACGCAGGCGGGCCTGTCCGCCGGGCTGCTGCACCTGATGAACCATGCGATGATGAAGGGCGCGCTCTTCATGGCGCTCGGCGCCTTCGCGATGAAGTTCGGCATTCGCAGCATCAAGAGTCTGAACGGGCTGGGCCAGACCATGCCGGTTGCCGCCAGCGCCTTTACCATTGCCGGCCTGTCGCTGGTTGGCGTGCCGTTGACCATCGGCTTCACCTCGAAATGGTATCTCATCACCGCGGCGCTCGAGCGCGGCTGGTGGTGGGCTGTGGCAGCGCTCATCCTGTCTTCGCTTCTGGCGCTGGTCTATGTCGGCCGCATGCTGGCGGCGATCTGGACAGAGTCTCCGCCGAACCATCGCGGCAAGGCCGTGGTGCGCACGCCGACCCCGCTGACCATGCTGGTTCCGATCGGGATATTGGCGGCAGCGAATATCTATTTCTTCTTCAACGCCGATCCGCTCGTGAATCTGGCAAATGCCGCCGCCGAAGCGATGATGGGGGGGCGCTAGACCATGTGGACTCCGGAAATCTCCCTCGCCCTCGCGCTGGCCATCCCCGCTTTCGGCGGTGTCATGGTGGCGCTGCTCGGCTCGCGTCCCAATCTGCGCGAAGCTGCAACCCTGATCTCTGGCGTGTTGCTGGCGATCAATGTGGCCTGGCTGGTCGAAATCGCGCCGACGCACCCGACCCTGGTCCTTGCCTCGATCGCACCCGGGCTCGAGCTTAGCTTCACGCTGGAGCCTCTCGGCGCCCTGTTCGCAGCGGTTGCGAGCGGGTTGTGGCTGGTCAATTCGCTCTATTCCATCGGCTATATGCGTGGCAATAACGAGAAGAACCAGACCCGTTTCTATGTCTGTTTCTGCATTGCCATCACGGCGGCGATGGGCGTTGCCCTGTCGGGCAATCTGCTCACCCTCTTCCTCTTCTATGAAGTGCTCACCCTGTCGACCTATCCACTGGTGACGCACAAGGGTGATGCCGCGGCGCGGCGCGGTGGCCGGATTTACCTGACCATTCTGCTGGGCACTTCGATCGGCCTTCTTCTGCCGGCGATCATCACGACGCAATTCCTTGCCGGTTCGACTGATTTCGTCGCGGGTGGCCTGCTCGACCTGAACAATGTCACGCCCTTCGTCTCGGGAATCCTGCTGGTCATGTTTGCCTTCGGGATCGGCAAGGCGGCCCTGATGCCTGTCCATCCCTGGCTGCCCAATGCCATGGTCGCGCCCACCCCGGTCTCTGCCTTCCTGCATGCGGTGGCCGTCGTGAAAGCTGGCGTATTCGCCATGCTCAAGGTCGGGGTCTATATCTTCGGGCCCGCCCTGATCGCGGTGACCCCGGCTGCCGATGCGCTGGCCTGGATTGCCGGCATCTCGATCGTGCTGGCGTCAGTGGTCGCCATGACCAAGGATAATCTCAAGGCGCGGCTGGCCTTCTCGACGGTGTCCCAACTCTCCTATGTCACGCTCGGCGTGATGCTGGGCTCGCCCCTGGCGATGCTGGGCGGGGCGCTTCAGATTGTCATGCACGCCTGGGCCAAGATCACCCTCTTCATGACCGCCGGCGCCATTTATACCGCGACCGGCAAGACCGAGGTCTCGCAGATGGACGGTCTGGGCCGCTACATGCCCTGGCTGTTCTGCGCCTATACGGTTGGCGCCTTGTCGATTATCGGCCTGCCGCCGCTCGCCGGCAGCTGGCCGAAGCTCTTCCTGCTTCAGGGGGCCTGGGAGAGCGGACATGGCTTGTTGATGGTGGCGCTGATCGCCTCATCCATTCTCAATGTCGCCTATCTTCTGCCGCTCTCGGCGCGGGGCTTCTTCTCGCCGCCTGACAAGGCCAAGCTGAAGAAACAGCCGCCGCTTCTGGTCATCCTGCCGCCGGTCATCACGGCGTGTGGCGTGATTGTGCTCTTCTTCCTGATCGGCCCACTGCGTGACTATCTCGAGCCGGTCTTCATGCCGCCGAACCTTGCTGTGGAGACCGCATTATGAGCGATCCAAAAGGCAAACATCACGACTTGGTCCATCCCATGGCCCGGCCCTTCCTGTGGCTCGATTCAGCCTGGCTGAAAGCGTCCCTGATCTGGATTCTGCTGATCGCAACGCTCGGCTTTGTTGCGGTGGATTTCTTCCACCACCGGCATGAATATGTCGAGCTGGCAGCCTTTTACGGCTTCTACGCCCTGTGGGGTTTTGGGTCCTTTGTGCTCGCTGTGATGGGCGGCTGGTTTCTGATCCGCGGCCTGCTGGGCCGCCGGGAGACTTACTGGGATGGCGATGATAGCGACGAGGAGGGCCAGCCATGATTGAAGCCCTCTATGACGTCTCGCCGGCCTGGCCGGTCATCATCGCCGGTCTGCTGGCCGCCTTGCTGCCCAATCATTACGTGCGCAAGAGCCTCGCCCTGCTGGCGCCGGTTTTGGCGATGGGCCTGTGGTTCAACGCGCCCTCCGGTGACCATGTCGGCGGCATATTGGAATTGGGCGGTTTCACGCTGGAAACCTTCCGTTTTGATGGCCTGTCGCGGATCTGGGGCCTGATCTTCATAATCGCCGCCTTCATCAACGGCCTTTACGGGCTGCACGAGAAGGATCGCGTGGCGGATGCTGCCGGGCTGATCTATGCCGGGGCCGGTCTCGGTGCCGTTTTCGCCGGTGATCTGCTCTCGCTCTTCCTGTTCTGGGAATTGACCGCCATCTCCTCGGTCTTCCTGATCTGGGGTTCGCGCAATAATGCAGCCTACAAGGCTGGTCTGCGCTATCTGGCGATCCATGTCCTGTCTGGCGTGCTTCTGCTCGCCGGTTCGGTCATTCGCGCCAGCGAGACCGGTAGCTGGGCCTTCGATAGCAGCCTGACGATCGATACCCTTGGCGGCTTCCTGATCTTCATCGCCTTCGGCATCAAGTGCGCTTTCCCCTTCCTGCACAACTGGCTGCAGGACGCCTATCCCAAGGCGACGATCACCGGATCGGTCGTGCTGTCGGCCTTCACCACCAAGCTGGCCGTCTACGCCCTGGCGCGCGGTTATGCCGGGACTGAGGAGCTGATCTGGATCGGCGCGATCATGACGGCCTTCCCGGTCTTCTTTGCCGTGGTCGAGAATGATTTGCGCAAGGTTCTCTCCTTCTCGCTGAACAACCAGCTTGGCTTCATGGTCGTTGCGATCGGCGTTGGCACCCAGCTCGCCATCGATGGTGCGGCGGCACATGCCTTCGTGCACATCATCTACAAGGCGCTGCTCTTCATGAGCATGGGCGCGGTGATGCTGAGGGTCGGCACGGTCAAGGCGTCCGAGCTTGGCGGCCTCTTCAAGTCGATGCCGGCGACAACGGTGTTCTGCCTGATCGGGGCGGCTTCCATTTCGGCCTTCCCGCTCTTCTCGGGCTTTGTCGCCAAGGCCCTGACCCTGGCTGCTGTGGCGCAGGAAGGGCATTGGGTCGTCTGGCTGGTCCTTGTCTTTGCTTCGGCCGGTGTGCTCGAGCACTCGGGTATCAAGATCCCGTACTTCGCCTTCTTCAGTCATGACCGTGGGCACCGCGTCCGCGAGGCACCGGTCAATATGCTGATGGCGATGGGGCTGGCCTCGCTGATCTGTATCTATATCGGTGTGAATTACGGCGTGCTCTACGAGCTGGTGCCCTATCCGGAAGCGGCTCTGCACTATCAGCCCTATACGTTCGACCACATTGTCGGGCAGATGCAGCTCCTTCTGGCGGCCATGTTCGCCTTCGCCTTCCTGCTCCGGATGAAATGGTATCCGGACGAGAAGCGCGGCATCAATCTCGACTTCGACTGGGTCTATCGCCGCTTCCTGGCCGATACGGTAATCTGGGGTCATGCCATGTTCGGTCGCCTCTGGGCGGCGATTGGCAATGCGGTCGCCGGTGTGCGTGATCGTACAGGCGGAAAACTGTTCGAGGTATTCAGTCCTATCGGCGCGCTGAGCAGAGATATCCCCAGTGGGATGCTTGCGATCTGGACCAGTGCGATCCTCGCAGCCGTTCTCTTGATCGCCTATCTAGCTCCTTGATTGCAGGCATATTTTTGGCCATGAAGAGGGCGCAACTCGCAGGGGTTGCGCCCTCTTTCTTTACACTCAAAATAGGAATATTATCCCCGCTCGGGTTCAGCCCTCCTGGCATGGGGTGGTCGGCACGCCTCTCCGGTGTGCCGCTCCATCAGACGAGGAGCGCAAGATGATGCAGACGCCTTCGACACTGTGCGACGATGTCGCCCGCGCCCGCCTGGCCCAGAGCGCCGTGGCCTACGCTTTTTCCGTGCCGCTCGACGAAATGGAGGCGCCGACGCGCCGATCGCGCGAAACCGCCTTTGCCCGCCAGGTGGCGATGTATCTGGCCCATGTCGCCTTCGAGCTTTCCCTCAGCCGCGTCGCCCTGGCCTTCGGGCGGGATCGCTCGACAGCGGCCCATGCCTGCCACCGCGTCGAGGATGAGCGGGACAATCAACTCTTTGATCGCCATCTCGACGCGCTGGAGGCCTGCCTGCGGGCCGCGCCGCGCCCCGGAGACACGGCATGAGCGCGACGTCGCCGCGCTGGATGCGCTGCCTGGCCCGCAAGGGCGCCCAGCTCAGACCTTGCCCGGACGCCCCGGGACGGCTGGCCGTCTACCCGTCGGGTGACAGGCGGCGGCGTCCGCTGGCACGCCTCGACGACCGGCAGTGGCGCGATGCGCTGGCGAGCGGCATTCTGACCGAGGCGGGCCAGGAGGGCTGGGTCCTGACGCCGGAAGGCCATAGCCGGTTGCTCCGGGATCAGTCAGGCGAGCAGGGGCATGCCGGGCAGCACCGTGAGATGGTCGCGCGAACCCTGTTGGCTGAGGATGGCGCCTTGCGTCAGGTGAGCGTCAATGCCCTGGCCAGCCCGCTCGGACGCTGGGCTGCCGGGCTTTCAACGCAACAATTGGAGGCGGGCGAACGCTTTTGCTCTGACTATGCCTGTTCAACGCTGCAGCAGGCGGTGACGCGCAACTGGTCGGCGACGCCAGGCTGTCACCGGCAGGGGTGGCGCGGTGCGCCCGAAGATGCGCCACTTGCTGCCATCGCCGCCAAGGACCGCGTCATGGCGGCGCTTGCCGCGGTCGGCACGGGGCTCGACCAATTGCTTGTCGCCGTTTGTGTGCGTGAGGAGAGCCTGGCGGCCGTCGAGCGGCGCTTTGGCTGGGCCCGGCGCTCGGCAAGCACGGTCCTGAAGCTGGCCCTGCAACAACTCGCACGGCATTACGGTCTGGAGCGCTAGCCGCCTGCGGCGGCGCGAATGCGGCCGATCATTGCGGAGAGGCCGTTGGAGCGTTGCGGCGAAAGGTGTTCGGACAGACCAATCTGGTTGAGCACCTCGCGGGCATCGACCGAGAGGATCTCTTCCGGAGTCCGGTCCGAATAGAGGCGCAGGAGCAGGGCGGCGAGGCCGCGCACGATATGGGCGTCGCTCTCGGCGCGAAAGCTGAGGCGGTCACCATCGCCCGGCTCGACAACCAGCCAGACCTGGCTGACGCAGCCTTGGACGCGTGTGGTCTCGTTCTTCTCGTCATCATCGAGGGCTGGCAGGGCCTTGCCCATATCGATCAGGTAGCGATAGCGCTGTTCCCAATCGCCGAGGAGGTCGAATTCCTCAACCAGCTCTTCAATTTCAGTCTGGATTGGTGTCTGGGTCATCACAGCGACGAGTTAAGGTGCGCTGCGGCCGCGATCAAGGCGCAGACGCGGTTGGTGACCCCGTCCCGCCAGTCGCGTGTCAGGAATTGTCGCCCTGATTGTCTTCGATTGCCGCTTCGATACGGGTCATCGCAAATTGCGCGATCAGGCCGCCGAAATGAACGGCCTCGGCGCCGGTTTCGCAAATTGCTTCCCTGTCGGCGCACCAGTCGCTGACGGCGACCTCCGCGTCAACATGGGCCGCCGATGTATCAAAGGGCAGGCTGACAGCCTCGCCAGCGAATCCCTGCGGTACGAAGACCGAGACGATCGCCAGCCAGAACGCAGCTCGCAAAAAGAACATCATTGACTTACCTCATTCATCCCATTGCCGGGTGTACCGGTCTTATCTGCAGGATTGAGGCTAGGTCGATCTTTGAGCTATTGCACGCGATTCCGGGGTTTAGCGAAAACAGCGTCCAAAACTGATGCAGGTTTTTTGTCTAAAATTTGATCTTGTCTCTGATCGATACACTTTTTGTTAAGATTTGAATCGAATGCGGAGCGCGATCACTGGGTTCCGGTATTCACGCTCACGCCCAGGCAGCGGCTGACATCAAGCAGCGCATGCTCGGCGATGCAGAAGCTGTCCTCATACTTGTAGTGACCGGCGGCCACGCATTGCTGCAGGTCGAGCCGGGCCCAGGTCAGGCAGCGTTCCACGACGGGGTCGGAGAGCAGGGCATCCACCAGCTCTGTGGATTGCGTCGGATCATCGGAGATCGCCTGCAGCGCAGCCACGGACAGGATACGACCGATACGGTCCTGATCGGGATCGGCAGCAGCCTCACCAACGGTCAGTGAGAGTTGCGGCGTCGACAGGTCGTTTGCCGCGTCCAGTTCACCACTATCGAACAGGGCCGAGGCGGGTACAACGCCGCCGGCGCCGGTGTCGAGCGAGAACAGGAAATCGCTGCTCTGCGGAACCATGCCTTCCGCGCCCGCATTGGCGAGCGCACTCAGACGGGTGCGGCGGTCACCGGATTGTTGCTGGGCCCAGCGTGTCGATTGCAGCGAATAGGCGGCGGCCCGGTAGCGGTCGCTCACAATGCGGATTTCCGTGCTGTCCCGCTCGAGGGCGTCGACAACAGACGCTTCTGCCGTGTCGGCATGGGTAAAACTGATGGCGTAGGTCGGATCGTAGAGAAGGCCGGACATGGCTGCCTGCTCGCCATAGTAATCGGCGAGCTCGCGCACATCATCCATATATTCCGGGTGAGCCGCGGCGATCAGCGCCGTATAGGCGATCCAGGCGCGCACGAGCCTGTCGCGCACATAGAAGGCTGTCAGGCGATCCATGGCCGAGTCGAGATCCTCGCCCGAACCAATGGGAGCAGATCTGAGATCGGCGACAACGCGGTGATAGGCGGCATAGTCGCCAGCTGCGCTGCGCACTGCGCCCGCCGGCGGCGTGCTGGGCACCTCCGCTTCGAGCTGAAGGACGGGAGCCTGATCGACGGCAATAGCCGGATCATCGCCGTCGAGCGCGGTTACCATGGCAAGCGCAGCGAAGATGGACATCAGCATCGGGAGTTCTCCATAACCCACAAGTGGACAGTGTGCCTCGGACGAGGCCGGTCTCCAAGCGGTCAAATACATCGATTGAAAACAGGCTTTCCGAGGATGAACGGTAAACGTCAAAAGTTTAGGATTCAGTATTTGTTAACGACACAGGCAAAGATTGCCGGGTGAGGAATGCGCTGAGTCGCACTGGGAAATTATGCGAACGCCGAAACGAGATATTGTCGCCTGGATAGCCCAACGGGGTGGCCCTGTTGCCAATCTGTTGTGGATCGGGACGGTTGCGGCTGCGATACCGGTCCTGTGGCCGATCCTGGATGGTGCTGCCTGGCTGAAGGGCGGCGGATTTCTGGCTGTCGCTCTCCCGGCGATTGCGGGCCTGGTCCTTCGTCCGCGCCTCGACCGGCACTTCGAGCGCTTTGTTCTGGCCATGCTGTGGACCGCACTGGCGGCGACTGTCGCCGTCACAGGGGGCGGCGTAACGGGAACTGGCGGACTGGCCTTCTTGCTCGCGCCTGCGCTTGCTGCCGCCAGCGGCGACCGGGAAGCCATCATCAAGGCGGGCGCAATGTCGGGGCTGGCGGTTGTCGTGATCGCGATCCTGCAGCTGACACACTTCATCCGGCCCGAGCCGATGGCGGTGGAATACCACCTCCCCTTCGTGCTCGGCATCGTTCTGGTCGCGGCCTATGGCTTTACCTGTGCTGCGATCCGCTCCATCCGTGCCCATGACCACGCCAATCTTGAGGCTGAACGCGGACGCGTGCGCAGTCTCGCCTTTGACGCGGCACCTGCCGCCCTGCTGGCCTGCGATGCAGAGGGCAATATTCTCGCAGTCTCGCGCGGAGTGCGTGAGCTTTCGCCCGGCCTGCCCCGCGAGCTGAACGCCTTGCCGGTTGCCGATCTGGCTTTCGAGGACGAAGACCGGACCTCGCTTGACCGCGCCGGCCGCCGCGCTGCCTCGCGCCCGCTGACGGAATTCCTCAGCATCCGCGGCGCTGGTGGTCATCCAGAGCAGGTGCGCCTCGATGCCCGCCCGATCCATGGCGGATCGGTCTCGGTGATTGCGCGGGATCACACCGTTGAAACCGAGAACGCTTTGCGTGAGGCCGAGGAAGCTCGAGCCGTTGCGCTGGAAGAAGCACGTGCCAAGTCGCAATATCTTGCCTCCGTAAGCCATGAATTGCGGACGCCGCTCAACGCCATTATCGGCTTTTCCGACGTGATGAAGGCTCGCCTGTTCGGTCCTATGCCGGCGCGTTATGCGGAATATGCTGACCTCATCCATGAAAGCGGCCAGCATCTGATGGAGCTGATTGGCGATGTACTCGACATGTCGAAGATCGAGGCCGACCGGTATGAGCTGTCGCGCGAGAGTTTCGAGATCTCCGAGGTTGTCGGGCTGAGTGCCAAGATGATGCGGCTGCAGGCCGAGGAAGCGGGACTGAGCCTGATCGTCGAGCCCTGCGATGCGGCGATCCGGGTCAATGCTGACCGCAAGGCCTTGCGTCAGATCATGCTCAACCTCTTGTCCAACGCCGTGAAATTCACGCCGAGCGGCGGCGCTGTCGTGGTTATGGCGCGCGCATCGGGTGCCAATCTCGTTCTCGCTGTCGGCGATAGCGGTGTCGGGATCGACCCGCAGGAGGCTGCCCGCCTCGGCCAGCCCTATCGCCAGGCCTCGGGCGCACGCGATATCGACAATCGCGGCACCGGTCTCGGTCTGTCGCTGGTTCGTGCCCTGGCAGGGCTGCATGGCGGCTCCATGGCGATCGCCAGCGCCAAGGGCGTCGGCACAACGATCACCGTGACGCTGCCAATTCTCGAGGATGTGCTCGGACGGGTCGACACGCTGCCGCGCCTGGATGTGCATCAGCAGATCGAGCGGGCCCAGGAGGCCTCGCAAGCAATGGTCTCCGGCGCCGCCTGACGCGTCGCGCCGGGGCTCAGCTTTCAGGCAGGCCGCTTTCCGGCAATTGATCGAAGGCCGCTCGCAAAAAAGCAACCGCGGCGGCGAAATCACCGACTTCGAAATAGTGCGTTGCGGCACGCTGGCCATTGCTGTCGAGCAGGTCGAATCTGGCCGCTTCACGCGGGTCGAGCGCAGCCAGTTCTTCTACAGCCGAGAGGGGAAACCGGAAGACGCGGCCCTGTACTGCATCGGCCAGAACGCTGGCCGCGTTGCCATCCGACTGGTCGCTGGCCCAGACCATGCGCCGTGCGTAGTCCGGAGGTGTCCAGTGTGCCCACTCAGCGCCTTGCGGACCGGGGAACATGCCGCCAAGCGTGGCGTCGTAGAGGCGGGGTTCGCGCGCCTGATCGCGCATTACCAGGATGGCGGCGCTATAGGCTGTGGCGCTGGGCAGGGCGATTGTGAAGCGGATCTCTTTGTCGATCAGACTGACGCCGACGCGAATGTCTCCGGTATCCTGCAGAAGGGCCCAGACAGGCTCTTCGGTCAAAACCTGGCGATTGGCGAACCAGGAAAATGTGTCGCCAGGAAAGCTCATATTGCCGACGCGGAGATAGCCCTCGAATGCCACGGCAACGCGGGCGCGCATGGCCAGGACTTCTGGCGCATCACAGGCGCGGCTGCCGGCATTGGCGCTTATGTCATGGCTGTAGGCCTGGAGGCGAGCCGCCGAGATGCCGCTGCGAAGCAAAGCGCCGCGCGCCTGCAATCTCGCTGCTTCCAGCGCCGCACGTTCGCTACTGGAAAACAGGTCGCAATTCTGGTCCATGGCGAGCGCTGCGGTCCGTTCCCCGAAGATCAGATCGGCATCCTGGGCGCTGGCCACGCCGGTGAGGCCAGCCAGGCCGAGGGCCAGGGCGCAGAAGGAACGGTGCATCTCAACTCCCCTAACTCAGAGGAATTGACGCTAGCACAGCTTGTTTTACGACGCGTGAACGCGGCGGCGGCGCCAGATGCCACGGATCAGCATGATCAGGGCGATGCCGAAAAGCATGAAGGCGGCGTCGCGTGTGTGGTCCAGCGCCAGTTCCTGCACGCGTGCCTGCCAGCCCGGCGAGGTGACGCTGTAATCGAGCGGCGTGACGCCCCGAACGCTCCAGACAGCGGCACGCCCCTCCAAGGCCATCCACAGGTCGGATCGGGCGAGGCTCCGTCCGGCCGACGCGAAGGAAGAGAGGTCGGGGGAGGTCAGTGTACCGATCCAGCGGGCGGAGTGCTGATTGTCCTGGAAGAGCGAGGCGACGCCGATGCTGGTGCCATCTTCACTCGAGACCACACTGGCCGTATCACCTTCATCGGCATAGGCGGCTGCGGCCAGGCGCATCAGGCCACGCTGCCCGCGGCTGCGCTCGGCAGCGCGTAGCGCAGCGCGCAATTCGGCCGGAGCGCTGCGGTCAAGCGCGGCTATATCCGTGCTGCCCGGGCCGATGATGAGCAGGTTATGGTTTGCCGGTGCCTGCTCGGTGTCATCGCCATACCAGGCGTAGAGCCAGGCTTCGCCGCTCACGAGGGCGGCGCGGGCGAGAACCGAGAGGGCACCATAGCGGTCAGCCTGGGTGTGGGTGGTGAACTGGACAGCTGTACGCGAGCCCTGGTCGGCGCTGAAGGGCAGGCCGGACGCGGCAAAGGTCCGCAGATCGGTGCCCGAACCCAGAATGCGGGAGGTTTGGGGCTGTTGTTGGCCGAGGCGGCGCGCGGTGATCGCATCGGAGGCCACGAAGCTGCGGCCGTAACCCTCGAAGGAGCGAGCGGCAAACAGGCGGGCGGCTGCCGTAGTCTCGTCGATATTGCGGCCGGTGATGACGATGAGCGGCACATCTCCGGCTTGATATGCGATTTCCGGTCCCTGGCTGCGGTCGCCCGAGCGCAGGGTCGCCCGGTCGTCGGCTGCCAGGCGGTCATTGTCCGTAATCCGGATGATGAGGTCGGCCTGGCTGGGATCTCCGCCAAAAAGTGGAACACTGCCGGCCCGCAGGGCGATGCCCTGGGCAACAAGGCTTTCCAATGTGGCGCGTTCGCGCGTGATGTCAGTAACCAGGGCGACCCGGCGGGGCGCCGCGAAATCAGCGGCGAGGGCCTGTTCCAGTTCGGCGAGCGTGCTGATTGGACCAGCCTGCTCAAGGGTCAGGCGCAATTGCGAGCGGCGCGCATCGACGATCCAGCCGGTCGTCGCCGTATCGGTGCTATACCGGACCTCGAGTGTGTTCTGACCGGGTAGGATATCGCCGGAGAAGAGGGCAAAGCGGGCTTCCATGGCACGCGGTTGCGGGCGGATGACAATCGGTTCGCCGCCATTGATCGAGACTTCGATCCGGCCGTTCGAGCCATCGCTTGCCGGGCGGGCTGCAAGCCGCAGCCAAGCCTCAGAGCTCGTGGTATTGGGGGGCAAGTCGAAACGAATACGGGTGGTCGGCTGGCTGGATGACAGCACGAAAGCGCTCATCCCGGTCTGGAGATCCGCAAGCGTGCGTTCCTCAATTCGGGTGCCTTCCGGTGCAATCTGGTCCACATTCCCCTGGCCAAAGACTGACCCTGCCGCGAAAGCAACAAGTGCCATGGCAACCAACGCAACTCGTACCAACATAGAACGCTCCCTTACCCCGTTTACAGATTATTAAGCAATTCGGCGGCCAGCAATGAAAATCGCACGCATAAAAACGAGATTCTGGGTGGAGGCCTTGATTCGCAGGGCTGAATTGGGGCTGGCGGCGGCTTATGTGATTCGCCACGGAGACGAAGATGCGGGCATTGTGCTCGTGAAGGTGGCGTTGCTTGACGGCACAGCTCAGCTCTATGTCCCGGCCCGGGACGAAAATGGCGCGCCGGTCTGGCAATGCGCCCGCGAGGCTCCGGTCGAGGAGGCCGAGATCGACGCCTATTGTTCACGCCGTGCCGAGCGAGATCCGGACCTCTGGATGATAGAGATCGAGGATCGCCAGGGTCGTCACTTTTTGACCGAGCCGGTGGAAAATTCTTAACGCACTCGGCTCTAGGCTGGAGCATCAACTCACGGAAATGCGTGTGGAACGTCGATGTTGTTCTTGTTCAACGAAGTCGTGTTCGACCTGGGGGATCTGGTCAGCATCCTCAAGGATGGCAGCATCCCCTTGCCGCCATCGCAATTCGAGACCTTGTCTCCGGCGCATCTGACAGCCCTTCTGCGCGAGGCGATATATGTTGACCCGTTGCTGGCCACTCACAAGCCGGACCGCACCCAGCATCTCGCTGCGCTGATTGCCTACCGGGCGCCAGGCGCCAACGCGCTGCTCGCCGTGCGTTCCGAAAATGCGAAGGGGCCGCAAGATGTCGGCCTGCGCTTTGCCAATGTACCGCTGATTACCCTGGCCTATCTATGGAACCGCCAGCAGAGCAATCAGCTCGCCCCCACCATCATCAATGATGAGGTCTGGTCGCGGGTGACGGAAAACTTGCACAGCGCCTACTGATCAGGCTAGTTCGGGGCATCCATCCTCAGCGGGCCATTTCATGACTTCTCCGACGATTGATGCGCCGGAATGGGCGCGTCGCCGCAGCTTCGCCATTATCTCACACCCGGATGCCGGCAAGACCACGCTGACCGAGACCATGCTGCTCTCGGCGGGCGCTATTCGCGCGGCCGGCCAGGTGCGGGCGCGCGGTGAAAACCGCCGCACACGGTCCGACTGGATGAAGATCGAGCAGGAGCGCGGCATCTCGGTTTCCGCCTCGGTGATGACGTTCGAGCATCGCGGCCTGCTGTTCAACCTGCTCGATACGCCGGGCCACGAGGACTTCTCCGAGGACACGTATCGCACGCTCACCGCAGCTGACAGCGCCATCATGGTGCTCGATGCCGCCAAGGGCGTTGAGCCGCGCACGTTGAAACTGGTCGAGGTCTGCCGCCTGCGCGACATCCCGATTGTAACCCTGATCAACAAGATGGACCGCGAGGCGCTCGACCCGGTCGATTTGCTGGAAGACATCCAGGACAAGCTCGCACTCGACACCGTGCCGATGCAGTGGCCGGTCGGGTCGGGCCAGCGTTTCAAGGGTGTGATCGATCTGAACAATGATGACTTCGTCGTCTATCAGCGCCCCGGCGTCGAGCACGACCGCGAAGCCGCATCGGAACGGATCCGTCTCGATGACCCCAAGATTGGCGAAATCCTTTCGCCGCTGGAAATCGCCGAGGCCCGCGATGGCGCGGAAGTGGCGCGCGAGCTGTGCCCGGCCTTCAATCCGGCCAGCTTTCTGGAAGGCCATATGACGCCGGTCTTCTTCGGCTCGGCCTTGCGCGGCTTTGGCGTGCGCGAATTGCTCGATGGCCTTGCCGACAAGATCCCCGGGCCCGCCCGTATGAAGGTACAGATCGGCGGCGAGCAGACCTGGGTCGAGCCTGGCGACAAGGAAGTTGCTGGCTTCGTCTTCAAGGTTCAGGCGAATATGGACGCCAATCACCGCGATCGCGTCGCCTTTGTGCGCCTGTGCTCGGGCAAGTTCCGCCGCGGCATGAAGCTGAAGACCGAGGCGGGCAAGCAATTGACCGTATCCTCGCCCATTCTCTTCTTCGCGCAGGATCGCGAGATTGCCGATGAGGCTTTTGCCGGAGATGTCATGGGCGTGCCCAATCACGGCACATTGCGCGTTGGCGACAGTCTGTCCGAGACGGGCCGAATGCGCTTTTCCGGCATCCCCAATTTCGCACCGGAAATCCTGCGCCGCGCGCGTCTCGCCGATCCGCTCAAGGCCAAACATCTCAAGAAGGCGCTGGAAAGCCTGGCCGAGGAGGGGGTTACCCAGCTCTTCCGGCCGGTTCTGGGCGGCGATTTTATTGTCGGGGCCGTTGGCTCCCTGCAGATCGACGTGATGCGCGAACGCGTCGCGGCGGAATACGGTCTGGAAGTGACCTTCGAGGCTGCGCCCTATGAAACGGCGCGCTGGCTGGGCGGTACTTCCGAGAATATCGAGGCCTTCGCAGAGCGCCATAAATCGGCAATGGCTCTGGATATTGACGGCAATTCGGTCTTCCTCGCCAAGAGCAATTGGGAAGTCTCCTACTCGGAGGAGAAATTCCCCGATCTTGTCTTCCACAGGGTCAGAGAGCGTGCCAACTGATGCGGGTGATGGTGCAGGACGGCGTGGCTGCGCAGGCCAGTGAATTCTGGGCGCTGACGGTCTCGGTGTGGCAGACATCCTTCCTGGGCGTCGGCGTCGGCCAGGGGCTGTCGGCGATCATTATTCTGCTGCTTGGCTTTACGCTGCGTTCGGCGGTCGCCCGGCTGATGGTCTCGACCCTCAAGCGCATGGCCGCGCGAACCAAGAACAAGCTCGATGACGCGATCATTGAGGCCCTGGCCGGGCCGCTCAAGCTTGTGCCGGTCACCATCGCCTTCTTTATTGCGATGAATATTCTGGAGACGCCGGATCGCCCGTCGGCGTTTGCGGATATGGAACGGGTTATCCCCTCCCTGGTCGCGATCGCGATCTTCTGGGCGCTGCACAATGCGGTCGATCCCTTCATTCATCTGATGCGGGCGCTCGAGAATGCGCTGACACCAGTGATGCTGGACTGGCTGACCAAGGCGCTGCGTATCCTTTTCATCGTGGTCGGCTTTGCCGCCGTGCTGCAGATCTGGGAAATCCCGGTTGGTGGTATCATTGCGGGGCTCGGCCTGTTCGGCGTTGCCGTCGGGCTGGGTGCGCAGGATTTGTTCAAGAACCTGATCGCCGGCCTGCTCGTACTGGCAGAAAAGCGCTTCCTGCCGGGGGAGTGGATCAAGGTGGATGGCGTCGTCGAAGGTACGGTCGAGGAAATCAATTTCCGCTCGACCCTGGTGCGCCGTTTTGATCGCAGCCCGGTCTATGTGCCCAATTCCGCGCTCTCCGACAACGCGGTGACCAATTTCTCCCGCATGACGCACCGGCGCATCTACTGGGTGATCGGCGTGCGCTATGACACCAGCGTTGACCAATTGAAGACCATCCGTGACCGCGTGCTCGACTATGTCGGCGGGCATGATGATTTCGCGCAGCCGCCCGAAGTCTCCACCTTCATGCGCGTCGACAGTTTTGGCCCGTCCTCGATCGATTTCATGCTTTATTGCTTCACCCGCACCACCAATTGGGGCGAGTGGCTGGCGATCAAGGAAGAGCTGGCCTTCACCCTGAAGGCGATCGTGGAAGAGGCAGGCACAGGCTTCGCCTTCCCGTCGAGCTCGATCTATATCGAGCAGGGTGCCGAGGTCTTTACGCCGCCAGCGGAGAAGGCCTCCTAGGCGGCAACATCGCGGCGCATGCGCCAGAAGCGCATGGCGCGTTCGGCATCCTCCAGCGAGACACGGTCATAAAGCGCGCCGAGTTCCCGGGCGTCTCGGAAGGCGTCTTCGGTCGAGTTGCTGCGCAGGACGGCCAGGGTGACGAAGAGCGCTTTGTCGAAACCGGCTGAGCGGCAGATCAGTGCCAGCGGATCGATGCAGTCCTGCTCGATCGCACGGCGTGCTGCGACGATGTCGACACCCGTCATCTCGGCGAAGGCGACCTGGAACTTCGTCGTCTCCCGTTCGCGCAGAAGGCGCGCGAGCAGCCCGCCATTGAGCATTTTGCGCACAGCCATCCCGCGAATGTATTTGCGGGCTTCCTGCAATTCCTGGTCATCCTTCATGCGCTGGCCGAGCCGGGCATGCGAGGCGGCGAGGGCCTGTTCGACAACAGCCGGGTCCATGCCGTCAAACCGCTCCAGAATGTGTTCACGCAAATGGTTTTCGACGGTCAGCATCAGATCGCTGAGCAGATCGGCCGGGGTATCGGCGCGGTTGACCATCGGGGCCTGGAGGACTTCTGAGCGCTCGGCACGCTGGGCGACCGTTTCGAAGGTTTCGCGCGAGAGTCTCGCGCCCTCATTGCGGACCAGCACGGCAACGGTCTCGTCATCGCCGTGCCGCACGATCGTGTCGGACAGGCGTTCGGACACTTCGCTGCGTCGGCTGATGGCCTTGAGTTGCTGCTGCTCGCCTTGCGCGGCGATCGATAGCAGGTCCTCCTCCGACAGGCCGCAAGAGCGCGCCAGGATCGGGCCGGCCACCTCAATCGCGTCGCGGGCCAGCTGCAAGAGCACACCATGCGGCGCAAGCGGCGTGTCGGCAAAGCGTTCGGCAAGTTCCTGACGGGCTTCCTGGGCCGTCTCCTCGGCCAGCCGGCTCAGCACCTGGTCGAATTCCTGCGACATCGGCGTGTCGCGCTCCGGTGGTGCGTCGAAGAACATGTCGGTGACTTCGCGCAGCAGGGTGCGGCGGCGGTCGCTGGAGCGCTCCTTGGCCAACTCGACGAGGCTGTTGAGCTTGCTGTTGACGGCCATGGGCATGCTCCAGTGGGTGGTTCCGGCGTGATACTGGCAGTTCCGGGTAAAAAAACCCTGTGCAGGCAGGGTTAAAATTCTCTCTCCGTCAGGCGATCAGTGCGGCCCCGGGAGGGTGGCGCGCAGCGCGGCAATTTCCCGGGCGGTGGGCGCGCGCTCACCGGCATCTTCGATCCTCGCGGCGATGTCGCTGGCCAGACCCGTGACGCGTCCCGGTGCAGGTTGCGGTGAGGGTGTCGAGGCCAGGAGTGCGCAGGACGCGTCGGGGCCCTCCAGCCCCGCAGGCGTCCAGACCCAGGAGCGGCATTGCCCGTCCCGGTCACACAGCGCGCGGCACATGGCTGCGCTGCCTTCGATGAGGCTGATGCGCTGATAGACCGATCCGGTCCGCGTCCAGCCCGCCATGACATCGTCTGCGCCCGCCGGGGCGCAGAGCAAAATCAGCAGAGATGAGAAGGCCCAGAGCGTGCGCATCTGCGCAAGCTGACGCGATCAGCCTAATAATTCCTTCAAATCCAAGTTGAAATTGAACCGGCCCGGCGATACCAGAGCAGCAGAAGAGGGGTTGGACCATGGCTGTACCTGCACAGAATGCCCGCGCCAGGCTGATCGCTTTCGTCGAGCAGGCTGCATTTCGCAATACGATCATGGCGGTGATTATCTTCAATGCGATCACGCTCGGTCTCGATACGCTTCCATTCAATGCGCCCTGGTTCGTCCAATACCTGCCATTGATCGACCGGCTGGTGATCGGCATTTTCCTGTTCGAACTTGTGCTGAAGCTGCTCGCTTACCGGCTGCAATTCTTCCGCTCCGGCTGGAACTGGTTCGACATGATCGTCATCCTGGTGTCCATCATGCCGGCCGCGGGGGCCTTCTCCGTGCTGCGCTCGCTGCGCATCCTGCGGACTTTCCGCCTGTTCTCGGTGATGCCGGAAATGCGCAAGGTGGTCGAAGCCCTGCTGCGCGCCATTCCCGGCATGGGCGCCGTGATGGCTGTGCTGGGGCTGACTTTCTACGTCTCGGCGGTCATGGCGACCAAGCTCTATGCCGAGAGCAATCCGGACCGGTTCGGCACGCTGGGCGATACGGCCTTCTCCCTGTTCCAGGTCATGACCCTGGAAGGCTGGGCGAGCGATCTGGCCCTGCCGGTGATGGAACACCATCCCTGGGCCTGGCTGTTTTTCCTCGTCTTTATCGTCCTGACCAGCTTCGCCATTCTCAACCTCTTCATCGCCATCATCGTCGACAGCCTGCAGTCCAAGCATTTCGACGAGGAGGAAGAGCGCGATGCCGAGGCCAGCGAGGAAATGGATGATTTGCAGGCCGACATTGCCGGCTTGCGCAGCGAAATCGCGGCCCTGAGCGTGCTGGTTCAGCGCTCGCTGGGTGGATCGCCGGCCGAGGATGATACCAGCAGCTCGTCGAAGGCATCGGACAAGTCGGAATAGAAGGCGGCCAGGCGCTCCTCGCGTTCCGAACGGGTTCGCGGTGCCGGCGCGCTGAGCGCGTGCACCGGCACGCCCTGGTGAACCCGCGTCATGAAGCGTTGCCAGATGGTGGCCGGCAGCCCGCCGCCGGTGACATTGGTCATCGGGCTGTCATCATCATTGCCGACCCAGACACCGGCCGTGAAATCATCGGTAAAGCCGATGAACCAGCCATCGCGGAAGGACTGGCTGGTCCCGGTCTTGCCGCCGACACCTCGGCCACCAGCCAGAATGGCGCGCCGTCCGGTTCCGGAGATCACCACGTCTTGCAGCATGGTCGACATGGATTGCGCCACGGCCTCGTTCAGGACGGCAGGCGCGTCCGTCACCTCATGCTGGTACAGCACATCGCCGCGGGAATTGGTGATGCTCTCGACGAACCAGGGATCAAAACGGTGGCCGTCGCGCGGGAAGACCGAGTAGGCCGCCGTCAGCTCGAGGAGATTGACCTCGGCCGCACCAAGCGCGATCGCGGGGAGTTCCGGCAGGGGTGAGCGGATACCCAGCCGGTGGCCGGTTTCGATGATACGGGGCAGGCCGACATCATTGGCGACCTGGACAGCGACGGTATTGATCGAGCGTCGCAGCGCTTCCTGCAGCGTCACCAGACCGCGATAGCCGCCGGAGAAGTTCTGCGGTTCCCAGCCTTCCAGATCCACCGGCTCGTCCCAGACGGCGGTCGAGGGGTCATAGCCGGCCTCAAGCGCGGCGGTGAACACAATGGGCTTGAAGGCGGAGCCGGGTTGCCGCTGGGCCTGGAGGGCGCGATTGAACTGGCTCTCGAGATAGTCGCGTCCGCCGGCCATCGCGCGGATGGCGCCGTCCTGTGCGAGCAGCACAATGGCTGCCTCGCTCGCATTCACCGCCTCACCCGATTCAGTCAGCACGCCATCGATAGCGTCGCGCGCGGCCAGGGTCAGGGCAGGGTCAATCGTGGTGCGGATCACCAGGTCCGGCGCGGAATCGGGTAGCAGGCGCGCCGCTTCCAGCACCGCATAGTCGAACACATAGCCCCAGGTCACACCTGATTGTGGGTCGAGGCTGGCCGGTACCGGAACGCCCGGATTGGCCAGGGCCTCGTCATGGTCTTCCTGATTGATATAGCCCGCCGACAGCATGGCCGCGAGAACATGGGCCGCGCGCGCCTGTGCGGCTTCCAGATTGACGGTCGGATCGAGCCGGCTCGGCGCCTTGGGCAGGGCGGCCAGCATGGCCGCTTCGGCAAGGGAAAGGTCGGCGGCGGATTTGGAGAAGTAGCGATGCGCGGCCGCCTCGACGCCAAACGCGCGGGCGCCGAGATAGATGCGGTTGAGATAGAGCTCGAGGATTTCGGTCTTGCTGAGATTTTCTTCCAGCGACCAGGCCAGGCGCACCTCCTGCAGCTTGCGGCGCAGATGCCGGTCGGGCGTGAGGATCAGATTCTTGACCAATTGCATGGTGATCGTCGAGCCACCCTGGGCCGAGCGACCTGAGCGCAGATTGGTCCAGAGCGCGCGCGCCACGCCGCGCAGGTCGACGCCATTATGCTCGTAGAAGCGCTGATCCTCGATCGCCAGGAAGGCTTGCGGCAGGTAGGGCGGCAGACCATCGAGCGATACAGCTCGCGCATAGAGCGGGCCGCGCACGGCGAGCACATCGCCGTTGGTGTCGAGCACGGTGACGGCGGGCTCGCGCCGTGTCGCCCAGAGTTCGGCGGCGGTCTGCGGAGTTGGCGGCAAATCATGGAATGCCCAGTTCCAGAAAAGAAATGCGCTGATCAGGGCAGCCAGCAACGTCACGCCCAGCGCTGCGGCCAGGATGATGATATTGCGACGCTGCCGTTGCTCACGTTCCAGCATGTGATCCGCGCGAAACGGCTCCATGAACATGCTATAGCCACCCCAAACCGGGCCCTGCTATTCACAGCAGGGCAAAGACAAACTCTAGGCCCACACAAAGCGGCCAAATTCAGGCGATACCCATGACACAGCCTTTCTGGAAAATGAAAACTTTGTCGCAATTGAGCAAACCCGAATGGGAGTCGCTCTGCGATGGTTGCGGCAAGTGCTGCCTGATCCAGCTGGAGGACGAGGATAGCGGCATGCGGCTGCATACCGATGTCACCTGCCGCCTGTTCAATGCCGATACCTGCCGCTGCGGCGATTACACCAATCGCAAGATACGTGTCCCTGACTGTGTGATCCTTGATCCGGTCAATGTCACCCAGCTCGACTGGATGCCGCGCACCTGCGCCTACCGCCTGATTGCCGAGGGCAAGGACCTCTATGACTGGCACCCGCTGGTCTCAGGTGATCCGATGAGCGTCCACAATGCCGGCATGTCGATTCGCAACCAGGTCGTCTCCGAGGATGATGTCACCGAGGCCGAATGGGAAGACCGCATCGTTGAATGGCCGGGTGAGGGCGATGATGACGAACTCGAGGACGGGGATCTGGAAGACGAGGCCTGATCGGGGCGCTATTCCGGATCGCGCAAGGCGCGTGGACGCCGGATCTGGCAGGTCGCCGTGCTCTTGGCGGCGATGATGCCATCGCCGGTCCAGATCGTGCCTTCCATGAAGCCGACATTGCGGCCAACACGCAGCGCCTGACCGCGCGCCCGGCAGGGGGCGAGTGGAAGTGGCGCAAGGAAGCTTGTCTTCATTTCCAGCGTCGGCACACCGATGGTGAAGCCTTGCGAGACCAACACTGCCAGCGACATGACCTCATCCAGCATGGCGCACATCATGCCGCCCTGGACACCGCCGCGCAGGTTGGAGACCTGGACGGAGGGGTTGAATTCGGCCTCGAGCCAGCCCTCTTCGATGGAAAATTCTGTCAGCCGGAAACCCAGCAGCGTCGCGGCGTGCTCAAGATTGTCCATCGCGCTGAGGCGTTCACGGATCTGGTCCGCGTCCAGCCGGTGTACGGGACCCGTGCTGAGATCAGGCGCAATCGGCCGCTGGCCAGACATCACTTCTTGCGGAAGCTGTCGAGGCTGACCACCTGGCCGGCCTCACCATCGGCGGGTGCGCTCTTGGGGCCTGGTCGCGGTGTCGGCGTGTCATCATTGTCTTCGCTATTGCCGGTCAGCGAAGGCTCGAATTGCAGGTGGAAGCCGACGCTGGGGTCGTGAAAGCGCGATACGGCGGTATAGGGCATTTTGAGATATTTCGGCACGCCACCGAATTTCAGCGTCACTTCAAAACCCGTATCGGTGACATCGAGATCCCAGAACTGGTGTTCCAGAACGATGGTCATTTCGTCGGGATATTTTTCCAGCAGCGAGGGATCGATATCGACCCCGGGCGCGCGGGTGCGGAAGGTGATGTAGAAATGGTGTGGTCCGGGCAATCCCTGGGGCGTCGCAGCCCTAAGAAGGGCCTGACGCACGACGCCGCGCAGCGCTTCCTGCGCCATCAAGTCGTAGCGCATCAAATCCTTGGCCATGAAAACCCCCGCATTTCCCGTCTCTCAAGGGTAACTCACGGCGTGGGCAGGTCAACGCATTCTGGTCGTTTAACTGCACAAAGCGTCGCCTGAATTGAATTCTGTGCCAGCCATGCGTTTCACGCGCGAAATTTTCCCGCAAACCGGGTTCAGCGCGCCCCGAGCAGGATCAGGCTGATCGCAACGAGGGACTGAATTGTCGCGTAACCGAACAACAGCGCGGGTAGCCGTAAGGCCGTTCCAATCCAGCTCGAGCCGTAGAATCCACGCTCCTGCAGCGCCGCAAATATAGGGATGGCGACGGCCATGCCTCCGGCCAGGGTGATACTCAGCACGTTGTTCTCGCCCAAATCGATGGCCAGGATGAGCAGGAGGAGACCAGGCACCAGGCCGGCATGCCAGTAGAAGGAATAGACAATGTGCTCGATCACCGGCCGTCGCGGGTGGAGCGCCAGGTTGAGCAGTGCGAAACCCGCGACCATGAACAGGAAGACCTGGCTGGCGATCGCAGCTGCCCGGGCTTCGTAGGCAGCGGGATGCAAGCTCGCCTCTAGGATTATGGGCTGGTTCCAGCGTCCACGCAGGGATTCCGCGCTCCGCGCGAAGCAGGCGGCCGTCTCGGTGTTGAAGGTGCGGGGTTCAGAGACCTGGCCGCGCTGGAAGAGGGCGAAAGTGATGGCGGTGTCGCGGGCAAAGACGAGGCTGCCATCGGCCGCGATTTCGTCCGGGCCGGGCATGACGCCGCAGTCGAGGGTGTCGATGCTTGCCTCGCTTTCATCGCCGTTGTCAGGGGCGACGGGTTGCAGGGCGAGACGCCGCGCTGCGATGGTTTCCGCCGTCTGGTTGCGAATGCTGTCGCCGTCCGGTGACAGTGTGATCGCGATCGGGCGAATGCCCGCTGCCGCGCTCATCGCGAACAGGATCAGCGTCATGATCAGATAGATCCTGACTGGTGAGGAGTATCGCGCCCGCTTGCCTTCGACATAGTCGCGGGCCACCCGGCCGGGCCGCAAATACAGGCCGCGAAACGTGGTCAGGAACAGGCCATCCCAGGCGATGGCACCATCCAGAAAGTCGGTGACCAGCGACAGGGCCGGCCGGCGCAGATCCGCTTGCGACTGGCCACAGGCGGCGCAGAACGGCCCCGTCAGCGGCGCGCCGCAATTGGCGCATGGCGTCCCGGAGGAGGCATCGCTACCGGATGTTTCCTGGTTCTCGCTCACACTGCATCCCCGTTGCGGTCAGCCAGCAGCCTGATTTAGGCCGTCAGGACGCAGCGCGGTCAAGGCAAAGCTGATGAGGAGG
>TARA_R110000868_G_C10972616_1_pt1 | contig 37685 bp, 32 predicted proteins | sample TARA_R110000868 | Tara Oceans TARA_R110000868 (sample SAMEA4397489) | marine metagenome | biome: Polar Biome; feature: [SRF] surface water layer (ENVO:00010504); material: water (ENVO:00002006), including particulate matter (ENVO:01000060) such as... | depth 5 m | reverse complement strand
ATACCATTTCGGGATGATTACAGGTCAGGTTACGAATGATGAATTACTGGGGAATATTTTTGCTAATTTTTGTATAGGGAAATAAAAGCACTTTCTTTAAGTACTCTTAACTTTCTACAACTTGACTACCATTAATTTAGCTGTACTTTAGCTTTCTTGTAATAACTTTAATTCATACATTTGTTACACTTAATGTACACCTCAATACAAAAAAGGTGTAAAAATGTACACCTATGAATATTACTTTAAAGAAAAAGAAGTTAAAAAATGGTAAGTTCAGTCTATACCTAGAATTCTATAAGGGTTCTACTCTAAACTTAGATAGCAAAAGAATTCATTTAAGAGATTTCGAGTATTTAAAGTTATACCCTCATCAAGAACCCAAAACTGCTGCTGAAAAAAAAGAAAATAAAGAAATTGACAATTTAAGTGAACAAATTTTATCTATCCGTAAAGCGGAATACTTTCAAGGTAAGTTTGACATCAAAAACACTTCTAAGTCAAAAAGATTGTTTTTAGATTATTTTATAGAGAAAACGGAGGAAAAAATTGACTCTCTTAAAAACTACGGTAACTGGACGGCAACTTCACTTCATCTAAAAAGATGTATTTCATCAAATCTTACATTTGATGAAGTTGATGAGAACTTTGTCAAGCGAGTGCGTTTGTACTTTGACAAAGAAGCTAAAACAAAAAGTGATACTCCTCTATCACTTAATTCAAAATATTCTTATTACAACAAATTCAAAGCTTGTCTAAGAGCTGCATTTGATGATGGCTATTTATCAATCAATTATGCTTCGAAAACAAAATCATTTGAACAAGCTGAAAGTCAAAGAGAATATTTAACCTTTCAAGAATTACAACAACTAGCACAAACTGAATGTAAATATAACGTGCTAAAACGTGCCTTTATTTTTTCTTGTTTAGTAGGTTTGAGATGGTCCGACATCAATACCTTAGTTTGGTCAGAAGTAAGAGATGAAGACAATTCAAGTAGAGTTAATTTTAGGCAAGAAAAAACAGACGGTGTTGAATACCTGTATATCTCCGCTCAAGCACGTGAGTTATTGCAAACGCGACAATCTCCAACTGATAGAGTTTTTGTCGGTCTTAAATACAGTGCTGTTTACAATAACGAAATTGTTCGTTGGTGCAATCGTGCAGGAATATCAAAACATATCACTTTTCATAGTGCAAGACACACTAATGCGGTACTACTTTTAGAAAATGGGGCGGACATTTACACTGTATCTAAAAGACTTGGGCACAGAGAAATACGAACAACAGCAATTTATGCTAAAATTGTTGACCAAAAAATGAAAGAAGCTGCTAATTTAATACCTAATATAAATATTTAAATTATGGAAAATTTATTTAAAATAACTTATATATCAATTCTACTTAATTCTTTAATTCAATTAATAATTATTTTTAGATATTACAGGCCTCTTCTCCTAGAATACTTTGATAACAAAAAAATCAGTTGGAATTCAAATTTCGATAGAATGATTCTAGTCTCATTTATCCTATTCTTTTATTTAAGTCTTAATGTTAGTAAAACTTTATTGGGATCCCTAAATGATTTTAATTTTACTATTACATATTCAATTGTGCTGTTTTTATTTACTATTGTAATTTTTTTATTTCAAAAAATAGGAGTTGCAGAAAGAAATAAGTACAATTCAATTAGCTATAAAGAACCCGAATCAAAAACTTACAATCACTTATTAAATGAATCACAGCTGAAATATCTATTTAATGAGTTTAAGAAATACGAATATATAAGATTTGATTTTAACGAAAACAATTTTCTAAATAACTTTCTTCAAGAAAAAATTAAATTATCAAAAAAGCTTAGTGCAGTAGTTTTGTATCATCTATACAATAATTTGAAAGAGAATATTAACTCAGATAAGGATTTTAACTTAAAAAATTTCGTTCCATTTTTCCTTTCATATAAAAATGAACCGTTTAACTATGATTCTGTAAAAAACGGAAGTCAAACTGAGTATAGTAAAGAAATTGAAAATATTGAACGCATTTTTCAACAGATTCCAAAATAAACTTTCATTACATAGTTGACAATGTAACATCTAACACACTTGCTTTAATTGACATTTGCTACCATAACGATAAAACATATCACTTATGGAAAGCAATGCAATTATTCAAAAATTATCCCAATTAGAGAAACTAATAATTGGGTCAAACAAACAAATCTTCACTGTAGATGATGTTGTAAACTACACGGGGTTCTCAAAAAGTTATGTATATAAACTTGTACATACCAAAATACTCCCCTATTCAAAGCCGAACAATCGAACTTTATTTTTTTCTAAGACCGAAATTGACGAATGGTTACTTCAAAACAAGTCTAAATCAATCTCTCAGATTGAAAAAGAAGCTGCCAGTTACGTAAACTCGAAACGATAATTTTTTGAGTTATGATAGAGGTAAAAAACAATGCCCCTTCTGATTCGGAAATTAGAAAGGGCAAAATCTTTGATCTACACAGCAAAGATACTAGAAATAAAGGTACAATTGATATTATGGATCTTGAAATTGATTTTTTGAAACATAAAGAAACTAAAGGAAATGTATTCCCAATAGAAATTTATCCAAAAGCCATTCAAGAGATTATTATAGAGATTCATGATAAGCATTTATTTCCGATAGATTATATTGGAGCAGGCATTCTTTCAGCTGCTTCGGCTTCTATAGGTAAATCACATAAACTTGAAGTAAAACATGGATGGGAGGAAAAAGTAAACTTATTTATGGTAGTTGTTGGACAACCCGGCGATGCCAAAACACAAGCTTTAAAATTTTGCTTTAATCCTATACAGAATAGAGAGAGTCAATTATATGCTGATTATGAAAATCAATTAGCTGAATATGAAAGAACAAATTCAGAAAATTCAGAAAATAAAAACAAAGAAAAAAAACCAATCTTTAAAAGATACTTACTTAGCGATTTTACACCCGAAGCCCTAGTTTTAAATCACAGTAATAATAAGAAAGGTATTTGTATTTATGTAGATGAATTAAATGGATGGTTAAAAAATTTTAACCGTTACAATAGTTCAGGTGAGGCCGAAACATATTTAAGTTTATGGAGTGGAACACAAATTACAACAGATAGAGCTTCAGGAAAATCTCTTAGGCTCGAAGATCCTTGCGTAAGCGTTATTGGTAGTACTCAAATTTCCGTTTTAAAGGATTTTGGAAAGGATGGAAGATCAACAAATGGTTTTATGGACAGACTATTGTTTGTTTATCCAAACGATGAGAAAATATTGCGTTGGAACATCCAACAAGTAAATAAAGTACTATTCAATAATTACACCACACTCATTAATAATCTAATTGATTTGGGTGATAATGATCATACGATATCTACTGTTTTCACGATGGAAACTGAAGCAAAAGAATACTTATTCAGATGGCAAAATAATAGACCTGATAAGTTTTTCTTTGATTATGAACGAAGCGTCGAAATAAAACTGCAACAATATGTACTTCGATTTGCATTAATTCTTCAACTTATTCATTCAACTGTAGAAAGCGTATCAAAAAACCAAGTAGATATATCTTCTATCAAAGGAGCTATTCAATTATTTGACTATTTCTACAATAATGCTATTCAAGTACGAACAGAGATTCTTAAAAAGAACTATTTCGAAACTCTTACAGAACTTCAAAAAAATATTCTAAATGAACTCCCTAAAACATTTACAACAGCAGAAGGGTTAAAAATAGCTTGTAAGCTAATTGAAGGAAAACCTAGAGTGTCTGATAGACAATTTAAAACCTATCTAAAAGACGTCAAATTATTCAAAAGGCTTGCACATGGAAGTTATGAAAAAATAGTATAGACTTCACTTTCTTCACTTTCTTCACTTTGCGTATTAACCACTTGATTTACATTGGTTTAATATTATGTATTTGTGCAATATTAGTGAAGAAAGTGCAATTTAAAATTTTATCAAAAAAATGTAAAGTGAAGTCAAAATGAAACCAAAATGAAGTCTTAAAACCTTGTCAAACCTTACTATTACTGAAAAGTGAAGAAAGTGAAGAAAGTGAAGAAAGTGCAATACTATAAAATATGTATAAATACTCATTGCAGAAAAAATCAACTAAACATCAATGTCCTAATTGCAATAAAAAAAGGTTGGTGCTTTATATCGATTTAGAAACTAAAGAATACGTTTCGCATCTTGTTGGTAGATGTGATAGGGAAATAAATTGTGGTTACCACTACTCCCCTAGATCTTATTTTAATGATAACAATCAGCCATATGTTCCCAATATTAAATCTTGTCCATCTTTTGATCAAAAAGTTGATATTTCGATTCATGATAAAACTGATTTAACAAACACATTAATGCATTACAACGAAAACAATTTTATCCAATTCTTAAAATCAAAATTTGATAGTCAAGTGGTAGAAAAAATGACTTTTGACTATAAAATTGGAACCGCCAATTTCTGGAATTTTGGCACCATTTTTTGGCAAGTTGATTCAAAATATAATGTTAGAGGTGGAAAAGTCATCATATACAAGACTTCTGGAAAAAGAACTAATTATATCAACTGGATTCATTCGATAAAAATAAAATCACAACAAATAAAAAACTTCAACTTAAGTCAATGTTTTTTTGGAGAGCACTTGATTAACAATTGCGCCAATACTGTCGCCATCGTTGAATCTGAAAAAACAGCATGTATAATGAGCATACTATTCAAAAAATATATGTGGATAGCTGCCGGAAGCTTAAATGGTTTAAATGATTTTAAAATGGAAGTTTTACGAAATCGAAGAATTATTCTATATCCAGATTTAGGTAATTATGGATTAAATGGAAGTCCTTTTACAATTTGGAAATCTAAGTGTGAGCATTTCAAAAGTAAAGGCTTTGACATTGAAATTTCGGATTTATTAGAAAAGAATGGAACTATCCATCAAAGAGAAAAAGGTTATGATATTGCTGATTATTTTTTACAAAACATAAATCAAGAACCAAAAATCATACTCTCAAACCAGCAAAAATTGATTGATAAATTGAACTTAAAAAATAAGAATTTAAAAATTCTAATTGATCTATTTGATCTTACTGATCAATTTGGCAACTCAATCTCATTGTCTACAAAGCAGTAGCAAGTCAAAAAATAAAATCATTACTATTTTTCTTTTTTAAACCTTTAAAATAAAAATATCATGAATAAAAAACAAGTACGGAAAATACCAAATGAAAATATAGTTGAAAATTTAAGTTTTGAACCCTTTAGATCCAATCAAAATAAAATACAGTTTATCAGAGGGCCTTAATTCATCTTTTTCCCTTTAAGCTTGGGGGTTTAGTTTAGTCTGAACATATGTAATTGCAACTAAACCTAAAAATATGTCTAAAGCTTAAAGGGGTAAAAAGTTTTATCTGGTACATTCTAATTTGATCAATTTGCATTTCTAAAAAAACTCAATATGAAAATGTTGAAATGCTGAAATATTGAAATGTGGAAATGTTAAAATATGGAAATGTTGAAATGTTGAAATATGGGAATGTGGGAATGTGGGAATGTTGAACTTAATTAATTAATTAATTTAAAAAAAATAAAATAACTAGTTAGTAAATTATACAACTCAATTACCTAATTAAAATTCTATCATTGAGGATACATAGATAAAACTAAAAAACGATAAATAAAAAATGTTAGCAAGGTAGGTTTTTCTCGCGAAAATCTTATAATACTTACAAAAGTAAAAACTCGTAAACTCATTTTTAATAACATTTTTAAATATAAATTATATGAAAAATAAAGGTGGTGCACCAAAAAAAAACGACGATGAAAAATTACAATATCGAAAAAATCTATCTTTTACTTTACCTGAGTACGACATGTTGGTGGAGAAAGGGCTGGCAGATGGGACAATACTGAAGACCATTGTAATGAATACCTTAGCTGGTAAAAAGATACAAATAAACACCAACAAAGACCCCAATTTCATTGCTGAACTAAATAGAATTGGAATTAATATCAATCAAATAGCAAAAAAATGCAATAGTAGTGATGAGTTAACCGCTAGTGATCTAAGTAATCTTTGGTCTACACTTGATGAACTAACAAAGTTAATAACGACAGGATAACTAATCTAAGTCAATCATCGAACATAGGACCGCTTTTAAGATACTTAATGATGATTCACTTTCTGATATTGATGAAAAAAATCAATCCATTGAGAAAGAGAAAACTAAGATTGTAATAAAAACGGAGTTGCCTTTGATGCAACTCCGTTTTGCTATTCATCTAATCTGTAAATAAAATCAAGATTAGAATGTTCATCATACACTCTTTCAACGTCAATCGTGAAATCTTTTTTACCGGTTCGAATTCCTTTACAATACTCCTCTATAAATGGCGTAAAGCCATCGACAACCATAACAGAATTATTTCCTGTAGAAGAATTAATCACATTTCTCTTTACTTCTGTAGTTGCTGGATTTAATATTAGTTCTCCATTTTCATAGATAAACAAATCGATTTGAGGTTCACTTAGAGTTACATCCTTTTTTGAATATTCGTTATTGTTCATGATTTAAAAAATTAATAGTTCTCTTCAAAGATACATTATATTAACCAACTTTAACTTACAAATATTTAGTTCATGATATTTCAAAAAACTCACAATTAAAATATTCAATCCTGAATACCGACTTAACTTAATACATTACAATAATCATCGTAATTTACATTACTGACAAAATAAAAAAAAATGTTTAACCGGTAATTTTTTTTCTCTTTGACTCTTAAAACTTGATCTAAACTACCCATCAAAAAAACTTGCAACCCCTGTATTTATGGGTTTTTACTAAAATACGAGGTTTGATTCAGAATTAAGGAGGTTTAAAACCTTCATTTACAGTAAAAATCATATTTTAAATGTGCCCAGAAAAACAGAACAATTTAAAAAATCAATAAAAAATGCATAATTATTTTAGTACATTTTGGATATGCAAATAAGTAAATCAGCAGACAATTTAATTTAAAATATTAAATATGACATTATTAGTAATGAATTAGTACTTTAATGATAAAATTAAAAAATTAGCTAGCAATGATTTTTTTTTTATTTATTTCCCCTTTCAATAAGTTTCTTCTACTTTCTTTAGTTTTTCTTTTAGTAACGACTTTACTTTTCTTACATTTACCCTTAAAGACAAAAATAGGAAATGAAGTTCAACGAAGATTCAAGAGTTAAAATACCTGCTTTATTACATTTAGTAAGATTAGGGTATGAATATATTTCAATTAAAGATCAAATTCGAATTGAAGAAAACAACATTTTCTCTTCTATTTTTGTTTCTAAAATTTGTCAAATAAACAATATCTCCGAACAAGAAGCTTTACGGGTATTAGATGAAATTAATCTTGAATTAGATTACGAAGATCTTGGGAAGAAATTCTACGAAAGAATAACTGCTACATCTGGAATCAAATTAATTGATTTCGAAAAATTTGAAAACAATAGTTTTCATATAACTACTGAATTAACGTGTAAATCTGGGGATGAAGAGTTTCGACCTGACATTACGGTTTTGATCAATGGTATACCTTTAGCTTTTATTGAAGTTAAGAAACCACATAATAAACAAGGTGTTATTGACGAACGAAACAGAATCAATACTCGATTTAAAAACAAGCATTTTAGACGTTTTGCCAATATATCTCAATTGTTAGTTTTTTCTAATAATATGGAATATGAAGATGGTATTGTAGAGCCTATTTTTGGAGCTTTCTATGCTAGTCCATCTTACGGGCAGGTTTCCTTCAATTATTTTAGAGAAGATCTTGATTATCCAGTAAAACAATCACCACTCAATCTAAGTGATAGTGTAGAGAATGCACTATTGAAAGATAATAATTTAATGGTTATCAAACACTCACCAGAGTACATAACCAATAAGCAAGACAACACACCAACCAATCGTATTTTAACTTCATTATTTAGTAAAGAGCGTTTAAAGTTTCTTTTGAAGTATGCCATTACTTATGTAGAAGAGGAAAACTTAGGTAAGATTTCGTATCAGAAACACATCATGCGATACCCTCAATTGTTTGCAACCCAAGCAATAGCTGCCAAATTAGACCAAGGACAAAATAAAGGCATTATTTGGCATACACAAGGATCTGGAAAAACAGCCCTAGCCTATTACAACGTAAAGCATTTAACAAACTACTATTCAAAAAAACAAATCATTCCTAAGTTTTACTTTATTGTAGATCGTATTGATTTATTGATTCAAGCTTCAAGTGAATTTGCCAATAGAGGTTTGAAAGTCAAGCAAGTTAATTCTAAACAAGATTTTATAAAGGATCTACAGGTTATTGGAGCAATTCACAATGATAGCGGAATTCCCGAAATTACAGTAGTCAATATTCAAAAATTCTCAGAAGATGCAACGGCATTGATAAATGTGGCTTATGATATCAATATCCAACGTGTTTACTTTTTAGACGAAGCCCACAGAAGCTACAATCCAAAAGGAAATTATTTAGCCAATTTGATCAATTCAGATCGTTCTGCAGTAATAATTGCTTTGACAGGAACTCCTTTATTGAAAGAAGTTGCAAAAGATTACGATTCTAAAATGCTGTTTGGTAATTATTTCCACAAATATTACTACAATATGTCTATTGCAGATGGATATACTCTTCGACTTATTCGAGAGCAAATTGAAGGTAATTTCAAGATGCAGATGAAAGAGGTAATGGATAAAATAAAAGTCTTGAAAGGTGATGTCACCGCAAGAGCTATCTATGCTGATCCAAAATTTGCAGCCCCTCTTTTGGATTATATTACCACCGATTTAATTAAATTTCGAAAAGACAACCAAGATACTACCCTTGGTGGCATGGTTGTTTGTGATTCAGCCATTCAAGCCAAAGAGTTATTTAGCATATTCCAAGAGCGATATGGAATTCAAGAAACAGATGCTAGTATTTTGATGGCAGCAGAACCACCTTCAAAATATGGTAATAAAGAAGAGCCAAAATTGACCGCAGCTTTAATTTTACATGATGAGAATGACAAATCTATTCGCAAGGAATTAATCACGGCTTACAAGAAATCAAAAGTAGACATTTTGTTTGTCTATAATATGTTACTCACCGGTTTTGATGCCAAACGATTGAAAAAATTATATTTAGCTCGTGTGATTCAAGATCATAACCTTTTACAAACTTTAACACGTGTAAATCGCCCGTACAAGACGTACCAATACGGTTATGTTGTCGATTTTGCTGATATTTCGAAAGCTTTTGATCGTACTAATAAAATGTACTTTGACGAGTTACAGGAAGAATTAGGTGACGAAATGGAAATGTATTCCTACCTATTCAAAACCGAAGAAGAAATCCAGCAAGAGATTAAAGAAATAAAAGAAACTTTATTTCATTATGATACCCAAAACAGAGAATTATTTTCTCAGCAGATCGGACAAATTACTGATAAAAAAGAGTTACTACGCTTAATCAAGGCTTTACGCACTGCCAAAGAATTAAAAAATATAATTGCTATCAATGGTTATGATGCTTTGGATGGTATTGCTGATTTAGAAGTTTGGAATCGCTTATTATCAGAAGCACAGAACCGTCTAAACAATCTAAATTTTGTGGATAGCATTGGAAATGAAGAGACTTCTAAAAACTTAATTAATGTTGCTCTTGAAGATATCATTTTCGAATTTATAAAAGTAGATGAGAGCGAATTAGTGCTAGCAGATGAATTCAAAAACATATTACGTAAAACTAGAGAATCATTGCAAAATAATTTTGATCAACAGGATCCACAATTTGTAAGTTTGCGTGAAGAATTGGAACGCATTTTCAAAAAGAAAAATTTGAGCGAAGTGACCCAGGCCGATATGATTGCAAACATGCACTTGCTTCAAAAAATATACGATCAAGCCAAGGAACTGAACCGAAAAAATGCGTTATTGCGAGCGAAGTACGAAAATGACGAAAAATACGGTCGTATTCATAAACGACTTAGCGAGAAAGGAACACTAAATGCCAAAGAAATGCAGCTACACAATGCCCTAATGCAAGTAAAACAGCAAGTAGATGATAAGCTCGAAGGACAAGAAGACATGATTAAAAACGAAGCTTACTTTAAGCGCTATTTAAAGCAATTAGTAGTGCACGAGTTTAAAAAGAAAGAACAGATCGAAATGGATCAGGACATGAAAAACAAAGTGAGCGATTTGATCGCCAACGAATATTTACAACAATTTCAATACAGATAAGAGAACATGACGCAGGATATTAATTTTATGACCAAAACCAAATCACTTATTGACAACCTAAAAAGTGTTTGTGCCAACTATGGTTTGGGGAATGATGGAAACGAATTTAAAATTATAACACAGGTATTTTTATACAAATTCTTAAACGACAAATTTAGATATGCCGTAAAGCAAGAAAATCCTGAATTGGTAAAATCAGAAACGTTTTCGGCGGCTTTGATGGAATTATCAGATGATGATTACTCTGATCTTATTGACTCACTTGACCCGAATATTCCAAGATTACAGCCTGAGCATTTAATATCACATTTGTTTACCAAGCAAAATGACAATGATTTTGCTAAATTATTTGATGATACTTTACGCCAAATAAGTATCGAAAATGCCGAAGTTTTCTCTGTAAAATCATTTACAGGTGCAAAAGACACTTTGTTTGATGAGTTAAGTCAGTACATTTCTGATTCTTCACAACGAGATGCTTTTTGCAAAGCCTTAATCAATAAATTATTTGAGTTTAGTTTTGAAGAAATGTTTGAGCAGAAATACGATTTCTTTGCTACCATTTTTGAATATTTAATTAAAGATTACAATACCGACTCCGGAGGTAAATATGCTGAATATTACACACCTCATGCTGTAGCACGAATCATGGCACAAATCCTTGTGCCAGAACCAGTAAAACAGGTAAAATGTTACGATCCAAGTGCGGGATCTGGAACGCTATTGATGAGTATTGCCCACCAAATTGGCGAAGAAAATTGTACTATTTACTCCGAAGATATTTCTCAAAAATCGAGTAATATGTTGCGTTTAAATTTGGTTCTGAATAACCTAACTCATTCGATTCCGAATATCATTAAAACCAACACAATTGCTTTACCTTCTTATTTAGATACTAAGTTCGATTACATTGTATCCAACCCACCATTTAAACTAGATTTCTCTGATTTTCATGCTAGTTTAGATAAAGACGCCTTTAAAAAAAGATTTTTTGCTGGAATTCCAAAAATTGCGAAAACCAAGAAGGAATCGATGTCTATTTATGTTTTATTCATTCAGCATATCATGTATAGTTTGAGCGATACTGGTAAAGCCGCTATCGTTGTTCCTACGGGTTTTATTACGGCACAAAGTGGTATCGAAAAGAAAATTAGAGAACGATTAATTGATAATGGCTGGTTGCGCGGAGTAGTGAGTATGCCTAGCAATATTTTTGCTAGTACTGGTACTAATGTTTCTGTGATTTTTTTAGATAAAAAAGCAGATAGTGAAAAAATTGTTTTGATGGACGCTTCTAAATTGGGTGAAACTATAAAAGAAGGCAAAAATCAACGCACGGTTTTAACACCAGCTGAAGAACAATTGATCATTGATACTTTTAATAGCAAAAAACCAATTAAAGATTTGTCTGTTGTTGTACCCAAAGAAGAAATAGAAGCCAAAAATTATTCATTTTCTGCAGGGCAATATTTTGAAGTAAAAATTGAACATATAGATATTTCACCACAAGAATTTACGACTAAAATGAAAACGTTTGAAAGTAATTTAGCTCATTTATTTTCTAAGAGTAAAAGTTTAGAAATGGAAATTCAGAATAATTTGAAAGGATTTAAATATGAGTAATTGGAAAAAGATTTCAGATTTCATAATCTTTTCAACTAAAGGAATTACTCCAAAATATGTTGAAAATAGTTCTATTATAGTTTTAAATCAAAAATGTATTAGAAATGGGGTAATTGATTATTCAATGTCTCAGTTTACAGATGATACTAAACAAGTATCTGAAATTAAATTTGTAAAAAGAGGTGATATACTAATAAATTCAACTGGCACAGGTACAGCTGGCAGATGCGCCTTCGTAGATGAGTTACCTGCGAATAAGAAATTAATAACTGACTCTCACATATTATTACTAAGATGTAATTCTTACTTTGAAGCAAGATGTCTAAGCTATCTGCTTTTTTCATTTGAGAACAGTTTAATGTCATTTATGACTGGTAGTTCTGGACAAGGTGAATTAGACAAGGTAGCCGTTCTAAATCTTCTAACTAAACTACCCGAAGCTGAGGATACACAACAAAAAATAGCCAAAGTCCTTTCTGATTTGGACTCTAAAATCGAACTCAACAACAAAATTAATGCAGAGTTAGAAGCTATGGCTAAGACTTTGTATGATTATTGGTTTGTGCAATTTGATTTTCCTGATGAAAAAGGAAAACCTTATAAGTCTTCAGGCGGTAAAATGGTTTGGAATAAAGAGTTAAAGAGGGAGATTTCTGAGGGTTGGGAGGTTGGAACACTTCTAGATATTTCTACCTTTACTAATGGGTTAGCATGTCAAAAATTTAGACCAAATGATAACGAAGATTCATTTAGAGTTATTAAAATACGTGAAATGGGTTCTGGATTTACAGAAAACTCAGAATTTGTCAGTACTAATATTCCTGAGAAAGTTATTGTTTATAATGGGGATATACTTTTTTCATGGTCAGCAACTCTTGATGTAAAAATATGGACCGGCGGAACAGGTGGCTTAAATCAACACATATTTAAGGTCACTTCAAAAAAATATCCAAAAAGTTACTACTACTTTGAATTACTAAATTACTTGCAACATTTTAAAATGATGGCAGAATTGCGTAAAACTACAATGGGTCATATTACTCAAGACCATTTAAAAGAGAGCAGAATAACAATTCCTCCAATGGACTTAATAAATAAATTGGATGGAATCATAAAACCAATTTTAGAGAAAAAAGTAAAATTAGAAGAAGAAAATCAAGAACTGGCTTCATTTCGAGATTGGTTGTTGCCTATGTTAATGAATGGGCAGGTTAAAGTTGGTGAAGTTGAGAAGGAATTGGGTATGGTTGCGGAGAGTGGTGTTGAATATAAAAGGAGGTAGGTATGAGTTTTAAGATATGTTACATATGGGTGGCAAAATTTAGAAATTTTCAAAACTTTGGAATAAACTTATCCAGTCAAGAAGAATTTACTTTTATTGATAATAAATTAACAAAAAGCAAACGAGATGGTATTCCTGAATATTTTTTTGGTAAGGACATTTCGGATGTAACAGGTTTTATAGGTAAAAATGGTACTGGTAAAAGTAATTTATTAGAATTAGTATGTATGCTTGTAAAAGGAGGTAAGACAAGTATAGATTCAGACTTTTTTATTATTGTTAAAAACAACGATAACTTTATTTGTCATCATCGCTTTGAGGAATTTGAAAAAATAGAAGCAGATTTTCCAATTTCATTTATAGAATACAATGGAGATTTAGATAATTTAAAAGTTGTTTATTTTTCAAATGTGTTTGATGAACGAACACATATTTTCGATAAAAAAGTATCTGATTTATCGGCAAACAATAGATATCCTAAATATAATTGGGCAAGTAGAACCAAAACTTCTGACTTTGTAAAACAAGTCCAGTTCATTAGAAGTGAATTCTTTATTAATTCAGAAATACCAATACCAAAAAAAGTTGTAGTCACACCTAAAATAAATACTTATAATCCATCCTATTGGCAAAGGGGTCTAAATTCGAACTATTCTAAAAATCAAATTTTTGCAGAAGAATTAAAGTCATTTTGGTCAGATATTAACAACCTCAAGCCATCAAAAGATAAATTGTATTATTTTTTACTTTTTGGTATTATTACCGAAGTTTTAAATCAAACTAAAGAATATATATCAGATATTTACAGTCATGATCAATCAATTGAAATCTATACGGAAAAATTAATTGATGATGTAGATCAAATAAAATTGACATATAAAAGTAAGTTAGAAATAGCCAAAAAATGGAGGGATTGGTGCAAGAGGGTAAGTAGTGAAGTCTTTAGAAGAGATTTCCAAAGAAGAGATTTCCAAATTGGAATTAAAAATAGGCGTTTAAAAAATGAGTTAGAAGACCTGAAAGAAAGTATCAGGTTATTAGAAAAATATGAACAATTTATTGATTCCAAAAACCTAGAAATAAGCACCGAGGGATCAAGGAATAGAAAAACAGAAGGTTATATTCTTGAATTTAATGATTCTGCAAGTCGTCTTGATGAGGATTTTTTTAACTTTATGGATCGTAGTAATAAATTTAAGCTAGATTGGGTTGGATTAAGTTCAGGACAAAAGGCTAATCTTGATTTATTTTCATTACTACGTTTTGAAATAAAAAGTATTAAAGCTGATAACGTCTTAATTTGTATTGATGAAGGGGATCTTTATTTACATCCTAAATGGCAAGCTGATTTTTTTTATAAATTGATTAAACTTGTACCAATGTTCAAATCTGCTAATTATCAATTTGTTTTAACTTCTCACTCACCATTTTTAGTTTCAGATCTACCTAGACAAAATTTAATTTTTTTGAGCGTTAATTCAAACAATCAATCAATTATTGCAGATCAAGATAAGCATATAAAAACTTTTGGGGGTAATGTAGGAGAACTTTATATTGATGCATTTTTTATGGAAGGAGGTTTAATTAGTCGTTTCGCCGCCAGTAAAATTCAGGCATTAATAGATAAGATTAACAATAAAGTATCATTAAGTGAAGAAGATCAATTTATCATAAACAGTATTGGTGACGAATTTATTAAAATTCATATTGAAAATTTGAGGAATGGTTAAAATGGACGATAATTCGACAGAAAATTTTGATGTGTTAGCCAAACACCATTATACTGAGTTAACAAATAAAAAAAGGATAAATGGAGAATATAAAAAAACCGAATCACTTATAGGTCGTATCCAAAATCAACTTGCTAAGGATATTCTTTTTCCTGATAGGGTTAAGTTTTGGGACTATTTTTTAGAAAATCATTTTAGAAATCTTGAAAGAATTATAATTTCTCGCCCCGATGAATTGCAAACTATTATATCCGAAATTGATTTAAAATTTGGTATTAATTTTTTATCTAATAATATTAATTATAATTCTGCCACTTTAAGTGATTTTGGAAAAATTGTTAGAGATGTAATTAGTTACGAATGGTATCGCAATACTGATAAACCAGCATTTTATTTTAGTAAATTTAATATAAATTTTTGTCCCTATTGTAATAAAGATGAAGTACAAAATATTGAAAAAATTGATTTAGTTACTGGCAATGCACTAACAACTAGGTTATATCAACTAGATCATTTTTACCCAAGATCAAGATACCCTTATTTATCGCTATCTTTTTTTAATTTAATTCCGGGTTGTCCAACATGTAATGCTACATTGAAAGGTGAAAAAGATTTTAATATTACAACTCACTTCAATCCATTTCATATAAGTTTTAATGAATATTTTGAATTTTATGTAAATTCAATAATTCCAAATAATCCTTCTGAAATAATAATTTCTTATAACAACCTTAATACTCATCATGAGAATCAAATTGTTGATTTTGATATTTTAGATAGATATAATCAAGGAGCTACAAGAGACATACTATTTAATTTAATAAAATTATTTAAACTTCGATCTACTAAAGTTCGAAGATCTATGTTGAATCAATTCAAAGGATTAGCTGGTAGTATAGAATTGAGTAATATTGCTTTGTTAAGTAGTCAAGGAGTTCCACTTGATCCAGAGCAAATAAATACAAAACATCTTGGTAAAATAAAAAGAGATGTTTGTCAGCAAATGAAAATAATTTAATGAAATAATACATTCTAATTTCATAAAAATATGGTATACTATTTAAAGCTATCTTGAGAATTAAAGGTTAGTTGAAACCAAACAAATAACTTAAAAAGAACATGTAAGAAAACATGAATAGAATACCAGCCAATAATGATGAAATTAATTTGTATTGTTTTCTTGGAGAAGCTTTGTTAAAGATTCAAATGCTTGAGCAAGCGTTAAGTCATTCGATTACTCTTAAAATGAATCCTGACGAAACAAAAGAAAAAGCGGATGAATTTTTAAAAAAGCAGCAGCATTATACTCTAGGACAGGCTATTAGAATTACTTTAGAAAAAAAACTTTTTAATTCGGCTTTACAAAATGAATTAAACTCTTTTTTAGAAAAAAGGAATTGGATGGTACACAGCGTAATTATTGGAAATGAAGAAGATTTTAATGTGGGGAAAATAACTGAGGAATTATTTAATAAAATTAAATCTATATCAGACAAAGCAGAAGATATCAAACGTGATATAGAGTATGATGTGATAGACTATTGTTCTTCTAAAGTGAAAGATATGTCAAAAATCAAAGAATTAATACTATTACAAGAAAAAGGAATAAAAGTTCGAAAGAATTAATATGAACAATAATTGTAATTCTTTAACAAAAGAAGCACTATGATTTTAAAATACCAAAATAATATACTGTGAGTAGATTTCTAAATATATCGCCAAAAAACTCTAAGGTTCTTCATGAACCAATTTATAAAAATGCTCTAAAATTAAAGAAGGATGCGCTTCTAATTGCAGAAATTAATAAATCTTTTCCTTCTGCTACTTCTTTACTTATTTTAAGCTCCGAAGAAGTAATAAAATCAATCTTAGTGCTGCTTCATAGCCAAGGTTACAAAACGTATTTAATAAAAGATTCAAAAAAGTTTTTTTCTGACCATAGAGTTAGACATCAACTTGCACAATTAATGGAATTGTCAACTGGTATCCTTGAAAGTTTTGAGAAGAAAGCATCAAACGGACAAGTTACTTTACTAAAAACTAAAAGTGAGTTTTGGAATGGTATTGTAAATGGAATTTTAGAGATTGCTTTGGCAAGTAAACCTTTCCTCGATTCAGCACAAAGAGTAAAAAAATTAATGGAATTCAACGACAAAAAAAATCAAGGTTTATATGTTGATTTCAGAGATAAATTACTAATTCCGCACTTAGAAATATCCGAAAGCGATTTCATAGAGACTAGATTGATTGTAAATAGTATATTTAATGTTTACAAAGGTTTAAAAATCATATTCCATCCTAAAGTTCAAAATCATTTCAAAAATGATGATATTGAACTTTTAAAAAAACAATTACAAGTGCTTATTGATGAGGCATTAAAGGACTATTCATTTCAAAATATCAAGTAATCATGGTGGGACATCTAGTTAAATATACAAAATTTTACTTTGAGCCAATTCCAGAGAATCCTATAGAATTATTATTTGATATTCCTAAAGAGGAATTGATTGTTACAATATCGGCAATAAATGCGTATTTAAAACCAATTTATAATTCATTCTTTGATCATTCAAGAACAACACAGATTGATTGTATTAGAGTTCTTTTTTTAGATACTCAAAACCCATTTCCTCATTCGCATTCAAAAGAAATTATCATTAAATATAAGAACGAATTTCAAGAAAACTATAATCTTTTTTCAAGAGTAACATGTTTATATGCACTTCAAGAAATAATAAATCATAATGAATTTGTTGAAGAAACACCAGAATATACTTTTGATTTAAGAGAACGTATTTTTAAATTTCTATTGATTTGTAATGATAAAATATTAACCGCAGATGAAAATTATAAAGAAGATGATTATGAAAAACTTGGAGATGATTTTTTTGAATTTTTTATGTTTAGAGAACTACATCACAATCAATATAATGAAGCTTCAAATTCTGTTAATTCGTTTTATAAATATTGGTCATTATTTGAAGCTTTAATTAATGATGATTTTTTTGGAAGTCATTTTAAAAATTATTTAATAGATTTCTTTAGCACAGATGATATAAATGAATTTTTTAAAAAGCAGATTTGGTCATATTTTAAGAGCTACGATGATAAATTAAAATTTAATTATTTAAACGTTCCTAAAGATGAAATTGAAGCTTTAAAAATATTGGACAAACTAAGTGAAAGACAAATTATTAATATTCCTGCTGCAAATGATTTAAAAATATTTGATTTTTTACAAATAAAGAAAAGCCCACTCTACAGACAAGAAGAGGATGATGGAAAAGACATAATTTCATACATAGTAATGGATAACATACTATTTATAGAAAAAACATATTCCCTCTTCATTAATGATTTCTGGTTTGATTACTTAAAAGATAAAGAAATATGTAATAGAAAAGATTGGGGAAATTTCATAGGTGCTTCATACTTTGAACCATTTTTGGAAAAAATATTCAATTTTGCATTTTCAAATAAATCCAATTACACAATTAGGTCAACTGATGCTCTAAAGTTTACAATAAATGGAAATTTAATTGAATATGCAGATTTTTATATTCGAGAAAAACAGAATATTATTCTCGCTGAGGCAAAAAGTAATTATCTACCAATGGTTAATGGATATAAAACCGTTTTAACTTTTGAAGATTATAAAGCATTAGATTTGAAAAAATTCTATAAAGATTATGAACTTACACAATTGGCTGAAAAGACTATTAAAGAATTTCACAAATACAAAAGTTTAATTGATGATGATGGATTTAACTATAATAGAAAAGTTCAGTTGTACCCATTATTAATTGTAAATGATCCGATATTTAGCTCTTCTTATTCGTCTTTTGTCTTTAAACGAAAGTTTGATGAAATGTTAAATAATGAAGGAATAAATAAGAAATCAAAAGAGCATAATATTAAACCATTAAGTATCATTAATGTTTCAGAATTAATTGAAATTGAACAAAGTTTAGAAGAAAATGAAATAAATATTTTTAACATTCTTGATTTGCAGTTTTCAATGTCAAATATTAAAAATAAAGGTAATGCCAAAGATTATAATTTTTTAAGAACAATAAATCATGTAATACAAAGAAAAGTGGACAGGCAAAAGCTTATTCCTAAAAGAATAATAAATTTTGAATGGCTCGAATAAGATATGGTAATAACAATCAATACAGATAAAATAAAAGATTTTTATAATCTATTAGAAACCGATGAACATAATAGATATGATTCTTGGAAACATTGCTATAATACTTTTAGCAATATTAATCAAGATGATGATATACTTGCATTGCATCTTGGATTTTATTTAGCTAGTTGGGGAATGTATAGAGGTTCGGCTGCATTACTTCAAAAAAGTTATAAAGTACACCTTGGAGCAATTACAATAATTAGAAATTTTTATCATTTGAGATGCGATGAACTTAATGAAGTTTCCAAAGTTCAAAAAAAGGATGTTTTAGAATTGAATAAGCAATTATTTGAACATTATAACTCCTTTACTTACTTTGATAATAAAAATGTCTTAAAAAGTAGAAAACCAACTAATACTCTAATTTCAAAAATAATACTTGGAACTTTAGGCTGTAGTCCTGCATTTGACCGTTATTTTAATGATGGTGTTAAAAAGCACAATTTTTGTTTCACAGCTTTTAGCGATAAAAACTTTGACGAGATTTTTGACTTCGTTGAAAAATATAAACCAGAATTATTGAAATTACAGAGTGAGTTAAAGTCATCACAAGGCTTACACTATCCTCTCTTGAAATTAGTAGATATTTATTTTTGGCATGAAGGATTTAGTTTAGAAACAAAAAATACAATTTGATTTAGTGGAAAGCGAAGAAAAAATAATCTGGAAAAATTGTATCGTAAGAGCAATTGAATATTTAGATAAAAATGGCTGGGAAAATGACAGCCGAACCTATGATTTAGTTTATAATGAAAAATATTATCCAACAAAACCAATCATTGCTAAAGCATTTGAATATATCAAAAATGAAAATCCTAAAATTCACAGACCGAGTTTAGGTGGTGGAAAACCGATAAAATTATTCTTAGAAAAATTAGGATTTGCTGTAATTGAGAAAAAAATGAATATGATTGAACTTGAAAAATTATTACGTCAAAAATTTAAAAATATTTGGCGTTGTGCAGATTCATCAAAATGGCATATTTTAAAAAATTATAATCTATTGACTTTTGATTGGCTTAATGAAACCATAGATTATAAAAAAGTGGATTTGAAAAAAATTGAGCATGGTAAAAAGGCTATTCCGCCTTGGGTAAATTCTTTAGTGATTGGAGACTTAATTTTTGTTATGGGTAAGAATCATTTTAATGGAGTTGCAATAGCTGAATCTGTTTATGATTTTGAAGGACCAACAATAAATATGGGTAGTAATGGTGTTAAGCCAGCTATTAAAGTAAATTATCTTTTTAAATGTGAAAATCCTATCGCTCATAATATCATTACACATAACAACCCAACGACATTTGCAGGAATTGATAATTATAATTTTGGATTAAAAAATGTACTTAATTTTTTAGAATCAAAATTACCAGAATGTATTGAAGCAATCAAAAATTACATTACAACAGAAGAAGTTAATAAAGAATATGAAATTATGATGAGTAAAATTTCGTTAAACCAAATCTTATTTGGTCCTCCAGGTTCTGGAAAGACTTATAACACCATCAATAGAGCTTTAGAAATTGTTGGAGTTGATATTAATGAAAAGTCGAGAAAAGAAATCAAAGAACTATTCGATAAAAAAGTTGAAGAGAATAGAATTGTATTTACGACATTTCATCAAAGCATGAGTTACGAAGATTTTATCGAAGGAATCAAACCTAAGGTTGATGAAGATGAGAATGAAAATAAACAAGTGATTTATGAAGTTGAGGATGGTATTTTTAAGCGTTTAGTAGAGAATGCAAAAAAAGTTAGGATAGCACCAAAAGATGTTGTGGAGAATTACAGTTTTGATGATGCTTGGGATGATTTAGTTAGTGAAGTTGAAAGAAGTTTAGAGGCTAAAGACCCTTTATTTATGTCAATTCAAACTGCAAATTTAGGATTGAAAATTGTTGAAATTTCTGGAAGAGGAAATTTAAAATTAAAGCCTATATATTCTGATGAAGCTAAGGAATATACCGTTTCTTACCAAAGAACTAAGAAGCTTCAAGAAGCATTCCCAGACTTATCTGTATTGAAAAATATAGACAAAGAATTTAGAGCTGTCATTGGAGGTTCTAACTCAACGGCATACTGGTCAGTATTAAATTTTTTAAATGATAAGGTTAATAAAAATTCAAAAGTTATAAAACAAGAAAAAGAGCTTCCTGCTCTACCTCATGTACTAATTATAGATGAAATAAATCGAGGTAATGTTTCCGCCATTTTTGGAGAATTAATAACTTTGATAGAAGACAATAAACGTTTAGGGAATCCAGAAGCATTAGAAGTTGTATTACCATACAGCAAGAAAAAATTCGGAGTACCATCAAACTTATATATTATTGGGACTATGAATACTGCTGACCGCAGTGTCGAAGCTCTAGATACAGCATTAAGACGAAGATTCAGCTTTGAAGAAATGCCTCCAAACTATGAATTAGCTGAACTAGAATATTTAATATTTAACTATCCAGCTTCAAGTATCTTAAAAACTATTAATCACAGAATTGAAAAACTATTAGACAAAGACCATGCAATAGGTCATTCATATTTTATTGATAAAGATGAAAGTACAATAGTTGAATCATTTTATAAATGTATTATACCACTTTTACAAGAATACTTTTTTGGAGACTATGGAAAAATCGGTCTAGTTTTAGGCAAAGGTTTTGTAAAACAAAAAGATTGGGATAAAGAAACCGATTCGTTTGCTGATTTTGAAGAATATGAAAATTCAAGTGATTTTGAAGATAGAAATGTATTTGAAATTGTTGATTACAGAAAAGAAAGTAATAATTATTCAATTGGTGCAGTTGAAATGACTTTCGGAAAAGCAATAAAACTTTTGATGAAAGATAAAATTGGGTAAAGAAAAATTACATATTACAGTTTTTGAATATGAAAAGCTATTTGTTGGCAGAGGAGATAAAAACATTTCTGATGACCAATTTAAAGCCTTGCAACGTTATTATGGAAATGGTGTGCCGTTTTTTAAATTAATTTATAATGGCGTAGAATTCAACGAGCATGTCGGTGTAATACAAGTTGGAGACACACTTATAGAAGTTTTACCAAAAGCAGATAAAAATCCGCATTCTAAAATTGAAGATAAGAAATGGCGAGATATCTTAATAAATATGCTTCGAGCTGTTGGTGGTTTCGATATTAAACAAACAAGCTCTAGTAACCTAAAAATAAAGCCTAATACTATTCTTGATTTGTATTTTGAATTGTTTGTTAAAGAAGTAGAATACCTAGTTCATTCTGGACTCGTTAAACAATATCGAAAAAAAGAAGCTAATGTAACCGCTTTGAAAGGTAGTTTACAATTTAGTAAGCACATTCAACAAAACCTTACTCATAAAGAACGTTTTTTTGTCAAGCATACTACTTATGATGTAGAACACACATTACATTTTATACTTCATAAAACAATTAAATTACTGAAACAAATAAATACGAATACATCTTTAAATAGTAGAATCGGTGCTTTGCTACTATTGTTTCCAGAAATGCCAGAAATAAAAATTAGTGATACCACTTTTGAAAAATTAAATTTTAATCGCAAAAATCAGCGTTACATTAAAGCAATTGAAATTTCAAAACTTATTTTGCTACAATTTCATCCAGATGTTAGTAAAGGTAGCAATCACGTTTTAGCTTTGATGTTTGATATGAATTTACTTTGGGAACAATTCATTTATTCAAGTTTAAGAAAACATAAAGAGACTGAAACCAAAATTACAGCACAAACTTCAAAGTTTTTTTGGAAGCCTTTCTCTGGAAGCCTTTCTAAAATGAAACCTGATATTTTGATTGAACATAAAAGCGGAAATATTGTTTTAGATACCAAGTGGAAAAACTTAAATGGCTACAATCCTTCTCCAGAAGATTTGAGACAAATGTATGTATATCACGAATATTTTGAAGCTAACAGAGTTGCTTTAATTTATCCAAATAGTAGTTCAAATGTATCAAGTGGAATGTACTTAGATAAAAAAACTAATGATGTAACCAAAAAAGAATGTAGTGTGATATCAATTTGTGTGAATAAAAATATTAAAGATTGGCAAATTGAGATAAATAAAATGATTGATGATTGGGTAAAGACTAATTCGGCACATTAAAAATTTCAAAAAATATTAATGATGAAAACATTTTCCTTAACTAGACAAGAATTATACGAGCAAGTGTGGTCTAAGCCAATGGTAACATTGGCAAAAGAGTATTCACTTTCTGATAATGGATTGAGGAAAATGTGTAAGAAATATGATGTTCCAATTCCACCTATGGGACATTGGCAGAAAATTCAATTTAATAAAAAAACTACAAGAATTCCACTCCCGAAAAAGGAAAAAGAGGAAGAAATTAAAATTAATGTTCAAGATTCAAAGCTAATTGCAAATACAGACAATCCACTAAAAAATGCTATAGTAGAAAAAATAAAAAACAATAGTTCTTTAATTTTAAAAGTTGCAGATAGATTAAGTAAGCCTGATGATATAATTGTTAAAACTCAAGCAAATATTGAGAAGAAAAAGGTTTCAGAATCTTACAGTCCATTGAAAGGAACTGTGCAAACGGATAAAGGTTTTCCAAGTATAATTGTTTCGCCAAAAAACATTTCTCGTTCATTGAGAATATTAGATAATCTGATTAAAAATTTTAGGTTATTGGGTTATAAAATTGATTTATGGGAAGAAGGATTAAAAATTGTTGCCTACGATGATGATAAAATGTCAATCTACATTCGTGAAAAAAGTAATGCAGTAGATACTACAAGTGATTACGGCTGGAAATCAAGAGAATTAGTTCCCAATGGTAAATTATCTGTTAAAGTACAACGTTTTGGAACATTTGAGTTTACTGATACAAATAAATCCCTTGTAGAAGATCAGATTGAGAAAATTCTAGTAAAAATTGAAAGTGAATTTCAAGAAATGTTTGAAAAAAGACAACAATGGAAATTACACGAGCAAAAACAGGAAGATTTAAGAAAAATTGAACTAGCCAAGCAAAAACTAAAAGAAGATGAATTAAATAAGTTTACCGGATTTTTTAATGATGCACACCGCTGGAAAAAGTTCACAATACTAAAAGAATATCATACCTTTTTAGAAAGCCAAGAAAATAAGAGTGCTGAATTGCAAGAGTGGTTAAGTTGGGCAAAATCAAAACTTGATTGGTATAATCCTATGGTTGAACTTGAAGATGAATTATTATCTGGTGTAGATAAAGATAACTTAACATTCAAAAAGAAATCTGGAAACAATTTAAATCTTGACTAAGTTAGAACTTAAACATCCTTAACTTATTGGGATTTTGTTGAATTTTTGTTACTATAAAAAAATAAGCCTGATAAACACAGTACTTAAACAAAGTACTTCATTTATTGCATTGATAATTAGAAGATTTTTTTTTTACAGGACTTTTAAATTCCACTTTAATATTTAGCACGCGGAATACTGACAAAAGATTGTTTAAATGAACTATTTATTTATTTGTTTCTTTCAATACCAAAAACAGTGGTCTTAGCTACTCCAGCTAAGTCGGCTAGTTCAAGTTGTGTCAATCCTGCTTTTTTTCGATGGTCTTTAATGAAAGTACCTAAATCAAAATCATTCATTTTATACTGGTTTAACGTTAAAAATAAACAATTTAGATATTACAAAACATTTATTTAATATAAATAGCCTTATATTACTGTTATAGCAGTAAATAAATCGGTAAAAGATGATTTTACAATTGAAAAATTAAAAAAAAGAATACAAAAACTGCTATAACGGTAATAATCACCGCAAATATGCGGTGATTAAGAACAATTACCACCGCATCGATCTCCATATAAACAAAAATATTTACATTTGTACTATGAATACATTAATCGAAAAATATAAAGGCATACATCCTGGAATAATATTGGAACGCTTACTTAACAAAAAAGCGATTTCACAGCGTCCTTTTGCTATTTCTATTGGGGAGCATCCACAAACTATAAACGCAATAACAAAAGGAAGAAGGAAACTCAATATAGCACTGTCATTGAAAATTGAAGAAAAGCTAAGTTTAGAGGAAGGCTCACTAGCTTTACTACAAACCTATTTTGATATTCAGGAACAAAAAAGTAAAACAAAACAAGAAACTCCAAACTTAAACCTTTTAAGAAAGGTGTTGTTTTGGGATACAGATATCACTAAAATTGATTGGCAGAAACAAAGTGCAGCGGTAATTCTTAGAATATTTGAACGAGGAAATGATATTGAAAAAGAAGAAATAAAACGTTTCTATAAAAGTGAACTCATTAGGTCAACACTTAAGCAAAATACTCGTAAGCCCTATACTGTTTATAAAAATAAAGAACAAGCGTAATGTTATACTATTCCACTGTAAATAAATTGCTTAAAGAAAGTTTGATTCAATTAATGCAATCAAAAATCTTTGATGATTTTAGACTTGTAGGCGGTACAGCATTGAGTTTACAAATAGGTCATAGAGAATCTATCGATATTGATCTGTTTAGTGATGCTGACTACGGATCAATAGATTTTAGAGCCATAGAAATTTATCTAAAAGATAACTTTCAATATGTAGATTTTTTAGACACTATTCCAGCAATGGGGAAAAGTTATAGTATTGGAGAAAATAAAGAAAATACCGTAAAACTTGATTTGTATTACACAGACGATTATATCCAACCCGCTATAGAAGTTGATAGTATCAGAATGGCAACTATTGAAGAAATTATCGCCATGAAGTTGGAAGTTATTCAGGGAGGCGGGAGAAAAAAAGATTTTTGGGATCTACATGAATTACTTCAGTCTCATGATTTAAGCCAAATGTTAAATTTACACGAGCAAAGATATCCTTATTCACATGACAAAGATTTAATAATTAAAAACTTTACATCCTTTGAACAAGCTGATGAAGATTTTAATCCAATTTGCTGTAAAGGAAAGTATTGGGAGTTTATAAAGGAGGATTTTGAAGAAATTATTCTCCAATTTAAATAGCTATAATTTCTTTTACTGTCTTTACAAATGAGTATTCTACTATATTAAGTACTCTTTTTGTACACCTCTACCCTGCTAAAGCCTTACAAATAATGATAAATTAGATATTGTATCGGAAAGTAAAACAATAGGCCGTTAAATACGTATAATTTTTAATAAAATAAGTTGGCTGTCCGGGCAGGCTATCCACTACAAGTCCGCGGTATGCAACCCATAAAACTATAAACCTGAAACGAGCTCCCTCTGGTCGCTGTTTCGGGTTTTGTTTTATAAAGGGCTTCCTCCCTATCGGGCTTTTCGTTGCAATCCTTGACAGGGAGAGTGCTTAATCCCTAAAAAGTATCATTAGAGAAATCAGGAAAATATTAAAATCAGCCAATATTTATAAAACACTATTTTTTCTTACTTTTTTCCAACTACAAATTATATTTCATCAATACTTTTTTATAATATTGCATATAGTGTAGATTTTGTACTAGAATACTTTAATTATTTATAATTTTATATAATAGTCTTAATTTAAATTTAGTATTCCAATTAATATGCATAACCAAAACCCAGAGCAAATAGCACGTGATAACATTGATAAGCAACTCCTTGCTTGTGGATGGGTTATTCAGGATAAGAAGAAATTTAATCTTGCTGCTGGTTTGGGTGTGGCTATTAGAGAATACCAAACCGATATTGGTCCTGCGGATTATGTGTTGTTTGTAGATAAAAAACCTATTGGTATTATTGAAGCCAAACGGGAAGAAGAAGGTTTACGTTTAACTACGGTTGAAGAACAATCGTCTCAATATGCCAATGCCAAACTCCGTTTATTAAACAACGACCCTTTGCCTTTTGTGTATGAAAGTACGGGTGAGGTAACTCGTTTTACGGATTATAGAGATCCAAAACCTCGTTCTAGAACCGTTTTTACTTTTCATAGACCCGAAACTTTTGTGCAATGGTTGCCTCAAGAGAAAACACTTCGTGCTCGTTTACAAGATTTACCCGAATTACCAATTGAAGGTTTACGGGATTGTCAAGTAACAGCTATTACCAATTTAGATACTTCTTTTAAAGACCAACGACCTAAAGCCTTAATACAAATGGCAACGGGTTCTGGTAAGACTTTTACAGCCATTACGTTTATTTATCGTTTGCTTAAATATGCGAAAGCTAAACGTGTTTTGTTTTTAGTAGACACCAAAAACTTAGGAGAACAAGCCGAAAGTGAGTTCCGAGCTTTTACCGCTAATGATGATAACAGATTATTTACTGAATTGTATGGTGTAACACGATTAAGTAGTTCTTTTATTCCTAGTGATTCGCAAGTATATATAAGCACGATTCAACGCATGTATTCTATTTTGAAAGATACAGAATTAGATGAAAGTGCCGAAGAAGAAAACCCTAATGAAACACGTTTTATACCAAAAGAACCCGTTCCTGTTGGGTATAATGAAAAAGTGCCGATTGAGTTTTTTGACTTTGTAGTTATTGACGAATGCCATCGTAGTATTTACAACCTTTGGAAACAGGTATTGGATTATTTTGATGTGTTTCAAATTGGGTTAACCGCTACACCAGACAATAGAACCTTTGGTTATTTCAGTCAAAACTTGGTTTCTGATTATAAATATCAAGATGCGGTTGTTGATGGGGTTTTAGTGCCCTATAATGTCTTTACCATTGAAACCGAAATTACCAAAAACGGTAGTGTGATTAAAATGGGTGAAAAAGTAGACAAACGAGAACGCTTAACGCGTAGAAAGTTTTGGGAAGCTTTGGATGAAGATGAAGTCTATAGCGGTAAAAAGTTAGACAACGATATTGTGAACCCAAGTACCATTAGAACGATTATAAAAGCGACGAAGGATAATTTACCTGCTATGTTTCCTGACCGTAGAGACAATCAAGGGAATTTTGAAGTACCTAAATTGTTGATATTTGCCAAAACCGATAGTCATGCCGAAGATATTATCAATATTGTTCGGGAAGAATTTGGAGAAGAAAACAAGTTTTGCAAAAAGATAACCTATAAAAGTGACGAAGACCCCAAAAGTGTCTTACAACAATTTAGAAACGATTATTACCCACGTATTGCCGTTACGGTAGATATGATTGCGACAGGAACAGATATCAGACCTTTAGAAGTGTTGTTGTTTATGCGTGACGTAAAAAGTAGAAGTTATTACGAACAAATGAAAGGTCGTGGTACGCGTACTTGTTCTATTGAAGAATTGAAAGCCAAAGGAACGCCTACTGCCAAATTTAGCAAAGACCATTTTGTAATTATTGACGCTATTGGTGTAGAACAATCGCAAAAGACTGATAGTAGACCTTTAGAAAAAGCACCAGGCATTTCTTTAAAAGATGTAATTACGAGTGTTGCGATGGGAAATACGTCGGAAGAAATGTTGAGCACTTTAGCCAATCGTTTGATTCGTTTGGAAAAGCAACTTCTAGACAAACATAAAACAGCATTTACCGAAAAAGCCAATGGTTTAACCATCAACCAAGTGGTGAAGAAATTGTTGAATGCACATGATCCTGATATAGTCGAAAGTCAAAAAGTGAAAGTCAAAAGTGGGATGATGGGTATGCCTCCAATAGACATTGAAAAAGCCATTGCTATTGAAAACCAAAAATTAATTGACGATGCGGTAGCAGTATTTAACAATCCTGACTTGCGTGATTTTGTGATTGATATTCGTAAAAAGCTAGACCAAATTATTGATGTAGTCAATATAGATGCCATTACCAATATAGGTTGGGTAAAAGACCATGCTTCGGCAAGCTCAGCACTGATTGAAGACTTTAAAACGTGGATAGAAACGAACAAAGACGAAATAACCGCTTTGCAAATTTTTTATACCCAAGACTATAGACACCGAACTTTTACTTATACCATGATAAAAGAACTGTGCGAAAAACTAAAAACAGAAAAACCTTTATTGGCTCCTGTAAGTGTTTGGAAAGCTTACGAACAACTAGAAAAAACCAATGGCTCTGCTAAAAATGAGTTGATGGCGCTGGTTTCTTTAATACGAAGAGTTGTAGGTATAGATAGTACTTTGACGAGTTATGACAAAACCGTAGATGCCAATTTTAAAAAATGGATTTTTGAAAAAAATGCAGGAAAACACAATGCGTTTACCGAAGACCAAATGCAATGGTTGCGTATGATGAAAGATTATGTAGCCAACAGTTTTAGCATAGACAGAGATGACTTTGATTTAAGCCCTTTTAATGCCGAAGGCGGTTTGAGTAAAATGTGGCAGCTATTTGGCGAAGAAACAGATGCTATTATTAATGAATTGAATGAAGTTTTTGCAGCTTAAAAAATAAACAAATTATACATATAGGTTAAATTGATATCTGGTTTTAACCCAATAATACAATTTTGTTATTGTATTTGAATATTTAATTATACCTTTGCAAAAGAATTAAGATGGATTTTATATTCAGAAATAAAGAATTAGAAAAATTATATACTACTGGGAAGTCCAAAAGATTGAAGCTCCCCAGTGATATAATAGAAAAATTCTTTGCGAGATTACAACAAATAGAAGCAGCAAACGACATTTATGATTTATGGAATGACAAAGGTTTGAATTTTGAAAAATTGACAAACACTGAAAATTCTTATTCGATGCGTTTAAAAATAAAATACCGTCTTGAAATGGATATTGATTGGAAAAATAATGAACTCACCATTGGCGATTTCATTATTACCGATATTTCAAATCATTATTCTTAAAAAACAAATTTTCATTATGGCAACTACTCAAAAATTAAGACCGGCAATTAAGTTTGGACCAGGCTATTTCATTCGGGAACAAATGGAATACCGAAGCTGGACACAAGAAGAACTTGCTGAAGTGATGGGAATGACCATCAAACACATCAATAAAATTCTAAAAGACAAGCAAGCCATTACACTAGATACTGCAAAAGTATTAGCCCAAGTTTTTGACACTTCGCCTCAATATTGGTTGAATTTGGATGCGAATTATAGATTGTGGCTAGACTCTGTTCCTTCTGAAAAAGAAAAACAAGCAGAGCTAAAAGCCAATCTTTATGAGCGTATGCCTATTAGGGATATGATTACCAAAAATTGGATTCCTGCTTTCGCAGATGTATACGAACTCTATGATAACATTCTAGATTTTTGGAATACCAAACAATTAGATTTTAAGGAATGGGACAAACAAATCACCCCACTTTTAGCCAGAAAATCGGAAAGTTTCAATCAATACAAAGCGTCTTATACGTATACTTGGTATCATAAAGCGATGATGGTAGCAAGTACTTTTTCTGTTCCTGAATTTGACAAAAAAGGATTAGAAAATTTATACCAAGAATTGCATCGTTACACCATACAGGAAAACGGCATAAACGAATTCTTAGAAAATCTAAACCAATTAGGCGTTGTTGTTTTTGTGTTGCCACATTTACAAAAGACCTACCTCGATGGTGCGGCTTTTTATTGCAATAACAATCCTGTGATTGTGTACACCGCCAGATACAAACGTATTGATAACTTTTGGTTTACAATTGCGCATGAAATAGCACATATATTATATCATTTGGACGAAAAAAATACATTTTTTCTTGACAATTTCAGAGAAGAAGAAATAAATGATTTAGAAACCGAAGCCAACCAAATGGCTTCCGAAAAACTAATGCACGATGCGATTATTGATTTCCTCAAACCGAAACTCAATTATCTATCTAAACAAGACATTGTTAGTTGTGCGAATGCATTAGCCATTCATCCTGCCATTATCATTGGCAAATTGGCACACGATAAAACCATTTCGTATGCCAACCAAAATCTTTTTAACGAAAACGTTCTTAGCCTTTTGGACGAAAAATATTGTGTAGCTGATGTCAAATAAATTACCGAAGGATTGGAAACATATAAATTTAGGGAGTATTGCAAAAGTTAAAGGAGGAAAAAGACTTCCTAAAGGACACACTTATGCTACAGAAATTACAAATTTACCCTACATAAGAGTAACAGATTTTGGGAATCAAACTATAAGCTTTGAAAAGCTAAAACACTTAAATACAGATACACAAAAAGTAATTAAAAATTACACTATATCTAATGAAGACGTATATATTTCAATTGCTGGAACAATTGGCGTTACTGGAATTATTCCTCAAAAACTCAATGGAGCAAATTTAACAGAAAATGCAGCAAAAATAACAGAACTAATTGATTGTGATAAAAAGTTTTTATCACGTTTTTTATCTTCTTTAGATGGTCAGTCACAAATAAAAGAAAGCACCAAAACAACTACTCAACCAAAATTATCTTTATATAGAATTGCAGAAATCATTATTCCTCTCCCCCCTCTCGAAATCCAACACGCCATCGTCTCCAAAATAGAAGAACTATTTAGCGAGTTAGACAAAGGTATCGAGGATTTAAAAATCGCACAACAGCAACTCAAAACCTATAGACAAAGTGTGTTGAAATGGGCTTTTGAAGGGAAGTTAACGAATGAGAATGTTAAGGATGGTGAGTTGCCGAAGGGATGGGAAATATACAAAATAGGAGAAGTTTGTAAAACCGTTGATGGAGATAGAGGTCCAAATTACCCTAAAAAAGAAGAGTTTTCAAAAGAAGGATTTTGTTTATATTTATCTACAAAAAATGTAAGAGAAGATAGATTCCTTTTTGATGAGACTATTTTCATTACAAAAGAGAAAGATGAAAAACTTCGAAGTGGAAAATTACAATTAAATGATGTTGTTATAACTACTCGAGGAACATTAGGAAACGTAGCTTTATATGATTCTAAAATACCTTTTCAACATGTAAGAATTAATTCTGGAATGTTAATACTTAGGATAACAAACGAATTATTGTCTAATTATTATTTGATGAAGTTCATCACTTCGCCAATTTTTATAAATCAATTAAAAAATAAGCAAACAGGAACTGCACAACCTCAAATTCCTGCCAATATTTTAAGAGAAATAGAAATTCCTTTGCCAATAACTTTAAAAGAACAACACCAAATCGTTCAAGAAATCGAAAGCCGTTTGAGTGTTGCTGATAAAATGGAGGAAAGTATTGTGCAAAGTTTGCTACAAGCAGAGTCATTGAGACAGAGTATATTGAAAAAGGCGTTTGAGGGTAAATTGGTTTAAAAAGAAATAAATTTTTAAAAAAAATTAAATATGAATTATACTTGGAATAAAATTACAGATAGAGGTCAATATGAAAATGGGTTTGTTGAAGTTTACGAAACTTCCATAAAAAGTAAAAAAGCTGTAGCAATAATTACATATTTACCTCAATATGATGATAAAAAAGATCAGAATATTGTATTAACATTATTACTTGAAGGAGAAAAAGAAAGTTGGGCAGAAGGTACTATTAAAGATATTTTATTTGATGTAGAAGATAGAATTAAAGAAATTGAAAATTTTAAGTTTAGGCATTTCAATTCTTTAGATTTTATGATGACACAAATTTTCTACACAGAGAAATTGAATGAGTTAAAATATTTAAATTCAGGAGAACATAGCTTTTTAAATTAATTTCCATTTTAATTCACTATAAATAAAATGTTTAGAATAGAATATTTAAAGTTAACAGAGCATCCACAACTAGGAAACATTGAATTATTTCTTTCCGACATTGATGAAATAGATAATATTGACAAACCTTATACTTCTTTAATAATAGGCCCTAATGGCACTGGAAAGAGTTTTATTTTGAGAACTATTTCTGACATTCTAACACAGTTCAATATTTTTCAAACTTCAGGAGTCAGAAGTATAAACCTTCCTTTTAGTTTCAATATTAGATATAAATTTGAAAAAGACACTTTTGAAATTACATCAAGTTTTATCGTTCATGATAAAAATAAAGTAAATAGAACCTTTAATTATTACAAAAACAGACCATTTACTCCAATTAATGTAAAAAGCGAAAAAGATTTTAAAATCTATAAAATAGACTTTAAAGATTTATTATATCCTAGTCATGTGATAGTAAACTCAGTAATGTTGAATGATCGTTTTTTGTTTAGGAATTGTCTTCCTACTGATTTTTATCAATATCTAGGAGTAAGATCAACTAGTTCAACCGCAAGTACTAAATCTGCTGTCAAAGGGTTAGTTAACAACCTTTTTAGTGAATCTGTTACAAATGAAAACTTTTTAACTAATCTTAAAGACTTATTGTTTTTTCTAGAATTTGAAAATAAATTTGAAGTTGAATATAATACAAAATTAAATAAGTTATTCTTCACAGGAGATTTAACTGTTAAAGACTTTAAACAGTATTACGAGTTTTGGTGGGATGATAAATTCACTTACTCAAAGAGAGATAAAAATAATCCTATTTGGAGTAAACCGTTTTATGATAAATTTTACAAATCTGAAGAGTCTAAAATTGAAGAAATTGTCAATTATTTGAACTTTATATCTAAGTCAGGAAGATTGGGAGATAAGTATAAATCAACGTCGAAATATATAAGAGTTGACTTTTTAGAGGAAAATATAAACAAAGATGAATTTTGGAAAATAATAGACCTTGAGAAACTTGATATTATAAACGTTAATGGTATCAAGTTAAGTAAAAATAATTCTAATATGAATATTAGTGATATCAGTTCAGGGGAATATCATTTGTTAATTTCATTGATTGGAATTTTTTCTAAAATAAAAGAAAATTCATTAGTATTGATTGATGAACCCGAAATAAGTTTACATCCAAATTGGCAAATGCAGTATATAACATTTTTAAAAAATATCTTTTCAAAATACCCAAGCTGTCATTTTATCATAACATCTCATTCACACTTTATAGTCTCTGATTTAGAAGGGGAAAGTTCATCGGTGACTTCTTTAATGAGAAATGAGGAAAACAAATTAGAATCTACATTAATAAAGGCAGATACTTTCGGATGGTCGGCTGAAGATATTCTTTATAATGTTTTTAAAGTTTTAAGCACTAGAAACTTATATGTAGCTAAAGAAATTGGAGAGATTTTAAAAATAATATCAAAAAAAGATATAGACCAAAAAATATTAAATAATAAAAAAGAGAAATTAAGTTATATAAAAAGTCATTTAAAAAATGAAGATCCATTAAAATCATTAATAGAAAAAGTAGAAAAAGAATTTATAAATGGCTAAACAATTACTTTCAGAAAAGCAAAAATGGCAGATTCAAAATCCAATTGTATTAACTGCTGACGAAATATTGTTTTTAAATGAAAATCCTTTAAATGAAAATAATAAATGGAAAGACAATACCTTTAAGCCTATAAAAGACAGAATAAGAAATTATTATCATGAACATCAAAATGGTACATGTGCATATTGTAGACTACCAATAAATGGTGGGACAGATAATATAGAGATTGAACATATAATTGATAAAAACAGAAGAGTTGATTTTACTTTTGAACCTCTAAACTTAGTTGTATCTTGTCATAATTGTAATTTTAGTAAAAAAACTAAACCCGTAATGAATTTGTGTCCTCCTGAGAATACTTATCCTACAAATGGGAATAATTTTGAAATTATACACGGTCATTTTGATGATTATTTTGCAAATATTGAATTTAAACAAAATTCTCTATATCATGCATTAACAATTAAAGGTGAGCATACAATAAAAAAATGTTCATTAGATAGATTAAAACTTGCCGAACAAAGAGAAGAAGTTATAATGTATCAAGATGATGAAATCATTTCTGAAGTAATTGAACTTAGAAATAGTGGAGATTATGAAGATGAATTAAATGTTATTTTAGAAAAATTAAGAGAAATAAGAAATAGATGAGCAAAGAAAACACAAACGCATCCAGTATAGTCAGTAAAGTATGGGCATTTTGCCAAACCCTTAGAGACGATGGTGTGGGTTATGGAGATTACTTGGAGCAACTAACGTATTTGTTATTTCTAAAAATGGCAGATGAATACACCAAACCACCCCACAATAGAACCATGCCTATTCCTAGCGAGTTCGCTTGGGAAACCTTGATTAGTAAAAGTGGTAGTGAGTTGGAGTTGCATTACAACATCATGTTGCGTGAGTTAGCCAAAGAGAAAGGGATATTAGGACAAATCTTTGTCAAGAGTCAAAACAAAATACAAGATCCAGCCAAGTTGTATAAGCTAATCGCTTTAATCAATGCTGAAAGTTGGATTTTAATGGGTGTAAAAGACAAAGGAGACATCTATGAAGGTATTTTAGAAAAGAACGCAGAAGACACTAAGAGTGGCGCTGGTCAATACTTCACTCCTCGCCCATTAATTAAGGCAATGGTAGAATGTCTACAACCAGAACCCATGAAAACCATTGCGGATCCAGCATGTGGTACAGGAGGTTTCTTTTTAGCGGCTTATGATTGGATTGTAGACAATCGCAACCTAGATAAAGAAGCTGCAAAGTTCTTAAAATATGAAACGTTTTTTGGGAATGAAATTGTTGCTAGTACACGACGTTTGGCACTAATGAATTTGTTCTTACACAATATTGGGGATATTGATTCGGATAATTTTATATCGCCTAATGATTCCTTAATTACTACTTCGAGTACTAAGTACGATTACATTTTAGCCAATCCACCGTTTGGTAAAAAAAGTAGTATGACGTTTACGAATGAAGCCGGAGAACAAGAAAAAGAAGACTTGACATATAATCGTCAGGATTTTTGGGTAACGACCAGTAATAAGCAATTGAACTTTGTGCAACACATTCGCACCATGCTTAAAACTACAGGTCAAGCCGCAGTAGTATTACCTGATAATGTTTTGTTTGAAGGTGGTGTGGGTGAAACGGTTCGTAAAAAATTATTAGAAACTACTAATTTGCATACGATACTACGTTTGCCTACAGGAATATTTTATGCCAATGGTGTAAAAGCCAATGTGTTATTCTTTGATGGTAAGCCTTCCAGTAAAGATCCGTGGACAAAAGAAGTTTGGGTGTATGATTATAGAACCAATGTGCATCATACCTTAAAAAAGAATCCTTTAAAACTTTCGGATTTAAAAGATTTTATCGATTTATATAAAACGGATAACATAGCAAAACGAAAAGAAACGTATCACGCAGAAACGAATCCAGAAGGGCGTTGGAGAAAGTTTGGATACGATGAAATTATAGCAAGAGACAAAACGAGTTTGGATATCACTTGGTTAAAAGATAAATCACTAGCGGATTTAGATAACTTACCTGATCCAGATGAATTGGCTTTGGATATTGTAGAGAATATTGAAGCTGGTTTGGAGAGTTTTAGAGCTATTATTGCTTCTTTAAAATAATTAAATAAATATTTTACCCTTAAGAATGGCAGAATTTATTACCGATAAACAATTAGATGACAAACTAACGGACATCATCTGGAATGCAAAAAAAGAACTTATTATTCTTTCCCCTTTTATCAGACTTGACGATTATTGCAAAAATGTAGTTTTCAAAAATCTAAAAAACAATCCTGAACTTGAAATCATACTCGTTTTTGGAAAAAATGAAGGAGAAACGCAGAGAAGCTTAACCCCTGCCGATTTAGAACTATTTAAAGAGTTTAGCAATATCACAATAATTTATTGCAAAAACTTGCATGCAAAATATTATGCCAATGAAAACGAAGCTTTATTGACGTCGTTGAATCTTCTTGGTACATCCATGACAGAAAATGTAGAGTATGGCATTTATTTTCAGAATTCAAAACTTAGCCTAGAAAAACTCTACACTGATTCCATAAGTTATACCAATAAAGTCATTACTGAAAATCCTTGTGTTTACATAAAACGCCCTGTATTTAGGAAAACAAACTTAGGTTTGACAAAAAAATATGTTGAATCAAAAATTCTATATGATGTTACTGATGCCCTTTATAGAAACAGGGATTTTGATAAAAAATATTATACTGATTTTGATTATGATATTCTTGAAACGGATGTAAAGCCAACAAGGGAAGAATATGTACCAGAAATAAAAGATATCCCAAGGCAACAATCGTACAGAACAAACAGGTCACAACAGTCAAATTTTGTTGAGGAGGAAAAAGAAATTCAAAAATTTGCCTATTCAAGAAATAACCGAAATCAGCACGAAGATTATGGTTATTGTATAAGAACTGGTGCTCAAATACCCTTTAACCCTCAAAAACCATATTCTTATGAAGCTTATCAAACATGGGCAATATTTGAAAACTGGAACTATAAAGAAAATTATTGTCACAAAACAGGGAGAGAATCTAATGGCAGAACGTCAATGGCTAAACCAGTCTTGTTTTTATAATGAATATGTAGTTTAATCAATTTAATTTTTATAAAAATCTAAGGCAATAATTTTATTATTTCCATATATCAACTATTCTAAAAATGCGGCGAATAACTCCTTTAATCACCGCATTTTTGCGGTGATTGCTAAAACAGATGAAGACTCTATTTGTAATTTCCTTGAAAAAACAAGTGCACTGGCAATTTCAGGGTACCAAAAAGATATAAATTTTATTCCAAATACTATTACAAGGCTAGATCCGCTGCAATGAATTGTTGCAACTAAAGGAAAAG
>TARA_R110000868_G_scaffold70819_3_pt1 | contig 37725 bp, 29 predicted proteins | sample TARA_R110000868 | Tara Oceans TARA_R110000868 (sample SAMEA4397489) | marine metagenome | biome: Polar Biome; feature: [SRF] surface water layer (ENVO:00010504); material: water (ENVO:00002006), including particulate matter (ENVO:01000060) such as... | depth 5 m | reverse complement strand
CGCGACCCCCGGTTTCAACGCCTTGGGGTCAATTTTTTATTCATCAGCTTGCTTGTCATTGTCGTTGGATCCTTCGCCGGAGAATGGGCGGCGGTGCATCGCTTTTTCAGCAATCTGACCGCGAATTTCTGGTTCGGGCATCAGGGATATGAATATGTGGATCTCGGGCGGTTCTGGCAAATCTATCTGACGATCGGTCTTCTGCTTTGGGTCGCTCTGGTTTTGCGTGCCCTTTGGCCGGTGCTGCAGCAGAAGGGTGGAAAGTCCCTGATCTATCTGGTTTTAGTATCCGCCGTTGCCATTGGCTTGCTCTACGCCGCCGGGCTGATGTGGGGCCAGCACACGCATATCGCGATCATGGAATATTGGCGCTGGTGGGTGGTGCATCTGTGGGTTGAGGGCATTTTCGAGGTCTTTGCCACCGCGATCATTTCACTTCTTTTTGTCCGTATGGGAATATTGAGACAATCGACGGCAACAACAATGGTGTTGCTCGCGACGATCATCTTCCTGTTTGGCGGCGTTTTGGGAACGTTCCACCACCTTTATTTCAGCGGCACACCCACTTCTGTTATCGCAGTCGGCGCAATGGTATCGGCGTTGGAAGTGGTGCCGCTGCTGGTTGTCGGGTTTGAAGCCTATAACCGGTACAGGATCGAGCGCGAGGCGAAGTGGGAGGAGACCTATCATTGGCCCTTCCTGTTCTTCGCAGCGGTTTTGTTCTGGAATTTTGTCGGCGCAGGCTTGTTTGGTTTCCTGATCAACCCGCCGATTGCGCTCTATTACATGCAAGGGCTCAACACGACCGCAAGCCACGGACATGCCGCTTTGTTCGGTGTCTACGGCATGCTGGGGCTCGGCCTGATGCTCTTCTGTATGCGCGGCCTGACGGACATGGCTCACTGGAACCAGAAGCTTCTCAAAATATCATTCTGGTCGCTGAATATAGGGCTGGCGATGATGACCTTCCTGTCGCTTCTCCCACAGGGCGTCTTGCAAACCTATGTGAGCATCGAGCAGGGATATTCCTTCGCCCGGTCCGCAGAGTTCATTCATAGCCCCGTCATGCAGGCACTGGTTTGGGCCCGCGTGCCGGGCGATGTCGTCTTCAGCGTTGGGGTGTTCGCCTTCGTCTGGTTTGTGTTCAGAGCCTTTGTCCCGCGGCGGGAGCGCGGGAAACTTAGCTGACATCGCCGCACGACAGCCACTTTCGGAAGCGGACTGAAGGTCATGAAGGCGTGGATGATTGATTGGTGGTGTCTGCAGTCACTGGACACCCAGCCTCTGTTGGGATTCCCTGATATCAGGGTAAATACAGGGAATATCATCAAAATTCGGCCAATTCTGCTGGTCTACTCCCCGGAAAGTGGCGCAAATTCATAAACTTACAGGAAGATTCCCTAAGCCGAGGATCAGGCAATATTTTTTCACTTACAAGGATTCTTGCGGGCCGAACAGGGAATCCAGCGGTGCACTTTCGCGCGACATAACCGGCCCATCATGAGGAGCCTAACATGTCGAGAGAACTCAGCCGCCGCGAGCTTTATGACCTCGTATGGGACCGCCCGCTGACTAAGATAGCAGTCGATCTGGGTATCTCCGATGTTGCCCTGCACAAGATATGTGTTCGTCATCGTATACCCCTGCCTGGGCGAGGATATTGGGCCAAACTTACGGCTGGCAAGCGAGTTGCCAAGGCGCCTTTCCGTGAAATTCGGGACCAGAGTCTGAATCGAATTACAATCCAGGGAGACATCCTGGGGGCACTCCCCGCAAACGTTCAGGAGGCGCGATCGAAGACGAAGGCCGCGCTGGAGTCTACCCCTCGGTCAATAGAGACCATCAAGACGTCGACTCTTATTGATAATGATTTGCACACCCTCGTCAAAGCAACCCACGCCAAAATCGCGTCTTACAAGCGCCCCCCTTACGAATTTGTGAGCGTTGCGGGCACCAAGCACTTCGCTGTGACCTGCACCGTAGGGCAAGCTGACCGCGTCGGGAGAATTCTGGACCGCCTGGTGACACAGGCGGAGGCGATCGGCTACTCGTTCGAGCAGTCGGATGGTGGCATCCGGCTCGTGGCGAACGATGAGAAAATCACACTCACATTAGTCGAACAAAATGATCGTCACGCTCACGTGCAAACGGAAAAAGAGATTGCTGCTCTTGAAAAATGGAAAATCGAATCCGAGCTGAAACAGAAGCGCGGACAATGGGTGTCGGACTGGGATCGCCCGCGCATTTCTGAATGGGATTATCTCCCCAGCGGTCGCTTGGTACTCGAACTTGACAAGGGCTACCACTACGACCGGATCAGGCGGAAATTTTCCGATGGAAAGCGGCAGCGGATCGAGGAACTTCTGGATCAAGTTTTGACAAGTGCAGCGATGATTGCTGCCAACGAAAAAGCCAAACGTGAACAGGACCGCTTGCGCAAACTGGAATACGAGGAAGCGGACAGGCGCCGAAAAGAAGCCGACCGCCTTGAAAGATTGAGGGTCAAACGCTGGGAGCTCCTTGAGCAACAGATGAGCCGGCTTGAAAAAGCGCAGCGAGTTGAAAAATTCATATCGGCCTTCAAGGAAGCGAATGCAGACCAGGAGCTAACAACGGATTGTGAAAGATTTTTACATTGGGCGGAGACAGAAGCTCGGCGACTCCGCTCGGCGCTTTCCCCTGAAGTCATCGCTGGCATGCTTGACCGTCACAAGCTCATGGATGACACCACGGACATATACTCATGGGTGCAATTCAACTAGCCTCATGTTGCGCCATTGAGGGAAACGTAGATACGGGACTGCCACCCGCATCTATCCGCACCTCGGGGGGAGGCAGCAATGGACAATGATAATTTCCTTCCGGGACTACCGGTAGATCTGATCCGCGCTGCCTATCTCGCCGCACCAGGTAACGAGATCGAAAGTGGAAAGTTCGCGAGCCCGGAATCATCAGCCGCCCTTGTGGCAAACACTTTTGGTCTTTTTCTGGATAGGCCAGAAGCGCTTCCGTCACTTCCCGGTACGGAAAAAGAAGGCTGGCCTGCCAAATCTGTCACGCTTGAAGGCATTGTCCGATTTCCATGGTCCGGAGGACGCCATCCTTGCCTTGATGTCCTGATCGAAACGGAAACCGCTTTGATTGGCGTCGAATCCAAACGCTACGAGCCATACAGGTCAAAATCGAAGAGTGAGCTGTCTGATGCCTATTGGCGCCCTGTATGGGGTGAATCAATGTGCGGGTATGAACATTTGAGGGATGGTGTGCGCGACAACCCCGGTCAGTTCGCGCGATTGGACGCCGCCCAACTTGTCAAACATGCTTTTGGTCTCCGCACTGCCGCGCATCGCGATCCCCGCTGCGTCGGAAAGAAACCTATTCTGTTTTATCTTTATGCTGAGCCTTCTATCTGGCCTGACGGGCGTGAAATATCGAAAGAAAACTTCGAAAATCATCGAAATGAGATCTCGTCGTTTCAGAAAACAGTTTCTGACGATGAGGTAAGTTTTGTTTCGTCTTCTTATCATTCTCTCCTGCAGAAATGGTCTGAGAACGCTGATGCTCTCATCAACGAACATATGAGTGCTGTTGCCGGAAAATTTGACATACCGATTTGAATAGTCGGTGCATTTTCTTTGACGACATTCCGCAATGAACCCAAAGTGCACCGCTAGAGACATAAGGCTTGCGAATGTCTTGAGCCCCGCACTTTTCAGCAGTCACATATCAGCAATCCAAGATGCGGCAGTCTCTGAATTCAACTCCAAACCCAGCGATCTTTGCAACTCCAGAAGAACCGACAACTCAATACCTTTGTCAGACACACCGGGTATTCCTTCAGGCTGCCAACCAACCTCGGAAAACTCACTGAGTTTATTTGCAGCTTGAAATCGAGTGTCATCAAAATGCTCAATTGCAACAAATGCTTTGCCCGGCTCAATCTCAATGCCAAACAACCACGAGAGGTAAATCGCGCTGGCTCCCTCACCTTGTGTAATTAAAACAAAAAAAGCATCGTCCCATTTGCGACCAATAATAACCAGATCGCCTGGCCGAGCGAGGCGTGTGACTGCATTGTCATAATAGTATAGCCTAAATTCAGTTCTAGTCGGATGGCGTGCTCGCGCATCGTACCAAGTAATCTGCGACTTCGCGGAAACGATTTCACCCGAATTCGGAACTAAAAGGAATTGCGCCTCAACATTTTTCAGAGGCCCCTCCCCAAACAATCCAATCAAAGGCTTTGAACCATTGAACTCATGTTGATTGGAACGATTGGCATCAGCTTCCACTGCACTCAATCGCTTAAATACAATCCCCTTAAATAGAGAAGTCGATTCCACGAGCGCCACTCAACTCATTCCTATTTTCCGATTTCAGGAATGCTCGACGGCGCAACCGGCATTCTCGCGCGCTGAACAACCTCCCAACAATCTTCTTTTTTTGCCCATTCAGAAACCATTCTTGCACCTGCAGTTTCTCGAAGCAGCTCATCAATGCGAGTAGCAAGCACACCCATAAACGCAAAAAGCTGCGAAGATACAGCTTGTCTTTGCCATATCGAATCGAGAGAGAAGGAGCCCTGAGTCATCCTAGATAGGATGGCCACCGTGTACGCAACGATATTTGCTTGATATGCCTGAAAGCTCCCGCTCCTTACGGACTTTTGAACAGCCTTATAAATAAGTGCTTGCGCAATTAAATTTTTATAACTGCCAACATCCGGCAACCTATCTACAATGGTACTGTCATCTAACATTAGCCGCTGAAAGTTCTTTTGACTTCCAAGAGAAACCAAGTCCGGTCGGCCTACCCACGCGTGAATATACTTCGCAAGGTCAGTTTTCGTGACCTTCCTGTTCGACGGAATTGAGTCCTTTAGCTGTCTCAGCCGAGCGGGGGTTGTCCCTTCGCGAGCTAACATGACGTTGTAACTACCGGCCGCTCTTTCATAAAACCAACGTCCAACACCATCAGGGCAGTATGTTGAGAGTGCCAATTTCTCAAGCTCAATATGAAATGGCTTATTCGCCGAAAGATCTGAAATCCGCACAGAATTCTGACTGTTCGCATAACGTGAAATGTCGTTGATCAGTCGCTCTTCAGCATCTGGATCATTTCTATGCAAGATGACCACTTTTGCAGCAACGCGAACGCGCGACAAATCAATCTCAGGATTCTTACGCTTCGTAAAATAGAGCGAGGCGGTCGTTTGTCCACCATTGACGATTTGCATACCCTTCAACCAAGCAAGGCCAGTCGAGCCGTCAGCTGCGGGCGCAATGCTGGCCTCATCTGCAATGAGTACAATCCCATTATTGTAGGCCATAAATCGTTCTGGCGCTGCGCGCAGAGTGTCTCTTATCCCCTTATTGACCTTGCCAGTTTGGCTTAAGAAAGATCGAACATTGGCCTCCAGCAATCGAGCGCCAAATCGTTCATACAGCAACCGAAGCGCGTTCCCGGGAATGGCTGTAAGCGCATAATCATACTCGTCGCTCTCCCCAGGCACGTAAACGCATGGCAATGGAGAACCGCAAATCTCTTCGAAACTCACAACAAGCTCATCACGTGGCTTGCCTTCTGACCAATGCCGAAAAAGTCGCTCGATATCGATTACCTCGAGCCGAACGGATTTCCCTGCTATTTCTCTTGGCTTAAAGGCCTTAGTCTTGACTTGACCGTCAGTCAAAATATAGACGCGAACCTGATCAAGTTCGGAATAACACTCTTTAATTGTGTGGCTAAACTCGTACGCTTCATCAGAAGGATCGATTAACGATACGATCTTGCCATCCGCAGATTGTCCGAGAAACTTTAGGCACTGTTCCGCTGCCCTGACGACCTCCGAGTCCGGTATCATTTTCACCGCATCAGCGCCACCATAGAGGGTAACGAACAGATCAACTTGGTCAGCTTCATCCGAGACAGCATATCCGTTGAGCTTAACAAGCGAGCGGTCAATTTTTCGTTCAATATGCAAACCGCGAGGATCAAACGTCATGCCGAACTCCGACATGTGCTGCATTACAACATCAGTGAACGCGGCTTCAGCAGTTAGATATTCGCCGGCAACCATTCTATCGCTAACCAGACTATTCACTTCTGATTGAGTTTGAATCAAGAACTCATCAATCGTCATATCTCAAAAACTCCATAGCGTACGAATGCGTCAGGCAGCGCAAGAAAAGGGGAAGAAACGAGATCGACGTCAATCACGTACGATGCTGACCTGATTTCTTGCCGCGTATTGTTTTGCGACAAATGAGGAAACTCTGCATTGATCTCGAAGACACGGGTTTCTAACATCTCAAGTCGTCGTAAATATTGATCTTGTTGGCTGTCGGCGTAGCCGGAGAAGAGCAAGGTTTGCTCAAAATGATCTCTCGACTTTGGAAAATTTCCGAGCAGTGATCTGATAGCATTCACAATATCTGGCAACGTCCGTCCGGAAGGTTGCTCACCAAATCGCAACGCTGCCAGCAAAGCAATACGATCGGGAGATACGCTCAATTGGTTTAGAGAGCCAACATGAACAGGGAACCCATTGCGAGACTTCGTCGACTTCACCTCAAGCGATACCCTTTCAGTTTGAAAATCCTGCAATCCTCCGCTTGGGCCCACCCACGCGGGAACGACATCAGCCGCCAATGCCACTTCGCATAGAGCGGCCTCAAGTACAGCAAGCTCCCCAAACAGCCCAAGCTCCTCCTCCTCAGACAGAGACTTCACAATGGGCCGCCGCATGAATTCCTGCCATGCGCGAATTCGTGAGAGCATCAACGACAACAGCCATGACTCAGAGCGGTACGTGCTTAGGTATACTGCATCAACAATGTCTACCGCCATACGCGCAAAAAGATCGAGGCTCGCGCCGGGCTGGCGGCAAATGCAGACCCAAAATTTGTAGTTCGGCAAAAGCTGCTCGGTTACGACGTAGACTGAGAAACCGTTGCCCGCAGGTAGATTTTCCTGGCTAGGAAGAATCTCACCGTTAAATCCCACAAGCAACATTTCTGCTCCTTCAGGATAATCAACCCCTCCCCTGAAGCGGGCCTCGAAGTTTCCCAGCGCTATCGATAGAAAGCCCTTTTCCGACGTTTGAGAAGCCAATGCTCCCCATGCAGAATGCAGTTCCGCTATATCAGTCAACACCCGAATACTCCTGAGTCCACAAAACGTTGTTTACTCGGTACTCCACTTTTGCGCCTGCTTGGCTCGACGGAAAGCTCACTCCGACCCCAACAATTGGGGGCGTTTCTACTCTAAAGCCAGCATCTGCTAACATCGGATCAAGCAAATAAATTAACAAAAGTCCGCGCTCAGGGTGGCCAACAATCTCACTTCCGCCGTCTCCACGTATAGTGCGAATAGCAGGGCCACTTGGTTCATCTGGCATCTTCACACGACCGCGAGCAGGGTCGGGCTTCCAACTACTTTTAGTTACTTCCAATGCGCAATTCCACTCGTCCCCGCTGAGATCAATTGCTTCATCACGCGGCGACAATAGTCGACCAATTGAGTACCGCTCTCCAACCCCGTTAGAAGTCCGCTTCAACATAGAAACAGAAAGGTTGGGCGTAAGCGTGGCCGACTTTCCTTGACCGCCCCCGATGACCGCGACTGTCCAATTTGTAAGTTCTCCCTCTACGTTCATCTTGGCTATAAATTCCGCGAGCAGGATACTGTTGACTTTGTATGCTTCTGGGTGAGTCCGATAAGCACTTAAAAATGTTATCGCATCGGAGGATGAAACGTTTTCCCACACGCACCCCTCCCAACTCTGCGTGCTTTCTCCTCTTTGACGAGTGGGATTTACAATCCCTATACCAAGCTTCCTGACAAATTCGACGGCTGCGTCGTAGTTATCCTTGAGGATTTTTTCGTCTTTAAAGAAGGTTACTGTTTCAGAAACCTGGCCACTGAACGAAAGCATCAGACTCTTGGAGGACCGCATTTTCAATCGCGACGTTACCATCAACGTCGAGTGTGACTGAACCTTCAGGCCATATTCACGGGGAGTTGAACCCGCCGCGGCCATAAGGTCAAACTCCTCACGCAGCTCTTCTGCTGCATCCGCAATGTGCCCAAACCACTCGGCAAGCTCATCTGTCGTGTAAAGTCGGCAAAGATCAATGTAACCAGGCCTATAACCAAACCAGCGACCCATTTGCATCAGTGTGTCGTACATTTTTGAGGTGCGAAGAAAATAACTGGTGCAAAGCCCCTCAAGTGTCAGACCGCGGGAAAGCTTGTCCCCGCCGATGGCTATGACTCTGAGGCCTCGGCTTTTATTCTCAGAATAGTCCAAAGCATCCTTTGCCGTGCCGTTTATCATTCGGACATCGACATCTGCAACGACAACCTTAATAGCTTCTAGAACGTCAAGCCACTTAGGTGGCACCTGCCGCTCTGCCAAATCCGGGAACCCATCTTGCGCAGCTAAACTTGTTGGCTCAAAATCTTCAGTCCACAAATGAAATAGATATTTTTCTAATTCTTCATGACCTATATGCCGAACTAAACGTTGCTTAACTGATGCTACATAAGCATCAACCAAGCCGTGTACTTTGCTTTGCACAGAGGTAAATCTAGTCACATGAACGAGCATTGACGAATGTTCATCGCCCTGTCCTCTCAACCGCCTTACGGCGCTTGCAATTAGGAAAGAAAGCAAGGCACGTTCAAGAGATGCTGGAATACCCGACAACCGGTCTATATTTGGTGCATAACCGTTTTTGTGAGTTGGCGGCATCCACCCGGTTTTTCCGTCGCTAGATGCATGATCGCTTACTGATCGGAAAAGCGGGAGTTTGTGCGTTCTTCCATCAGAAGACTTCAACCCAAAAATCTGAGCTGGACCAACGTAACTAGACGGAGCAGCAAGATTAATTATAAATGCTGCCGGAAACAAATCCGGCCCCTCCTCAGAAGTCTCGCCTTGTTCATGAATAAAAATGTTGGCAAATGGAGTGGCGGTATAGCCGACATAGGCTGAACGAGAAAACGAGTGAAGTATTTTCCGCGTCAAACCGTTGATCGCCTTGGGCTCGTACTCCTGATCTGGCAGGCCGTCTTCTCCAAAATATTGCTCACCCGTATCAACAGAAGCATGATCTGCCTCATCGTCAATAACGAGCAACGGCAAACGATTAACAATCTTTCTTCCCTCTTCGTCCCAGCCCTCTGCAACGTGCTGACGAATCCAACCTAGCAGTCGAGTGAGCACGGTCTTGTTTTTCTTTACTACAAACAGCCAGGGCCTCTGCTCAGGCGTAATGCCAAGATGAGCGGCACGAGCTGCGTTAAAATCACCTTTATCAGTACGGTTGGTGACATAGTTAGGCCGGATTGACGGATCACGATCAATCAGCCCCACGCCAATTTCCCGAATATCCCCTGCTATCGGATGGGTTTCATAACCAAGAAAACCTTCATCGAGTCGCATTTGCGTTTGCGATCTAAGGTTATTGTGTAGTCCCGCCAACACAATAACGATCTTGTATCCTGCATCTGCAGCCTTACAGATCAGCCCGGTATAGTTGCCGGTTTTCCCCGACTGAACGTGCCCAACTACAAGTCCCCTACGGTCCCATCGCCCTTCACGAGAGGGGTCCTCAAGCAAACTCAGAACTTTGTCCGTAGAGCGATCTAATGCGTCTACTGCAGTGATAGACATTTTTTGTTCGAGATATTCGCGATATCTTTGCCAATACCTAGAATCGGATTTGCGTTCCGCGTTTAACCAAGGAACGTGGCCTTCATTGCTACTAATGGAGGCGTCAATTCCAACCCACACGCTAAATCGGCGCACTAACTCAGTTATGATTGCGTCACGGTCTAGATCGACATCCCACGCAGGTTGAAACGAGAGAACTTCATCGATTTTTGTCTCAATCAGTAATGGGCTTATTGCATTGCGGTCTTCGCCCAATAGAAGTTCTTGGACAAATTTGACGACACGCTGATTTGTCACCTTGAGTTCTCCTCTGGATTGGCAGTCATCAACTCAATCAGATCTGGCCAGCTATCAAAGGGATCGGTCGCAGACAGCTGCCGTCTGGCTTGTTCTTCAGTGAAACCTTTTCTGTGAACCAAATTATTGAATACTGTCTGTAGTACGCTTCTAATTTCATCCGGAGGAACACCGTCAAATCTAGTCTTGGGGGTTTCTTTTGCTTCTGCTGTATCCAGCCAAATCTGCTGAACGGGGACCGTTTCCTCCACTACCCTAAGCATCGCAATGATGTCATTTTGCGCTAGAGCTGAATTTTCAAGGACTGCCGCAACTACAGGATGAGTTCGATCAACTCTATATCGAACACCATTCGCGGAATGATCCGCCCGCCAAGCTGTTACAGGAGCCGTTGTTCTCGAAGGGCGATCATAGTGCCCTCGAAAGGCAAATACCTTTCTTGCGCGCTCTCGCACATCCTCCGCAAACAAAGATAACCTTGCCCGCGCTTCAAGGGGCGGCCTTGCTTTTGATTTTCGGATATCAATCTTCCAATCGTCATCTGCACTGTTTGGTATATCCAATTTGATGCGCGCCAATCGAAATGGCTCTTCCTTCGTCCAAGAGCGCCCTCTTCCCAATCCGAGCCAATGCCCTCCCACTAAAAGCCTCTTATTTCGGTAAACATAAAATCCTTGTTGCGCGGTCCAACCATCTGGCCCTGCTGCATCGTCGTATACTTTGGGAGGCAACCGATCCTTGTGCGGCAACACAAAACCTTCGACACAAATTTGGTGCCCATTTATCCAAATTCGATCAAGACCTGACCGCCATGTATCGGGGCGACTTTCTAAAAAGGGGTCCCACGCCGCAATTTTCCCGTCATTGATTCGAATTTCCAGGCGACGCTCCTCGATAAACCTGTGAAAGACCACGGAGAGGTGACGTTCAACGGTATCTATCAAGTCGAGAAAATCCTGATCAGTAGCCCCCGTTGGGGTTACCCGATCCATATTCTCCCAAAGAACGATGGTCCCTTGCTGCCTATCTCTCAGCAAAGAAATGTATGATTCTGATCCGACTTCTGCGCCTTCTAACAATGTCCAGTCGCCGCTCGAATCTTGTCTTAAGTAATCTAGGTCCCATCGAAGCGCTTCGATTGCTCCACCTTGAAACTTGGAGGCGACGGTGAGACGCCGCGCTTGGGAAAAAGAAGCCGTCTTAAGCCCCAAGCCGAATCGTCCTAGGTCGGAAATCTCACGTTCTTCAAGCGGGTCCCTGTCTCCCAGACGCATTGCGCGATCAAGCATTGCGTCATCCATGCCAATTCCATTGTCGAGAATGAGTATTGCGCTTTCATCGCCCCGCCAGTGAAACTGAATATCAACTTCATTGGCTCCGGCGGCGATACTATTATCAATAATATCCGCGATTGCCGTAGCCGTTGAATATCCAAGCCCTCTCAGTGCTTCAATCATTGCACTTGCCCGTGGCGGAGCAGTTCGCTTCCCCATCGTTCTACCTTCCATAAGCGGCGTGGAGTTTTTTTGCGCGCGAAGGGTGGCGCAGTTTACGCAACCCCTTGGCCTCTATTTGGCGGATACGCTCTCGAGTTACGCCAAATTTTTCTCCTATCTCCTCGAGGGTGTGATCGTGGCTGGCGTTGAGCCCGAATCTCATACGAAGCACCCGTTCAGTTCGCGGCGGCAGCCCCGCAAGAATGTTTCCGATCAGCTGTTTTAATCGATCCAGATCGTATTTTTGATACGGCGAACTCCCCGTCTCATCAAAAAGCTCATCTGGCACATCACTCAAAATAACTTCGGGCAAATTGAAAACCCGCTGCGCAAGAGATCGAGTAATTTCGAGCATCAATACCGTTTCATCGATAGTTGCATCTCGGTTTGTCGTTGTGCGAGTTTCTAATCTAAATCGCTCGACCTTTCTGCTCGCTTCAAGCGCGTGCACTGGCACGCGAATCAGCCTGAGCTGGTCGCTGATAGCTCTGGTCATGCGCTGACGTATCCACCACACCGCATAAGTACTGAAGCGTGCACCTTTTGAAGGATCAAATTTCTCGACCGCGCGCAACAACCCAATGTTCCCCTCTTGAATTAAATCCTCAATCGGGAATCCTGTTGAGCGGTATCTATGCGCCACCCATGGCACGAGCTTAATCCCGCCCTCCACCGCACGGTCGCGCGCGGCCCAATATCCATCTAGTGCCATGGAGAGCTTCGTCATTGCGGGCGTTAAATTTAACCTGCCGACCGAGTCCAACCTTGAAGCGAGCACACCAAATTCCAAGTAGCCTTCTACTTCTAAAGGATCAGAGCTCTCAATTTCGGAATCAGAAAAATCCTCTTCGTACGAAGGGTCCTCAATTTTTTCACTTGACGTCAACGCAACATCCGGCAACGGCGATAGCTCTGGACACTCTTCTAGGGCTACTTGTACACGCCTCCTAGCCTCGACCAATCGCAGGAATACAGCGGCCTCAAATTCAGCCCCATATCCCGAAAAGCGGCTGATATCTGACAAGTATCGTGCCTCGTCAGCCTCATCCGCCTTCCACAATAATTCACTGAGAGACTGGAGAAACTCTACACTCGCTTCTCTGGTAAATTGAGTAGATGCCGGAAGAGTGAATTGTTCGAGATCCTCAGCAACTCCTGTTCTGTCTAGGTGCACACCCATGTCTTCAAGATGTATGCACATTAGCCGGAACTGATTTTCAGAAGCGTTTGGCCACGCCTGCCTTAGCGGTTTTGGCACAACCCAGCCGTGAGCCATTGCGGCAGAAATCACCTGACTCAAGTCTATTGGCAGTACTATTTCTTGAGATGATAGTTCTATTCGAGGCAGCGAGATGTCTGCCTTCGACCACTCGTCAAGCGCTTCAATGAGACGATACGAAGCGATTGATGATTGCAGATCGAGAACCGCGGAAACGGGCGCTTTAGACGGAAAATTGGAAATGAAGTCCGTTTCCGGTTCCCATTCAAGCATTCCAAAATTTGCTGGCGCATCTTCCACGTGCGTTTTGGTGGGCGCGCTATCCGTTTTTCGAAAGCGCTCGAGAAACATTGCCACTTCAGGAAGTTGATATTTGCGAGCTAGCTCAACTGCTGAATTTCCATCAGTGTCCGTGAGATTTGTATCTGCTCCTTCGGTTAGAAGCAGATCACATAGATCGATACGGCCTAACAATGCGACGATCATTAAGGGAGTTCGCCCCCGAGCATCACGACCATTGATGGGCGCGCCACGTCTGAGATGAATCAGCACTCCTCCCGGCTCGCCTCGCGCCAAGGCCAACCTAAACAACGGAGGTAGTTGAGGATCCAAATCGGCATCATCAAACATTAACGCGACAACCTTTGGAGTTTTTTTCTCACGCCGCCGCCCCTAAACTCGCACTACTTCAACCAAACGCTCTTGATAGAGATGCGATTCAATATTCACCAAAATAGTTGCAAAGCAAGGCTTTAAGTACATAGGCACTCGCAATTACAAGATTAAAAAATCTAATTAAGAATAGAGTGATCTAAATACTCGATATGCCATTGATTTCTGGGCCTATTTGAAGCTGGAAATTCTAATTGTTCGTCTCTGGCCAGAAGAAGGGCGCACCACGAAAAAGACGAAGCTCAGCAAATGTCACACAGCAGCCAGACAGCGAATGACAGCGAAAGTGTGGGGACTGTCGGATGGTCTGACTGCCGCGCTCAACGACAGTGTATCCGCCGACCCACCATCCGGTATTGGCATTTGCTACACCGAAAAGACGCCATCTAATATCAGCCGAACAGACGATGCCGACGCTCCTCTAACTTACTCCGAAGGTTGAGCTAAGTGCTCTGATGACGGACGCTCAAATGCGGCATCGGCGGGACACTTAAGTACAAGTGGTACGCGAAGTAAGGCAAGTTTGGCATTTTGGCGATGGACAACTCACAATCGCAGTGTTGATTTGGCGGTACACTGAGAACAAATTTTCACCCAGTGAACCTCAGCGCCATAAGCGCGATTAGACTCGGCGAACAGACAAAAACTGACCTAGAGTTGAGTGAGGAACACTCTTGGGGGAGAGCAACTAGTGTCAAAGGAAAAGTCATCCAGCTACACGGAGAAGTTTGCGCGATTCGTCGATGGTATAAATTCTGCCTTCGCCGCGATTGCAAAATGGATGGGACTTACGAGTGCCAACTCCGTTCTCTTTGCTTGCTCTTTTTTTGTTTTTTGCATAGCACCGCTGGCTATCGCCGTAGCCAACTTACCAGAATTGGAAATATATCAGCCGATGGTACTAGGGTTTCTCGGGAAAACGGGCTCGGGATACTTGTTCAATGCTCTGACTCCCGCAATTGCGGTATGGGGAGGTTTTTTTGTCACGGTCTGCATTAATAGAGGCTGGTCCCTGAACGAATATGAACGCAGTCTTATAGTTTCCGGCCAAAGCAATTCGAATGCTGACCTTCTTCCCGATCTAATAACACGCGCCTTTTGGGCGGCGTTATTTTCAGCGATCTTCATCCCATTTATTTTGCTGTTTTCAAACAACGTGGCGTGTTCGTTTAGCCGAGATGGTTGCCTTTTCTATCCATCACCCAGCACTTTAAGTCCATGGATTATGACCGGAATAGATCTCGAGTTACGTACGATCGACTTTCTGGGGATACCGGATGTCTACTCGGTACCTGAGTTTTCCGGAATTGCCGCAGAAAGTCCTTACGCACTCCACATAAAAATGATTCTACGCATCATCGTGAAAATTGTTTTTGTAGCGACATTGTTTGATATCTGGAGAATTCACAAAACTATTACCGATGCAGTCGATCAAATCGAAACCCCCAAGGGCTACGACCTCGTTGTAAAACTCGGGCGACGAGTTTTACCTCGACTTCTGAAAGTCTTGAAACGCTCTTCGAAAGCGGATCGAAGCACTGGCGATGATGCAATCGACGACCCAAACAAGTTTAGCCAGGCCTCAGCGAAGGCAATTGGACAAATCGGAGATACGTCAGCTTTCCCTGCACTCTTGAATATTTCTACCGATCTTTCAAAAAACGCTTGGACCCGAGCTCGCGCTGTCCGCACCATTTACCCTCTATTCCAACGCAAGGTCCAAAGCATATCTAAATTTCCATTGTTGAGATCTTTTAGAGTTCGCCGAATGACAACTTCGCTTACGTCTTGGGCGGAGCGTTGCGCAGCAGAAGAGAAAAGACTTCGTCCAAAAAGAGTTGTCTTGACGCGTGAGCTGACGCTTTTGATCAATCAACTTGATTCAACAGATAGCTCATCTCATGCTTGAAGACCAAGTTGCCGCTCCGGATTGGGTACCTCCCGCTGTTGTCCGAGTTGCGCAAATGATTTTGATGACGGGAGGCAGCCTTAATCTCGATTCCCAACTTGCTCTGACAAGATTGATCCATGACCAGCGCATGAAAACCGTCTGGTCTGAATTGCTGAAACACCAGAGGGACAATTACAGAGTCACTCAAACACCGTTTCATGATTCAAAGTTGCCCAAAGAAATAGAGTCTTGGGACGCGCTCGCCCAAACTCATCGCCAGCGAGCGGCGGATTTTCGAGAACTCGGGGGTAACGACGAAGCCGCGTGGTATGATAACGAAGCCAGCTTTATGGAGTCTCGTCACAAACAGATCCAGAATTCGGAGATTACACTAGAACAACGCCGCGAATTGGCCCTAGTGGACCTTTTTAGCCGCGCAGTTGCAGCGTATGCGTCGGGGACGGAAACTATAACGCGAAAGGAATTCGGCCAATATCTCGGAGAGCTAAGGGCATCGGGACAAAGTGGAGTCGCCGATGCATATGAACGTCAGGCCTCAAGCGAAGTCGGCTCACGGTTCTTGGTAGACCGTCGCCGAACTGATGCAAGACTTGAAGCATTTGTCGAAACGATCGCCCTCGAAACCAACACCCTTTTCGGGCAGCCACATTTTGGCACTATCGCGACGATCACCAATGTTACCTTTGATCGTAGCGACTTCAGTCGGCAACGCATTCGCACGATACTGAAATAGAAGTATAGCGCTCTGAAGCCTTTCCTTAAGCCCACAGTGCGAATGCGAACCGGAATCCGACAACCTTTCTTCAGCTACTCGAATCTTCGAGTCAGCGGAAAGAAGGTGCCCAATGCCCAAACCAACCCAAACAACTGCCCAACGTAGGAAACCTCTGTCCTCCGAAAGCGTACCCGACTTGACCAGCCTGAGGATTGCTCTCGTCCCTCGCGCCGTTGCCTCCCTCCTCGCTGATCCCCGCAACGCCCGCAAGCACAACAAGCGACAAATCCGGCAGATTGCCGAAAGCATAAGGGCATTCGGCTTCAACTCTCCAATCCTTGTTGATCGGGACCTTAAGGTCATAGCCGGGCACGGCCGACTTGAGGCCTGCAAGCTTCTCGGTCGATTGGAAGTACCAACGATCTCGCTCGAACACCTAACAACGGAACAGGCGCGCGCCTTTGCCATTGCGGACAACCGGCTTACTGACACCTCAACTTGGGATGACCAGCTCCTTGGCGAGACATTGAAAGAGCTTGCCAGCCTCGATCTCGATTTCTCAATCGAGGCGACCGGCTTCTCAGTCACTGAAATCGATCTCCGAATTGAGGGACTGACCATCGTCACTGACGAGCCCCCAGAAGAGCTGGCACCAGAACCACCGTCAGGGCCCGCTGTGAGCCGCCTCAGCGATCTCTGGATCTTGGGCGAGCATCGCGTCCTCTGCGGAAGCGCTCTTGAGTCTGCGGACTATGCGAACCTCCTAGGCATCGAGCAGGCGTCGATGATCTTCACTGATCCGCCATATTCTGTGCCGATAGCCGGTCACGTCTCGGGCCTCGGCAAGATTCAGCATCGCGAATTTGTCATGGGCTCAGGCGAGATGACCTCGGCTGAATTCGAAGCGTTTCTCAAGACGAGCTTTGAACTGATGGCTCGCCACAGCAACAATGGATCGATCCATTTTGTTTTCATGGATTTCCGGCATATGCGAGAGATCCTCGGTGCCGGCATGTCCGCCTATAGCGAGCTTAAGAACCTCTGCGTCTGGGCCAAGACCAATGGCGGGATGGGTTCGCTTTACCGCAGCCAGCATGAGCTCGTATTTGTATTCAAGAGCGGCACCGCCCCTCATACCAACAACGTCGAACTTGGCCGGAACGGGCGACACCGCACAAACGTCTGGACTTACCCCGGCGCCAGCAACTTTGGGCGCGGGACCGACGAGGGGAATCTTCTTGCTCTTCACCCCACCCCGAAGCCCGTCCAGCTCGTTGCTGATGCCATTCTCGATTGTTCCCGACGTCGGGAAATCATCCTCGACCCCTTCCTCGGCAGCGGCTCGACGTTGATTGCTGCCGAACGCACGGGGCGACGCTGCTTCGGTCTTGAGCTTGACCCGCTTTACGTCGACACGATTATCCGGCGCTGGGAGCGACACACGGGCGACCAGGCTCGCCTTGAGGGTGACGGCCGCACCTTCGCTCATGTCGTGGCCGAACGGACGGAGGCCTCTCATGGCTAAACGTTCAAAAAATGGTGACTACGAAGTCGGCTATGGCCGCCCGCCGAAGCACAGCCGCTTCCAACCCGGCGAGTCAGGTCACCCGGAAGGCCGGACAAAGCGAAGCCGGAACAAGCTCACCATCCTTCGCGAAGAACTTTCGCAGCGCGTCACCGTTACCGAAAACGGCCAACGCAAAACGATTCCCAAAAGCGAAGTGGTCATCCGGCAACTCGTCAACAAGGCAGCCTCTGGCGACCCTCGCGCCATAGCGCTTCTCCTTGCCAATTGGGACTTGCTGGACGCGAAAGAAGGCGAGGCAAAGGCCGACAGACCGGTACTCACCGAAGTCGAACGCGCCATGCTGTTGTCTCTTGCTGCCCGCATGAACCCGAAAAAGGCCGATGACGATGAAAATGAATGAGACTGATATTCTCGATAACTTGCTCCGAAGCGATTTTGTGGCCTTTGCGGAACGCGCCTTCCGGCACCTCAATCCTACAACCGTTTACAAGCATAACTGGCATATCGACGTCATTGCCGAGAAGCTTGAAGCCTGTCGACGGGGCGAGATCAGACGCCTCATCATTAACCTGCCACCAAGACACCTGAAATCGCATTTGATCTCGGTTGCCTATGTAGCGTGGCTGCTCGGCCACAACCCTTCGCTCCAGATCATTTGCGCAAGCTACGGCCAGGACCTCGCGGACAAGCTCGCCCGCGACACGCGCGAGATCATGCAGAGCGACTGGTACAAAAGACTGTTCAAGACGCGCCTCGACAAAAATACCGTTGCGGAGTTCGTCACGACCGCGCACGGCGTGCGTATCGCGACGTCAGTCGGTGGCGTTCTGACAGGCCGTGGCGCCGACGTCATCATCCTCGACGATCCACTAAAGCCCGACGAGGCTATGTCTGAGGTGCGGCGCAAGGGGGTCAATGAGTGGAATGACAATTCGCTTTATTCCCGCCTCAACGACAAAGAGACGGGCATCATCATTATCGTGATGCAGCGCCTTCACGAAGATGACCTCGTGGGCCATGTGCTCGAGAAAGAATCCTGGGATCACCTCGTCCTCGCGGCTCTTGCGGCCGAAGACGAAGTTCACGAATACACAACGCTTTCAGGCAGGGAACGTGTCATCCGCCGAGCCGGCGAGGCGCTCCATTCCGGGCGTGAGAACACCGAAACCCTGACCCGTATCCGTCGCTCCATCGGAGAATACAATTTCGCGAGCCAGTACCAGCAAAACCCGGTGCCGCTCGAAGGCGCCCTCGTCAAAGCTTCCTGGTTCAAATATTACGACGAAATCACTCTGCCCGACGAGTTCGAGCAGATCGTGCAAAGCTGGGACACGGCGACGAAGGCAGGCGAGCTTAACGATTACAGCGTCTGCCTGACGCTGGGCGTCAGCGACAAGAACATTTACGTCCTCGACGTCCTCCGTCGTCACCTCGAATACCCGGATCTAAAGCGCGCAGTTATCGAGAGGGCGAACGCCTATCCCTCGCCCAGCATCCTGATCGAAGACAAAGCCTCCGGCACCCAGTTGATTCAGGAGCTTCAGCAATACGGATTGCGAAGCGTCACCGCGGTCATGCCGTCAGGCGACAAGCTTATGCGCTTGCACGCCCAGACCGCGACCATCGAGAACGGCTACTTCTTCCTCCCGAAGCAGGCGCCGTGGCTTCCTGACCTTGTTCGCGAGCTGACGGCCTTCCCGGGCTCAAAGCACGACGATCAAGTCGACGCGACCTCGCAAGCCCTCAAATGGCTCAACGAGCCTATCCCGGGCATGGGGATGTATCTCTACATGAAAGAGCAATACGAATTGAGCAAGGCACGCGGTGAAATTTAAGAAATCGACGCGCTTTAAAACGGTTGAACAAAAGAGAACAAAACAGATACTTTCTGACTTGACCTCTTCAGCAAAGGGACGCATCAATGACAATATGTCCATTTTTGTCCCTTTTTTGATTCGGGAGAGCGGCTCTTGGAAGACCATGCGTTTCGCGCCTTGAGAGAGTTGAACGGCCTGTCGGTCGACGAGACGGCCGATCTTCTTGAAGTAACGCCGAAAACCGTGCGGCGATGGGAGACGGGACAAAACTCCCCACAAAAGGCGAATGTGGAGCTTCTCAGGCAGCGTCTTGAACGCCTGAGACCCAGGGGCCCGGAGCAGCCAGCATTTCGATTTATCGATCTCTTCGCCGGGATCGGTGGCATGCGAAAGGGCTTCGAAGCCGCGGGCGGCAAATGCGTCTTCACGAGCGAGTGGGATTCCTACGCGCAAAAGACCTACCGCGCGAACTTCCCCGACGACCACGATATTGCGGGCGACATCACGCAAATCGAAGCGGCTGAAGTTCCCGAACATGATCTGCTTGTTGCGGGCTTCCCTTGCCAGCCATTTTCTCTCGCGGGCGTGTCCAAGAAGAACTCGCTTGGTCGCGAGCACGGCTTTCTCGACAAGGCCCAGGGCACGCTGTTCTTTGACGTGCTGCGCGTCCTGAAGCACCATCGCCCGGCAGCCTTCCTGCTCGAAAACGTCAAGAACCTGCGCAGTCATAACAAGGGCGACACCTTCGAGACCATTCGCGGCGCGCTTGAAGAGGATCTCGGCTATCGCATCAGCTGGCGCGTTGTTGATGCAAAAGGCTATGTGCCACAGCATCGCGAACGCATTTTCATTGCCGGCTTCCGGGAAGACACCGGGTTTGATTTCAGCAAGTTCGAGTTCAAGGACCCTTCAAAAGGGCCAGTGCTCAGGGACATTCTTCATTCGCATGATGAGGAAGCCGAGGAGCATTATTCACTCGTCCACAATTCCGGCAAAGCGGGCCCGCGGACATATGTCGATCCCCGCTACACGCTTTCGGACAAGTTGTGGAAATACCTCGAGGGCTATGCGGCCAAACACAAGGCCGCAGGCAACGGCTTTGGCTTTGGCCTTAACGGTCCTGATGACAAGGCCCGCACGCTGTCAGCGCGCTACCACAAGGACGGCAGCGAGATCCTGATCAAACAGGTGGGCAAAAATCCCCGCCGCCTCACCCCACGCGAATGCGCCAGATTGATGGGCTTTGATCCGGACAGGGAGACCCGGATGATCATTCCCGTCTCCGACACGCGCGCGTACAGGCAATTTGGCAATGCCGTGGTGGTACCCGTCGTGACCGAGATCGCGCACTACATGAAACCTCACATAACGCGCATCCTGAACCCCGGCGAACTCTTCGAAGCGTCCGGCGCGGAGCAAGACAAAGCCGCTCCCGCACTGGCCGCACTTGGCTGACGTCGTCTCACCCGAGACCCGCAGCCGGATGATGTCCGGTATCAGGAGCAAAGACACGAAGCCTGAACTCCAGATCCGCGGCGGTTTGCATGCGGCGGGGTTTCGATTCCGGCTTCACGTCAAGGATCTTCCGGGCAAGCCTGATCTTGTTTTGCGTCGCTTCAACACGGTCATATTTGTACACGGCTGCCCCTGGCACGGGCACGACTTCCATCTCTTCAAGTGGCCAAAATCCCGGGAGGCATTCTGGCAGCAGAAGATCGGGACCAACCATCAAAACGATGCAAAACATATCGCGGCGCTTCGCGATGCCGAATGGCGTGTCCTCGTCATCTGGGAATGCGCGCTGAAAAGCAGAACAAAGCTCGCTCCCGAAAAGGTCATTCAAAAAGCGGCAACCTAGATCAGGGGTCAGAAGCCGTTCCTCGAGATCAGGGGATTGGACTGAAGTCGCGCGCAGATCAAGGATGAATTTCCTCGACGGAAGTATAGAGCGCCTTCATGGCGTCTTTCAGCCCGGAACTGTTGATACGCCATTGCGAGCGCACCTTGGCCTTGCCATCCGCGTAAATCGAGTCCGCCGGGTCATAATAGACAGCTCCCGCATAGATCGCCCTCAGCAGCTTCCAGACGTCCGTGCCCTGCCCCACCAGTGCCGCGGGGCCATAGGAATATTCCATCTGGCCTGATGTCCCGTCGCCCGCCTCTCTCTTACTCACCGGAACATAGATCGCCGATGCGTGTTTTTTGTTCCAGCTATTGGCGAGACGTTCGAGCGACCAGGACGCGACCACATCCCCTGTAGCAACGACCACAATCTGAACCGCAATGCCGTCCGTATCGTCTACGAATTTTCCGGTGGTGGGGTCATAACCGCTGACACGAAGCACCATCCCTGTGCCTTTGTTCACAACGCCACTCCGATGAATACCCGTGAACCGGCGACTCCCGTCGTCCTTTACGCCCGCATGACCGTAGCGCTCCATAAACTCGCGGAACGTGTGATCACCCTGATAACCTCCATCAGGTGTCGGCGTCATCAGACTGATCCTTGCACCACCGTACGACTTCACTTCAAAGCCATACTTGTCGGGTGCCTTCGAGGCATTGGCGGCCACGCCGAGGAGAGCTTCAAGGGTATAGCCTGCGCCCTGAGCGCCGCTGAAAGGCACGGGCCCCACGGCACTAGGTTTGAGAATGACCGACTGGTGCCAGCCAGCTTTAATGATCCTTGCAAGCTCGATACTCAGCAGTCCAAGTGGCGTCGCACCAGCTGGCGCGCCAACGGCCAGCACCCGGAAAATCGGCGCCGACGCAAGCTCGGGAAGATCAGGAAACGCACTGACAAGCGGATCATCTCGCTCGGTGAGAACGTATCCCAGAACCTGACCCGTCGGGGCAAGTCCGAGCGCAAGAATACGCTTGCCGTAGCCCGCCTGATTGCGGCGACGCAAAGCATCGGGTGGCGACTTGCAACCCTTCAGAAAGCCGGACAGACGGATTTCCGGATACTGGAAATAATCGATGATACGTGCGTCCGGCGCTGGCGAGAGTTCGCCATCGCCACCAATCCAGGCGAGGCCAATCTTCGCCTCAAGCTTGGGCTTGCCAGCTTCTGACTTGCGCTTGTTCAGGCTCTCGCTGGCGGATCGAACTCTGATCTCTGCTGGAAAGAGGTTGGTGACACCGTCAAGGCCCGACCCGAGATAGATCTGGTTCTTGTCATTATCCTGTTTCGGGGACAGATGCTTGACGTAGACCGTGTCTACACCAAACCCGTGAAATAGCTCCTGAAGCTGGTCAATTGTGGATAGGTGCATACGGACGACTTTGCTGGCACTGAGAATTCCGGCATCATCGTATCAGACTGACGATCCGAGCACGATGGCTCTATGAAAGAGAACAATTGCGGTCAGAAATACGCGGTCCCGCGCCAACCGCGAAAAGAAACAAGGGAAATCTGATGGATGCATTTGAACAAGTTGTGGCGGAAATTCTTTGGCGTGAGGGCTATTGGGTCAGAACTTCCGTGAAGGTGGAACTGACCAAGGAAGAAAAGAGAAAAATTGGCCGGCCATCTTCACCTCGATGGGAGCTGGATGTTGTCGCCTATCGGGCAAGTGACAATCAAATGAAAGTAGTTGAATGCAAGAGCTACTTTGACTCACATGGAGTACGGCTCAGCGGTTTCGATTCCGACAATGAAAAGGAATCTGCGCGCTACAAGCTTTTCAATGATCCCAACCTTCGCGCGGTAGTCTTTGGACGACTTCGTGAGCAGTTTGAAAGTTCTGGGGCGTGCCTGCCAAACGCCACCACACAATTGTGCTTGGCCTGTGGCCGCATTGCTTCAGATACGGATAGGCAGGGCCTGCAGAAACACTTCGCCACACAAGGTTGGGAACTTTGGGATGAGGCATGGCTGCGAGAACGACTGAGAGAAATGTCTGAAGGAGGATATGAAAATCAGGTTTCCGCTGTTGTCGCGAAATTACTTCTCAGATGAGATCGCCACTGTTTTGCCCTGCGCATGAAGGGTGGATTTCAACCAGCTATCTAAATGTATCACGCACATCGATTGTACGACCGAGGAACAGCTTATTCTTCAGCTTCAGCCTCCGCCTAATGCGTAGGATTTAGTCAGCACTTGAACCAATACAGCGATGCGAACCATACTGCATATTATCGGATATTGAATGGCCGCTTTGCGCCAAAAGCGGCCATACATTCTCACGATTGGATGGGTACCTTGGCGGTCTCCGTGGGCGCTTACAATCCTACTGCATCGCAATAAAGGTTCGAATTCCGCATGCGCCGCCAAACACCACCGATTGCCGCACAAATGATCCAGCCATATCTATTGTTATCAAATAGATAGCGCTTTTCTGAGCATCTGCCCTTCAGACTGGGGTTCGCGCGCGCCCTATCATGTAGATAGCCCTTCGTCACAACCGCCGGTGATACACCATAGCCCTCTTCGCTTCTGCTCGGGCATGACCGGATTGAAGCCGACGACGCACCGTCAGCTTTTGCGGATCGCTTCACAAATAGCTGTCGTTTTGCAGCTGACCCGTTTGAGGGCATCCGAGTCTTCTCTGCATCAGTCACCGGATCGATCAACGGACGCGCCTATACCGCTGCGTCGCTCGAAACGAGGCTGGGAGAGGGCGTGTGGTTCAGAACCTCCGACGCAACACGGCCAAAGCGTTGGTCCTGGTTAGCCCGGTGACAGCTTAGTCATTGTCGTCCTCCGTTTCGGGGACTTCGCCAGCTTGGAAGCCGCACATCTCCATGAACATCCACGCCCGCAGCCAGTTGGAGATCTCGTTGACCTTCAGCTTGGAGACATCCTCCTGATAGCCGACCCCTGACGCATTCCGCGCATATATGGCGTTGAGGTAGCTGACATAGGCCTCGCGCATGATCCCGGTCGGCCGGAATGCGAAGTTGTGCGAAATCGCCACCTCGCTCACGGAGGTGACGACCGCACTCCACAACGGCAATTCGACCTCGCCATAGCCGCCATGCGTCAGGCCATCATTGGCGACGCGTTGAGCGAGCCGGACCAACCGTCCATCGAAGGCGTAGAGCGGAGCCTCGAACAGGGTCGCATGAAGCTCTTCATTGAGTTGTTCGGTAATTGCGTTGGCCCGCTCAGGCTCGGCTAGCCGGAAGGGGTTTAGAGCGCAGATAAACAGGCTGCTCCGGTTCGACCAAGGAATTGAGTCCCAGAACTTCCGAATGAAGCAGAAGCCGTGCAGCCGTTCTTCTTCCATCAACTGGGCTGCATAGTTGCTGAGACCGGTGAGATGCTTTCGCGTCCACTCATTCGGTGAGCCGTCTTCCTCCTTGTTGTCGATCCAGCCTGGTATGTCGTCGATAGTGATTGCGACACAGCCCATGGCATCGTGCGACAGGAGCTGGTTGGTGAAGCGTTTGAACTCATTGTCGCTTGGGACGTGAAGTTGCAGTCTCAGGCTTTCGAGCGCGTCGGTAACGAAAACCGGAGCATAGACTAAGATATCGCGGTCGGCGATCAGCAGGTCATATAGATAGGCTTGGCGGGTGATCTTCACGTCCATAGTCGAGACCAGGACGTTGGTAATGTCCTTGTGACCGGACAAAGCGAACATGCCGGCGACGTAATTGCTGTAGGCGAACAGTTCGGAAAACGCGTTGCGCTCTGCCGCGCGGTCCACCTTGAGCTCGAGAATGAAGAGCCCATCCTCATGGTGCCCCAGGAGGTCGAGCTCCATTGGGCGGGTGTGGTCGGTGGGCAGCTTAATCTTGCTGCCCAGAAACTCTCCGTACCGAACCGAATTGTGCAGTCTCGAGAGCTTGGTCAGGGCCCGCGCTTTGATGATTCGCCAGAGTTGGAAGTCGTCCTCATCGCCCACAGGCTCTTCGTCTAACGCCGCGGTGTCGTCGACCAGGTCGGTTAACCCGGTCTTGAACAGGTAGCCGTGGACCTCCTCCTCGCTGAATTGGGCCAAATTGCTCTCCTGCGCTCCATGGGCGATCATTGCCGTCTGCGTGTAGAATGCCGGTAAACATAGTAACAGAGCGCGTCGGCTATGGTAATTTGAACCTTGATCACGTGGAAACTGAGATTCGGCGGATGGATGCGAAAACGAACAAGGAGGCGAACACTTTGGCCGATGTCGCAGGCGGTACGATTCTCCGTTTGAAGATCGAGCGCTATCGCGCCTTCCAAAAATTCGACTGGTTCCCGAAGGCCGGCCTGAACGTGATCCTCGGGGGCGGCGACGCTGGCAAGAGCACCATCCTCGAAGCGATCGCCCTGTTGCTCAATCCGAGCAATGCTGCCCTTGTGTCCGACAATGACTATTGGCGACGTCAGCGCAAGGATGGATTCTTCATTGGCGCCGTGATCAGCCTGCCGCCCGACAGCAGCATCGCCACTCAGTCGCGTCCGGCGTTCCCATGGGAGTGGGATGGCCGGCAGGCCTGTAAACCGCAGGAGTCCGATGAAGGCGAACCGGCCCGGCCGGTGGGGCCGCCGGTCTATAAGGTCTCCGTTGGCGGCTCCGAAGAGCTCGACCTGACCTACGCGATCCACAATCCGAACGACACCACGGATATATTCTCGCAGACGCTCCGTCGTGAGATCGGTCTGGTGCGTCTGGGCGGCGATGATCGGAACGATCGCGACCTCCGCCTTGTGCAGGGTTCGGCTCTGGATCGGCTGCTCAGTGACAAGGCTTTGCGCTCGCGCCTGACCTCGACCTTCTCTGACGTCGACGTGAAGGCTGAGCTGCAGACCGAAGGGCAAGAGGCGATGAAGCAGCTGAACGAGACGTTCGGCGAGCGCGCGCTGCCGCATGACCTGGGGCTTGGCCTCAGCGCAGGCCAGGGCCAGTCGATCAGCGCGCTGATCGGCCTTACCGCCGCCGTAGAGGACAGTCGCCTGCCGCTATCGAGTTGGGGCTCGGGGACTCGGCGTCTGGCATCCTTGGCCGTCGCCCAGGCCTGCCGGACCGGTTGCCCTATTACCTTGGTCGACGAGGCCGAGCGCGGCCTCGAGCCCTATCGCCAACGCAAGCTAGTCAGCGAACTGGCAGCCGGTCCATCACAGGTAGTGATGACGACGCACAGTGCGCCGGCCCTGGTCGCCGCCGAGCCGGCGACGATCTGGTATCTCAGCCAGGGGCATGTCATCGCCGAGCTTTCCAGCCCGCGCTCGGTTCAGCTGCATAAGCGGGATCCAGAAGCTTTCCTGTCGCGGCTGACCCTAGTGGGCGAAGGGCCAACCGAGATCGGCTTCGTCGAAGAAGTGCTTCGCCGAGAAATCGCGACGGACCTGCTCGACCTGGGGGTTCGGCTCAGCGACGGCCAGGGCAACACCTTCACGCTCGAACTGCTGGAGGAGTTCACCAAAGCCAAACTCGGCCTCGCCGCATTTGTCGACTGTGAGGGCGACAACACCACTCGCTGGGGCAATCTGAAGTCTGCGATGGGCGACCTTCTATTCCAGTGGCCCTCGGGATGCACCGAGGCGAACGTCATCGCCCATGTTCCTGACGACAAGCTGGAGGCGTTGCTTGTTGATCCTGAGGACATCCATACCCAACCGCGACTCGCCACCCTGGTCGAGCGGCTTAAGGTCCTCGAACCCACGGCCGAATTCCCCAAGCACGATTTCGCCACCATCAACGCCGTCGCTGGCGATCGCCTGCGCGCCCTCATCATCGCCGCTGCGAGCGGCGATCCAGACGGGGCTCCTGAGAAGGAGGCCAAGACTTGGAAGAAGCACGGCAAGCGCTGGTTCAAGAGCCTCGAAGGCGGTCGAGAGTTGGCGGACAAAGCTTACGTCCTGGGAGCCATGGTCAAGGTGAAGCCTCAGCTGCAGCCCTTGATCGACGCGCTCACGGCGCTGACCGCGAGGACGCCGAAGGCGACGGAAAATGGCTGACGCGGCGGTCGCCGCCGCGCTCAGGTCAGCCGCGAAGTTGGTCGTGGTCGAAGCGCCGGGCGGATGCGGGAAGACGTTCCAAGGCGCCGCCTTCGCGGCCGATGTCAGCCCGACGCTAGGCGCAGGGCGCCTTCTTATCCTGACGCACACCCATGCTGCCTGCGATGTATTCGGCGATCGCACGAAGGGCCTGTCCGGGTTGGAAATCCGGACCATCGACAGCCTGATCGGCCAGATCGCCGAGGCTTATCCGGAACCGGGTCTCGTCGCAGGCGCCTTGCCGGACTATGACCGCAACAGCCGCTGGACGGCGGGCCTGCTGAAGCGTCGTCCATTCATCGCCGACATGTTGGCGCGCCGCTATCCAATGGTGGTGTGCGACGAGCACCAGGACGCAAGCGCCGAACAGCACGCCGTCATCGAGTCTCTGCACGCCGCCGGCGTCAGGGTCCGAGTCTTCTTCGATCCGATGCAACGGATCTATGGCTCGGGCGCGACGGAGGCGCAGGGCCAAGCCGACGACAGCCGCTTGGCGGGCTTTCGTGCCGCGGCCGATGTCGCGGAATCGCTCGATGTTCCCCACCGCTGGACGGGCGGCGGCGAAGAGCTTGGAGGCTGGGTTCTGGAAAACCGCGCCAGCCTGGCCGCTGGTGGGAAACTGCGCCTGACGGGCAAGCTGCCACGCGGCCTCAAGGTGGTCTTCGCCGACAACACCGCGCAACGGAATCTTGGCTTCCAGCTCGACGCTCAGGACCGACGGCCGCTCGATCCTGCGTTCAAAGGAGTTCAGCCCCTGCTGATCCTGTCGCACCACAACGACACGGTTCAGGCGATCCGCGCCTTTCTAGGTCGATCCATGCCGATCTGGGAAGGACATACCCGGTCGGCGCTGCCGGCGCTTGTGCAGAGCCTTGCCGCCTGCAATGACGCCGCTGCCGTTGCCAAGGCCGCGGTGGCCTTTGTCCAAGGGGTTTGCACAGGTTTCTCCGACAGTCAGTTCGCGACGCGCTTCCGCGACGAGGTCGCCAGCGGTTGCGCCAAGCCGGCCCGGGGAAAACCGGCGCTCATCCAGTCGTTGGCGCGCCGGATCGTGGAGCAACCCAATCACGCAGGTGTCGGCGCGTTCCTGCAGGATCTGCAGCGCGCAACGAAGTTCCAAACCGAGTTCGCATCCGTTCACATCGACTATCCTAGGGAGTTCTGGGAAGTGGTGCGTCTCGGAGCAGCAACGGATCCACAGGCCGGCCTAGCGGAACAGTCGCGCCACAATGCCCATACCCGACGCTTACCGCCCCCGCGCGCCGTGAGCACGATTCACAAAGCCAAGGGTTTGGAAGCCCCTAACGTGGTGATTATGCCCTGCGACGGGACGACCTTCCGCGAAAAGGATCGCCGACTGCTCTACGTCGCGATCAGTCGAGCCAGCCGCAACCTGACCCTGGTGGTGTCGCGCTCCAACCCCAGCCCGATTATCGAGCTATGAGACAAGCCTCAGAAGCGCTGGAAAACCCGAACTTGGATCGCTCTCAGATTACTCTCAGCGACCGGGACGAACCCCTGTTGCTCGCGTGGCCGACACAAGGCAACGCGGGCGGACTCATCTCATTTGCAAAAGTTGCCGACTGGCGCGCCTTCGTCGAGAGTCTCGCTATCGACGCGCGTATTCCAGAGATCGTGCGAGCGAAGTATGCGCGTGCGCAGATCCTGTACCTGCTGGGCTGGGTCGACTTAAGTGTCTTGAAGGCTGGTAAACTGGCCGTCCTGATCGCGCTCGAACTCGCGTTGATGGATCGCTACGGCGGCCAGATCACGAAGAGTAAGCGGAGCTTCGCAGCTCTCCTCAAGTTCATGGTGGAATCGGACGGGCTGACCGACAATCGGATTCCGATGGTCGTTCGATGCGGCGGAACGGCCGTGGGCCAACTAATCGGCGCCACACATCTGACTCTGGCAGAGCGCCGAAACGCCCTTGCACACGGCGACCCGTTCGATGGGCTTCCTACCGGCGGGCTTCTTGAACTCGTCAGAGACCTCATCAACTACGCGTACCGCCAATACCTTGCCGAGGATGCTAGCCTCTCGCCTGCGCCGCATCCCGCCACGTTCAACGATTTAGGAGCGGATCATGGAGAACTTTAACCTCGACGCACGGCAGCTCGCTCGCATCGAGGCTGTTCATCGCGGCTTCCTCTACCAGCACCTTTACGCCGCCGCGTGCTTGTTCAAGGCGGCGGCTTCGGGTGTGACACACGTCGTGGTGGAGAACGACGAAGATGTCGAGTTGGTGCTGCCGGGTCACCGGATCTACGCCCAGATCAAGACCCGTGGATCGCGTCTGATCTTCAGCGATGTTGAGGGCGCACTTGCGCGGTTCGATCAAATCCGAAACGAGCACAGCGCGGGTCGACGTAGCGGCACATGCCAATTCGTCGTAATCGCGAACACGCCACTTGGTCCTGAGCTTGCCGAACGCGCTGTGAAGGCCAACTGGCCGAGCGACGTTACGCTCGTCTATCCCGGGTCAGGGACTCCAGCGCCGCCGCTACCGGAGCCTTGGCCGAAGGTCGATGATGCCTTCGACGCGTGTCGAGCGGCAGCGGAATCGCTGCCATTCGGGATCCTGGCCCCAGAGACTCTGGTCTGGAAGATCGCCGGTCGAGTCATGGCCGCATCGGCTGGCGTCGAGCCGAACCCGGGGCATACCTTCGTCGTCGACGAGCTTCCCGCGCTATTCGAACAGCTCGTCGTTCAGCTCCAGGACTTCCCGGCGCCGCCACTACGGTACCGGCCACAGGACAAGGAGCCACCGTTGGTCAGCGACCAGCGCGTACGGCTCGTCATCGGCTTTTCGGGGGCCGGCAAGACCTCCTGGGTTTCCCAGACGGCGCTCCACGCGAGCGATAGGCTGGCCTATTACGACGTTGCGGACATCTCCGGCCCTGCGCTGGCAAGCGCAGTCGCGCGTGAACTTGCGGCGCGGATGTTCGGATCGCGCGGCGGCAAGCTCGGGGAGATACTCCTGCCCGGTGCGAGCGGGAAAGAAATCCTCGTCGCGATCGGCCGCCATCTCGCCGAAGACGGTCTCACGGCGACCGTTGTATTGGACAATGCACACCGCGTTCCCGCTGCCGATCTCGTGCCACTTGTCGGCGCATCGCCGCAGCTGCGCTTCCTGCTTCTCGCACAACCAAACGCGTCGACGGCGCGCCTCGAAGTCACCCTCGGTATCTCGGCCGAGCCCCTTCTTGGATGGTCGAACGAAACCGCAGCCGCAGAGGGCGTATCACTTGGGTGTCGCGGAGACTATGCGGACTACGAGCGTCTGCTAAAGCTGACCGCCGGCCTTCCGCTCTACGTCCAGAACGCCCTTAAGATTGCGGCCGGATCGTACGAGGGTGACATCGATCGACTCTGCACCGCACTGGAAGAGCGGACACACGTCGTCGAAACGGTGCAGGAACTCATCCTCGCCGACGTCTTCGAAACCTTCAACGACAACGAGCGCCACGCGGTGGGCGCGCTCAGCCTCAGCGATGTCCCGCTTTCACAAGCCGAAGCCACCACTATTCTCAAGCGGACCTTCGACATGGAGCCGGCCGCGGCGGCCGCAGCCTTCCGGCGTCTCCGTACGACTGGCTCGATTCAGATTTTCGGTGTCGATCGCTTCAAGGTTCACGACGCGATCCGTCCGCTCGGCCGCGCCTTCCTCGACGATTGCGGCGCTGACGCCTTGAAAGCCGCCCGAGAGGCAATTCGCGACCTGGTGATGACCGCGCTGCCACAGGACCATGATCGTCAGCGGGTCTTCCTGCTGCTGCGGATGTTCGTGGCACTTGGGAACGTGAAGACGCTGGTGCAGATGGCCACCGACGAACTGTTCCATGAGCTCGGCTACATGGAGCAGATTTCCGCTTTCCTAGTCGAAGCCTCTGCATCGGAGTCAATCGCTCCAAAGGATCGGTTCTGGGCCCTGGACGGGCTCGTTTTCGCGCATTTCAAGGAAGGCGACGACACCGATATCCGCAACAAGCTCGATCGCATGGACGCGCTTGTCCGAGATAATGATCTCGGCCTGACTGAACGCTTGGCCGTTGGAATGAAGCGGATGGTCTTTGCCGCGCGCAACAAGGATGTTGCGACGGTCAAGAAGACCATGGCTGAGCTAAGCCGTATCCTGCCGCAAACCCCTCAGCACCTTCGCGTTGCGAAATACAACTATGCACACGCGCTCTTCGAACTCGAAATGATGGACGAGTGTGTCGCCGGCACGCTCGATCTGGTCGTTGAGTATTACGACGAGCTTGGGCTTCGACTGTCCGACGTGATGGGTAATAATCCGGATAAGATCTGGCCGCTGCTGAAATGCGATCATAGCCACACCGACGACCTGAAACACCTCGCCGATGCGCTCGACCTCCAGTCGAAGGCGCTCAAGGCGAGCGGAGGCAATCCGGGTCTCGCACCGATACACGCAATGAAATTCTACTCTATGGCCCAGTCGCTGGACTCTTTCGTCCGCGTTGGCCAAGAGCTGGTCGATGATTTCATTGGCCGCAACGACTACATCGGCGCGCGTGACGTCATCGAGCGAAACCTCATGCCGACGATCACCGGACTGAAACTCGCCGGCCGGATCATTCCCGTTCGCAGCCAGTACGCCGTCGTTCTCGCTTACTGTGGGGCCTTCGATGCGGCCGACGCCGAGATGGCGCGCCTCGAACCTTACGAAGGCGGCCTGGACGCTCGAGGCCAGTGGGAGCTCCGGAACCAACGATCGCTGATCGCTCATTTGCGGGAAAACCCACCACCTCCACAGTGGCAGATGCCCTCCCCACTCGGCGGACCGGCGAGGTAGGTCTCCCGGCGAGTCTTGCTACGATGCGATCCACCGCCGCAGGTAATAGTCTGTCTCCTTGCGGCTTTTGCACTGGTAAGTCTTACGGATCATCTTCCGCAGAGTCTCCCCATTCGGCCCTTGCCGTTCATCGCCTTTGGTGAGGTCCACCGCCGCCAGTTCTTCGTCGGTGAACCCGCCGATGGGCATGGGATTAACAGTCCAAATCTCGGCAAGACTGGCGACCACACCATTCGAGAACGGTATGCGTTTCAGTATCTTCGGAAGCTGGTCTTCAAGCCCGTAGAGCCGTGCCGCAGCGAACTTCGTGCTAATCTGGACGTTGATCAACGGCTTTCGCCTATAGAACGTGATATCGGCAGGCTGGCCTGAGGACGACAGCATGGTGAGGTTATGGGTCAGCATCCCCTCGCGAGACCCGAAATGCTGCTCCAGTCGTTTGATCGCCTCTTGCGTGGTGATGTCTTGCGTCATGGGCGCTCGCTATGCTTCATCGTCAGCGCTTCGACTGCTGCGCGACGGGGCGGCCAGCATGGGACTTGAACGAGCGACGCCGAGCTGGAACTGCTGCGCAGCGTCAACGAGTTCGAGGGCGCTCTTGCGTCCGAAGGCAATTTCCAGACGCCGCTTCTCCAGGTCGAAGGTGAAGCTCGCGCCGTCCCGACTATAGGTCACGCGCTGATCGCGATCATCGTCATCGACATCGCCACCGGACGCTTCACCGATATCCTCCAGCCGATCGACCAGCGCATCGAAGGAGTCCTCCATGCTGTCGAATTCCACCACCAGCCGCTGGAACTCGTCCGTGAAAAGTTCGTCGAGAGCCTCGCGATGCGCCGCCCAGCCTTGCCGAAGCTCGAGCCGTCGCGTGATGTAATACTCGCTCGGGTCCTCCGGATTCTGACCCGTCTCGACGATATAGCGGAAAGCAGGCGCATCGAGCGTGTCGGCCTCCTTCCTGAGATCCTTGCGCTTGAGGCCGAGGACATCGCGCGCATTTTGGTAGAGGGTTTGCAACTCCTCCGCGACCGTGTCGGCAAGCAGTCGATTGCACCAGCCGTCAGCCGACTCCGAGAGCCGATCGGGCACCTTGTGGTATCCGCGGCTGAAGCCGTCGAGGCTCCGGATCGCCCCTGTCTCGGTTCCCTCCAGATACTCGCTGTTGTTCTTCAGCTGGATTCCGGCAAGCGCCGCGTCCGCAGGTATGACGGGCGGCTGAGGCACATAGTGGATCCGAAAGCTGTTCGACGCGGACAAGATGGCCTGGGGCGTCTGTGTCGCCCGCATCGACATCTCTCGGGTGATGTAGCGCGGCACTTCCTGGCGCAAATAGTTCTGCAAGCTTTCGCCGGTCAGCCAACGATCGCGTGCGAGCGCGTCGGGTGCGCGGCCCGCAAGCGCTTCCAGCAGGAAGTGCGTCCAGATGCCGTGACCCAGCACGTTTGACGGGTAGGATTTCTCCCCCGGCGAGCACGAGAGGAAGGCGCCGAGATACCAGCCGCTATCGAGAAATTCGTCGACCTCGTGGGGATCGAGGTTCCCGATCACGTCCCGCGACTGAACGACGTCGCGGAAGTGTTCGGCGCAGGCGTCGATGAAAATCAGCCCCTGCTCACAAGCGCTCTGAGACAACGGCTCCAAGAGCGCGTCGCGCATCGAAAGCGTCGTATCGGCAATGTTTAGCCGGTTGGTGTCGTAGGTGCTGAGGCGATTTCCACCCGCGCCATGGAAGCCGTGGCCGGCATAGTAGAAAATGAAGAGGTCATCGGCCGAGAGGTTGCGGATCGTGTAGGCCAGATGATCTTGAACCGCGACGAGGCTTGCATCGGCGTCGGTCATCACCTCGATCTCGACATCGCTGGCCGGCAGATTCCTGAAGATCTCCTGCACCGCCTCGCTCACCGCGTCGGCGTCGGCATGCGCATACGCCACCGACGGCAACGCATCGCCGCTCTTGGGCTTGCGATAATTCTCAAGGCCCACGAGCACGGCCACGACCCGCGTGAAGCGTGGCGCCGCAGGATCGTCGTCGACTGGCCGGGCCGGCGCCGGCACGGGTCTGCGCCCCATCACGCGTCCTCCTCGAGATATTCGCGTTCCAGCCGCCTGGCCGCCGAGCGGATCGCGTCTAGGTCATGGCCGTCACGCTGCAGAACCAGCAGCACGAAAAGCAAACGCCGCGATGTCGGCGTCATGGCGCGTTTGCGCTCCTCGCTGGCGCCGGATGCGCCCCAGGATCGAATGGTCGCGACGGACGCGCCCATGAGACGGGCGAGACGTGTGCTCCGCCCATTTCGTTCCCCGGCGTTCAATTCCTGGGCGATCGCTCGGACCGCAGCCGCTTGTTCCATGACAGACCCTATAACAGTGTCACAGGTACAGAGTTGAGGTGGCATCGTACGTTTTTCAAGGTCACCGCGTCAAAGTTGGCTCAAGCTTTCGGGATCGGGCGTCGGAAGGTTGAACGTCCGCGCTGGGGGCACATAGAAGTCGTTCAAAGCCCTGCATCTCACGTCTACGCAGGGGTTAAAATCGACCAATCGACCCGAAGCGCTTCGAACTTTTTTCATCGCCAAATGCCGCAGTTTCCACGCTTTTTCGTCCGTTGGTAGTTCCCGCTTTTTGCGCAGGCGCAAATTCGGCGGTTATTGGCAACTTCAGAGGGCAATCGGCGATTTTGGGCGCTCCGTGTGGGATTCGAATATGGACGTCGACGCAATTGCCCGACTGTGGGTGACCGCTCAACCGCGTGCCGGCACATACTAGCGAGGACTAAATGACCGCTTCTGGCGCAAAGCGGACACCTGACACTGCGTGTGACTGCAGCCAATTATCCCCACAATCTCATTCGTATCGACTGGACTTCTTCTGTAAACGAAGCATCCATGTGCTTGTGCAAAAACTGCACAAGCCCTGCGGGATAAAACCCAGGGCTTTTCGGGGTGAGGGCGCCTGATCGGCAGGAGCCCGCCAGAAATGGAGCCCCGACATGGCATTGCGCGTAAAATCCAATTCAAGTGCCCAAACCACAATCCCTTCAAACACTAAGCTCGGACAGATCATCCGCCTGTTGCAACGCACAAAAGGCGCCACACTTGAAGACCTCATCAAGGCGACAGGCTGGCAGCCCCACTCCGTACGAGGAGCAATAAGCGGATCGCTCAGAAAACGACATGGGCTAACGATCACCGCTGCAACCGATGCAAATCGTGGTCGGGTCTACCGCCTCTCCAATGTGGCCGCCGAGGGTGGCCGTCAATGACGGACGCGGCACTCAACTTAGCTGACCTCACCGTCGCAAGCCTACGTAGTCTCTGGACCAACGCCTTCGGCAATCCTCCACCACCGCGCGCGGGGCGCGAGTTGCTCGAACTCGGTGTCGGATGGCAACAACAGAGCAAGGTGCACGGCGGACATGATCGAGGGGTCCGTGAGCATGTTACCCTTTTGATGACTGACCTTCGCTCTGGCAAAGAACCTGGTGCTTCACAGCCACCTCGGAAGATCAACTCTGGTGCAACGCTTGTCCGCGAGTGGCGAGGCAAGACCTATCAAGTCCAGATCCTCGACAAAGGATATGTCTTCGAGAATCGAGTCTGGCGAAGTCTCTCAGAGATCGCTCGCGAGATCACAGGCGCACACTGGAATGGACATCTCTTCTTCGGACTCAAGAAGAAAAGCGCTCGTCGGAAGGAGGCAGCATGAAGACCTCCGGCAAACTTCGCTGTGCGATCTACACCCGCAAATCGACGGACGAGGGACTAGACCATGACTTTAACTCTCTCGAAGCTCAACGAGAGTCCTGCGCCGCCTATTGCATGAGCCAGACGCACGAAGGCTGGGAAGCGCTACCCGAACGCTATGATGATGGTGGCTTCTCCGGCGGCAGCCTTGACCGCCCGGCAATGCAAACACTCATGCAGGATATCGAGAAGGGCCTGATCGACATTGTGGTGGTCTACAAAGTCGATCGCCTGACGAGGTCGCTTGCCGACTTTGCCAAACTCGTTGAGATCTTCGACAAACACAAAGTCTCTTTCGTCTCTGTGACCCAGGCGTTCAACACGACCACATCTATGGGACGCCTCACGCTCAACGTGCTTCTCTCCTTCGCCCAGTTCGAACGCGAGGTCACTGCAGAACGCATCCGGGACAAGTTCCGTGCGTCAAAAGAGAAAGGAATGTGGATGGGGGGCAGGCCACCTCTCGGCTATGACGTCGACCATCGCAAGCTTGTGATCAACGAAGCCGAGGCAGATGTGGTCAGGGAAATATTCGAAACCTATCTCGAAGTTCGCTCCGTCATAAAACTCCGGCACGACCTCAAACGTCGCAAACTCCTCTCAAAGAGGTGGACTACTCAAAAGGGCAAAACAAGCGGCGGCGGTGATTTTACGCGCGGCGCGCTTTACACACTGTTGCGGAATCCGATCTATATCGGCCGTATCAAACACAAGGACCTAGTCCATGACGGTCAGCATCAGGCGATCATCGACCCTGATGTCTGGAATCAAGTTCAAGATCTTCTTGCTGCAAATGGCTTTGATCACCGGACGAAGAAGAACGCGAAATCGCCGTGCCTTCTCGCTGGGCTCCTCGCACATGAAGACGGGCAACCCTTTACTTCTCGCCACACGAAAACTGCCGGTGTTCGAACTCACTATTACCTTCACCCCGCACGCACTCTGCCTGCCTACGAGATCGATGGGTTTGTAACGACAGAGTTAGTCGGTCTGCTGCAACGCCAGAGAGAGCTTTGCGAGATCATTCACATCGACAATCCGAATGCGATGCAAGCGGTAGGTATCCGATCCCTGGAATATGCTACCGAACTTAAGTCTCGACCACGCCGAGACCTAATTGTCCGCGCCATCAACAAAATCATTGTCGCCGAAAAACGAATAACAATTGAGGTCAATAAACACGGGCTGCGCGACCTTCTAATGCCTGCAGCAGAAGCACAATTCATTAACTCCACCCAAACAGACCAACACCACATCATTGCAAGGGCGTTTCAATTGAAGCGGTGTGGAAACGGCAAGAAGCTCATCATCGGACAGATCAAAGACGACGACAGACCTCGGGCCGATCCATCTCTCGTCAAAGCGATCGCTCGCGCACATGCCTGGTTTGAGGATCTGAAAACTGGCCTGAGCTACAAAGAGATCGCTTCTCGCTGTGGGATCGATGAGCGCTTAGTCGCTCGCACAATCCGGCTTGCGTTTCTGGCACCCGATATCACGAAGGCCATACTAGCCAGCAATGAGCCTTCAGGACTCACTTCCCAAAAACTCGTTAGAATCTCCAAGCTGCCTTCCGACTGGAATGCTCAACGAGAAGTGCTCGGCTTCATCTAGGACTCCACTCAAATCTGCTCGCGGTAACGGCCCGCGCCACACGCGGGCCGCTTCGTTCCTGCGAAGTTACATGCCAAAGAGGCCAGATAGTCGCAGCATCGCCGTGCATCATTGAGCATCGAATACAGCTGGAGCGGTCTTGTTATGAGGCCCACAGAGAACAGGCATCAGAAATGCGTAAAAAGCACCTCTAGAGAGAGACATTGCAGGCCAATGTGATGCACATGTGCGCCACAAGCCCCCGTAACGACGGAGACTTATGGGATAGGCCAAGCGGTCTTGAAATAGCC